>OGQH01002489.1_pt1 | contig 12580 bp, 10 predicted proteins | sample 1553181 | NCBI WGS metagenome assembly OGQH01 (sample SAMEA2579946, study PRJEB22360) | human gut metagenome | biome: human gut; feature: human-associated habitat; material: faeces | place: Denmark | collected 2008/2010 | reverse complement strand
ATCCATATCCTCTGGTGACGAAAAGACGATTTCGATGCGACCATGCTTGGTGCTGCCCTTAATCGACACCTTGGTATCGAAATGATTTTCCAAACTCTGCTGGATGGCGGAACCAACCCAAGGATTGGTCTTAGACGTCTTAGGCTTCTTCGGCTGCTCCCCCGACGCAATCTTCATGGCGACGATTTCTTCGGTGCTGCGTACAGAAAGACCTTCCGCAATAATACGAGAAGCCAGCTTGTCCATTTCCTCCGGATCGCTCAGGCCCAATAGCGCACGCGCATGACCGGACGATAGCACACCGGCAGCCACTCTCTTTTGCACAGAGGCCGGCAGGTTCAGCAGTCGCAAGGTATTGGCGATTTGCGGGCGAGACTTGGACACCGACTTGGACAGTTGTACTTGTGTCAACCCGAACTCTTCAATCATCTGCTGGTAGGCAGCCGCCTCTTCCAGCGGATTCAAGGCCACACGGTGCAAGTTTTCCAGCAATGCATCGCGGAGCATATCATCATCCGCAGTGGTTTTGACGATGGCGGGAATCGTCTCCAACCCAGCCAACTGAGAAGCACGCCAACGGCGTTCACCCATAATGAGCTCATACGGGCTGTCCAAATGACCGGCAAACGGATTCGTGCTGGATTCCGTCTCGTCGTGCTTGGCGGCTTTGGCCGCAGCAATCTGGCTTGCCGGACGCTTGCGCACGACTATCGGTTGCAGCACACCAACTTCCTTAATGGAAGCAGACAGCTCATTCAACTCATCCTCGTCGAAGATGGTACGAGGCTGATGTGCATTGGGCCCGATATCAGACAGTTTGAGTTCAGCCAGATAACCACCGGCTACCGGCTTGAGCTCGTCCTTCTTATCTGTGTCAGCGGTCTTTGCCGCCGATGCAGTCAAAGATGTTTCACGTGAAACATCTTTGACAGTGACGGATGTACGATGTGCCGTCTGAGACGCAGACGACTTGCCGCCCTGCTGAGGTGCGGCGACCTTACCGGTTTGAGGTTTCTCCGTACCGAAAAACAGGTCGCTAGGATGAGTAATGGTGTCCAATGCGGGCATGGATGCGCGTTTACCGGCGGCTTTCTTGACTGCCTTGCTGGACGATATCGTCTGAGGCACGGCAGGTTTTGATTCCTGCTGGGCAGTAGCCTTCTTGGCGGGGGTTATGTCAGCAGTGGCCTCCGGAGTAGACGAATCCTCCGCAATCATTGCGGGCTGCTCCGCCACCGGCTCCTCCCCTGGCAATGTGGGGAACAAAGCGCCAAGGCCCTTACCAAGTCGTGATTTTGATGCCATTACTTGTTCCTCCTCGCATCAATGGTGTCAAGGACTTGTTGCGAACGCTGTGCGATTTCCAAAGCTGCTTCACCATACGATATGGCACCTATGCCACGAGGATCATAGGCAATCACCGATTGGGAGAAACTCGGCGCTTCGGAGATCTTGACTGAACGCGGGATGGTGGTATTCAGCACAATGCTGGGATAGTGTCCCTTAACCTCGTTATATACTTCACGGCTCAATAACGTTCGGCGATCGAACATCGTGACGAGCATGGTGGACACCAGCAGTACGGGATTGAAATGCTCTTGCACCAAACCAATCGTGTTAATCAGCTGGCCAAGACCCTCCAATGCGTAATACTCAGCCTGGATAGGAATCAGCATCTCGGTCACTGCACACATGGCGTTGATGACCAAGAGGCCCAAGCTGGGCGGGCAATCAATGAACACGTAATCATAGTGTTTATCTGATTGACGTAGGTAGAGGTCTAGGGCCTCCTTCAGCAACGTGTTTCGGTTGGGCAGATCAGCCACTTCCAACTCAGCACCGCTGAGATCGATTGATGCAGGCACAACATCAAGTGTGGGAAAATCAGGACAGACCGTGATAACATCACCCAGATCGGAACGCCCCTCGATAACGTCATAGACCGAGGGCTCTCCCGATGCATGAGATACACCCAACGCCGTAGAGGCATTGCCCTGCGGGTCCATATCGATGACCAACACCTGCGCGCCCTTGTTCGCCAGCGCCGCAGCGGTGTTTACCGTGGATGTGGTTTTACCCACTCCCCCCTTCTGGTTGGCCACGGCGATACGACGAGTCCGTTGAGGCTTTGGGAAATCGGTTTTCTTGAGTACATCGTAGCGTGAGCTTTCATCAGCCATTTGGCTACCAAGCACTGAACCGTGACCATCGAATATTCGCTGAAGCGTTTCGGAAGCCGATTCTATAGGTTCCGACTGATGATCCTTGGTGGCCATCGCTCCTCCTTGCACAGACGTAAGTTCCAGTGTTCTCATTCGTATGGACATGATGCTCGTTATCCACAATTGCGATATGCAATGTGGATAAGTGTGGATAAGTGTGAATGACGTTGAGTGTTAGATTGTGTATTCACAGACGAAAAACATTGAAAAATCAATGTTTTCATCATTATGCACATCGTCCCGTAAAAATGTGGATAACTTTTACGCACATATGGAAATGTGGATAACTCAATCAGTACTCCACTCATCGCTTATCCACAATCACCACGTGGGTAGGCTCAAGATCCGGCCCGACAGCCGCCTCAACGACACGTGGACGACGACCACCGAATTTTGCAATCTCCTTGCCAGCCTTGTCGATTTCAGCCTGAGCAGACCGTCCCTTCAGTGCGATCAACTGTCCTGACGGTTTCAGCAACGGCAACGTCCAGCCAGAGAGTTTGGTCATAGGAGCAACCGCACGACACGTGACAACAGCGAACGGATGAATTTCCCGCTTCCGTACCTGCTGGATGACGGCATCGGAGCGTCCACGAATAATCTCAACGTTCTGCAGTTGCATCAGGCCAACACATTCATGCAACCATTCGATTCGCCGCTCCATCGGTTCAATCAGCGTGAAGTCATGATCCGGCAAACACGCGGCAGCCACCAATCCAGGAAAACCACCACCACTGCCGACGTCGGCAACTGTTTTGAAGCGAATACCATTCGTCGCATTCCGAACGTACGGCACAATCGCAGCGGAATTCAGAATATGCCGTTCCCAAATGATATCGACGTCACGGGGGCCGATCAATCCACGAGGTTCACCCTCTTCGGCAATCTTGGCATGGAAACGCTCCAACTTCGGCAACGCATCACCCAAGACCTCAGCAAGTACAGGTGACCCCTGCAGCTGATCTGTCATAGCCATCTCCCTCACCATGTTTCACGTGAAACAATCAACATGGAGAATGGCGCCGCTCATTACGACGCCATTCTCCATGCGGTCACTTTAGTTTGTTCAAAGACGACATCCGTCGAACGTCCCTGTCATCTCAAAAAAACTCGCCGAGCAATTACTCCTGATCAAGCTCGTCGTCTTCGGCGGTATCCTCGACTCTATTCTTGAGATACACCGTCACGTAACGATGAGGCTCCTCACCGTGCGAGCGAGACTTCAGCCCCTCTTCCCGAACCACATCGTGAACGACTTTACGTTCGAAGGAATTCATCGGCTTCAAGTCATACGGCTCGCCGGAATCCTTTACTGCGTCAATGGCATCCAAGGCGATATCACGGAGGTGCTGACGCTTGCGCTTCAGGAAACCGTCGACATCCACAATCAGATGAGAACGCTCGCCGGTCTTCTGCTGTACAGCCAGACGAGTCAATTGCTGCAGAGCATCAACGACTTCACCATTACGGCCAATAAGATGTTTGATGTCAGTATCGTCATCAGCAACGATTTGCACGGTGGGGCGGTCATTACGCACGCCCATCTCAATGTCGCCCTCATAGTCGGCGATATCCAGTAGGCCTTCAAGGTAATCCGCGGCGATGTCAGCCTCTTCGTTGAGCTGGTCGATCGACTTCACGTCATCCTGTGCCATACGCTACTCCTTCATGTCGTGTTTGAATTCCAAGTCTAAGCCCTGCTCCCCCGAACAGAGAAAGTAATGTCGGTGCGTGTTGAATGTTTCACGTGAAACATCGAACTCGCACCGACATAGTCGTCACTTCTTTTTGCGCTTACGCACGGGCTGTTGACGCTGATAGCCCTGAGTGGCCTTACGCTCGGCCTCTTCCTTGGCCTTGGCCAATGCTTCTTCTTCCAGAGAGGGCAGGCCGGCCTTTGCGCGGCGAGCATTCTCATTACGATGATCGCGCTTCTCCTTGTCCGCCGCAGCCGGAGAGCCAGGGGTCGGGAATGCGTACACCTGCCACAATGTGCGGCAGAGGTTGCACACGTTGTTGGTCAGCCAGTAGACCAGCACGGCGAACGGCATGGCGACACCGGAGAAGATGTACATCACCGGGAAGAGCCACAGCATAGCCTTCTGCATGGTCTCGGTCTGCTTGTTCATCGAAGCAGCTGCCATGTTGCGCTTCATGCTGAAGTACTGCATAAACCACAGGCAGAAACACATCAGGAACACGAAGATACCGATGACCGCCTTGCCACTAGCGGCAGCACTGGTGAAGTTATCGGTCACGCTGACAATGCCGAACACATCGGTTTGGGTGAATTGCTTGGCGGTTGCTACGTCGAACGCGCCCAACGCATCGCGTTTACCGTTGGCAATGTATGGAATGGCCGACAGCGTATAGAACATGGACATGAACACCGGGCCCTGAATGAGCATAGGCAAGCAGGAGCCAGCCGGATTGACGTCATTGTCTTGATACAGTTTCATGGTTTCACGGCTCATGGCCTCCCTGGAAGCCTGATCCGTCTTGCCTTTGTACTTGTTCTGAATACGCTGCATCTTCGGCGCCAATGCCTGCATCTTGCGCATCGACTTCATCTGCTTGTAGAACAGCGGGAAGATACAAGCCTGCACCACCAGCACCAGGATGATAATGGCAAGCACCCATGAGACACCAATCGGGCTCACGCCCAGCATCACGAAGAAGTCATGCACGATCTTCATGATCCAGGTCTGCAACCACTCAACGGGAGTCAGGATTTTATATAGAAATCCCCAAAACCCGCTATCAAGCAGAAATTCATTTGAGTTCATCGTTGGGCCTCTCTTTGGGTTGTGGCCAATGGTGTCAGTCGAGGCTCTTCATGAGCCTTCGACCACGAAAACCTGTAAAAAACGGAATACCGTTGTGGAACATCGTCGATTCCCCCACGACTCCACGGCCGGCAACGCAGTAATCTCAGCACGGCGAGCACTCCCCCTTTGAACGCGCCATACCGTTCCAATGCCTCAATGGCATAATTCGAGCACGTTGGATAATACTTGCAACAAGGCGGTGTGTTTGCCGAGATGTGCTGTTGATACCAGCGCACCCCACCAATCATCACCGCCTTGAAAGAAGCTGTCATGCCTCAGCCACCTTATGCGCCACCGTGGCAAAAGCCTTCGCGATCTGCTGATCTAGCGAAGCGAACGATGCGGTCGCTGCACTGGGCTTGGCGCGCAAAACGATATCGCAATGCGCGGGCAGCAGATCCTCATGGGCTCTGGCCAATACACGAAACCTACGCTTCACCGTATTACGGGTGACCGCATGTCCTACCGATTTGGAGACAGCTAATCCCAAACGGCGATGCACCGTCCGGTCGTCATCATCATGATGGTCGTCGGGCACCAAATAGTGCACGACGATATCCTTGCCACCTGCTTTGCGCCGGCGTTTCAGCACGGTGACGAAATCACGATGGCTTTGAAGCCTCTCCACCTCGACTATGCCTGTGGCACTGATCGGAATGATCAGGCGGAGAGGGTCTTGCGGCCCTTGGCACGGCGACGGTTGATCACCGCACGGCCAGAACGGGTGCGCATGCGCAGGCGGAAGCCGTGCTTCATGTGGCGACGACGGTTGTTCGGCTGGAACGTCCTCTTCATAATCCATTGCTCCTAGGTCTATTCGGCAACGCTTCGCGCTGCCCTCACGTGAGTCAAGCTATACCAAAGTACTCTCACCCCTACCCTCAAGTCAAAACGGACGGAGTATTTTCACATTTCGACACGTTGCGAGACACGCCCCAAATCTCTTATAATCGGCGGAATACCAACCATTCACGGCCAAAAGTTATCCACAAATTACATGTTTGTTATTCACAATCCAGTTATTTCAACACGCGACACGGTGGATAACTTGTCTAAACCAGAGTAAATATTATCTGTTGTACGTATTTCGCCACAGCGACAGAAGGGGCCACCATGGTTAACGCTTCCGGCGACCCCGTAATCGAGGCCGCCCACATCTGGTCAGACACGCTGACGGTGCTCAAACACAGCGCTTCGCTCAGCCCACGAGAAAAAGGCTGGTTGGAAGGCGTTGTTCCTGAAGGCGTCTTCGGTTCGACCATCGTGCTGTGTGTGGACAACAACGACACGCTTCAAGCCATTCAGGGTGATTTGAACGATTCCCTGCTTCAGGCATTGCGTACGGTAACCGGCGAAAATATGTTTCCCGCGTTCAAGGTCGTGCCGAAAACCGAGCCCGAACCGCTTTCGGAGGCAAAGCCGGCGCAGCCATATCCTTCGGAAATTTCTCCGACTGTCGCCGAATTCGGTAAAGAATCCTATGGTGCAAAGCCGGCAGCCGCACCGCGGGAACCGATGCCCGCCACCGAGCCGCAGTTCCCGGTCGGTCAGCAGAAGATGAATCGCGATCCCGAGACTCATCTCAATAAGAACTTCACGTTTGATTCCTTCGTGCCCGGCGATTCCAACCGTTTTGCCCGTACGGTCGCACTGGCCGTGGCCGAAGGTTCCGGGCAGGATTTCAACCCGTTGTGTATCTATGGCGGATCGGGCCTGGGCAAAACCCACTTGCTGAACGCCATCGGCAACTATGCACTGGTCAAGGATCCCGGGCTGAAGGTTCGATACGTCACGTCTGAGGAATTCACGAACGAATTCATTGACGCGCTGCAAAACCCGAACCAAAGCCAGGGGCAGATTGCTGAATTCAACCGTCGATACCGACAGGTTGATGTGTTGCTTATTGACGATATCCAGTTCCTCGGCGGCAAGGAAGCCACCTTGGATCAGTTCTTCCATACGTTCAATGCACTGCATCAGGCAAATAAGCGTATTGTCATTGCTTCCGATGTAGCGCCCAAGAATTTGAAGGGTTTCGAGGCTCGACTCATCTCGCGCTTCGAATCCGGCCTGACCGTAGACGTCAAGCCGCCGGATCTGGAGACCCGAATCGCCATTCTTCGCATGATCGCCTCGATGAACGGCTCGAAAATCCCCAGCGATGTGTTGGACCTCATCGCCGAACGCTTCACCGAGAACATTCGTGAACTCGAAGGCGCGCTAACCCGTGTTACGGCCGTGGCCTCGCTGAGTAATCAGCCGGTGACCCGCGCCTTGGCCGAGCAGACGTTGCAGGACTTCTTCACCACCGATGTGGAAATCAAGCCCACGGACATCATCAGTCAGGTGGCGAAGTACTTCCACCTGACGTTTGAGGATCTTGTCGGTAAATCACGAACCAAAAACGTGGCTGTTCCTCGTCAGATCGCCATGTATCTGGCTCGCGAAATGACCAGTATGAGCCTGATGGATATTGGCCAGGTCTTTGGCGGACGCGATCACACCACAGTAATGCATGCCTGCACTCGAATCAGTGACCGAATGCAGCAAAAACAGGAGATCTATAACTACGTTATGGAGCTCACGGTTCGCCTCAAGCAAAGCAACACCAACTGACACAACGCTTCTGAGAGACGAAAAACGGCACTTTTTGGACTGGCTTTCCGAAAAGTGCCGTTTTTGGTTGCTCAGGCGGATTCTGGTGGATACGTCGAGGCAACGGATTCGAGACATTAGATTCCTCATGGCTCCCCTTTGTGAGGGGATCTGTCGGCGCAGACGACTGAGGGGAGTTTCGAAGGGGAACACGCAAAAAAACCATGAAACGAGAGAATCGATTCTGAGGACCGATTTTGCGGGTTTGGGCGAGCGAGACGGAAAAAGTGCCGAAAACGGTCTCCAGAATCGATTCTCCTCGACGAAAAAACAGTCTTCAACACGCCGTGCGAAAGTGCGAAAACCAAAAAAGTTATCCACATAGTTGTGCACAGATGTGGGTAAACTCGGCGGATAACTCGTGGATTACCCACTGTTTTGTTGTGGAAAACTCGTGCATAACCGCGACCTCGATGTGGAAAACTCAAATTCGACGAACTGGCTGTGGAAAACTCGCCCACTTATCCACAAGCCATGCAGAATTTGTCCACAATTTTCAGGGACTTATGAACCGTTGCAGTTGTAGGGCTCAGCCCTACTTATCCACACTATCCACCGGCCTTATTATGGCGATTACTTACTCAGTTACGTGAAAAGCATCATCGCCATAGTAACAGCCGGTCATCCAGCGTACGTAAGTTCGCCACCTAACGGCTAGAATATTTCTCAGCCAATCCGACGAAGGGAACAATCACACATGAAAGTCGAAATCGATACTGCAGCCCTGGCCGACGCCGTAGCCTGGACCTCCCGAGTCATCGACGCACGTCCCTCCAACCCGATTCTCGCTGGTGTCAAGCTGGAAGCCATTGACGGAACGCTGCAATTCTCCGCCTTCAACTACGAGATTTCCGCTCGCCACCACATCGAAGCCGGCGTTGACGAAGCCGGTTCCGTACTGGTTCAGGGCAAGCTGCTGGCCGATATCACCAAATCGCTGCGTTCGGAGAAAACGTACCTGGTCACCGACGGCTCCACGCTGACCATCACGTCCGGCAAGTCGAAGTTCACCTTGCAGCTCATGCCCGACACCGAGTACCCGGATCTGCCTGTGGTACCGGCCATGCTCGGCCAAGTCGATGCCCCGACTTTCGTTCAGGCCGTGAACCAGGCGTGCGTTGCCGTCTCCCGCGAAGAAAACCGCCCGGTACTGACCGGCGTTCGCATGCAATTCCAAGGCGACAAGGTCGTCATGACCTCCACCGATCGCTTCCGTTTGGCCCGCGCCACCTTCACTTGGACTCCGCAGAACCCGGACGTCGACACCACCACGCTGGTTCGCGGCTCCCTGCTCAAGGATGTGGCCCGTGCTCTTGACGAGCACCAGAACATCCGCCTTGATTTCGATGCCGATAGCCCGACGCTGCTCGGCTTCGAAAACGCCGGCCGCGTCTCCACCTCCCAGCTCATCGACGGTGAATTCCCGGCGGTCGACCGCCTGTTCGCCGACGAATATCCGCTTCAGGCCGTAGTCAACAAGCAGGATTTGCTCGACGCCATCAGCCGTGTGGCTTTGGTCGCCGAACGCAATGCTCCGATTCGCATGACCTTCACCGGTCAGGAAGTGGCGCTGTCCGCCGGATCGGTCGACGAGGCTCAGGCCAACGAAACACTGGACATCGACATGGATGGCGACGACATCACCGTGGCATTCAACCCGTCCTACCTGAAGGAGGGTCTGTCCGCCGTAACCGAACCATTCGTGCGCATCAAAATGACGACCCCGGTCAAGCCGGTCGAGTTCAATGGCCAGCAGGAAGCTGATTCCGACGAGTCCATGGACTACCGATACCTGCTCGTGCCGATGCGCTTTAACAACTGAAATCCCTGAATTTCCAACGATTCGCTAATGCACATCTCCCGTCTCGCACTCGACCACTACCGCTCATGGAGTCAGGTAGTGGTCGATTTCGTACCAGGCGTGAATATCCTGTTCGGCAAGAACGGTCTGGGCAAAACCAATCTGGTGGAAGCCGTCGAAGTGCTGTCCACCGGATCGAGCCATCGCACGTCCAGCACGTTGCCGCTGATCGAACGCGGGCAGACCACGGCCACCATCCGCGCGAACGTCGCTGATGATGCCGGTCAAACCACTACGTATGAAGCGTCAATTCATGCGCGTGGTGCCAACCGAGCCCGCATCAACTCGGGGTCGTCGCTGTATCTGCGCGATATCATCGGCAAGATTCCCAGCGTTTCCTTCACTCCCGAAGATCAGCGGTTGGTGTCCGGCGATCCGGGAGCACGCCGCACCATGATGAATCAGGCTGCGGCTCTGCTCGAGCCCGGATACATGCAGACGTTGCAACAGTTCACGCGCATCGCCAAACAGCGTGCCACATTGTTGAAGCAATTGAATGCCAATGTCAACAATGGCCAGCCGATGGATGCGGTTCTGAGCGGTTTGGAAATCTGGACCGGCCAGTTCATCGAAGCCGGTGTGGCGTTGACCCGTATGCGCGCTCATGTGATCGGTCTGCTTGCCGAGCCATTTGCCGCGATTTACGCCGACTTGGCCGGTGCCGGCGAGCAGGTGACGCTCACTTATGCGCCTTCATTCGACGAAGTGCTGATGTTCGACGATCCGCATCCGCAGATTAGCGAGCATTTCCAACGCATCTACCCCGGTGAAGTGGCTCGCGGCGTGAACCTTATCGGTCCGCAGCGCGATGACATGAACCTTGAGTTGGGCGGTATTCCCGCCCGCGAGTTCGCTTCGAACGGCGAGATGTGGACGATGGCGTTGGCCTTGAAAATGGCATTGTTCGAAATAGTGCGTGACCGGTTGGGATTGCAGCCGATTGTGATTCTCGATGATGTGTTCGCCCAGCTTGACGACAGCCGGCGCATGCAGATTCTTGATTTCGCCAGAAAACAGGATCAGGTGCTGATTACCGTGGCCGCTGAAGGCGATGTGCCCGACTATGAATCGGCCCATCGCATCGACGTGGCCGCACTGGACGAACCAGCTTCCGTGATATTGCCAACTCTGGGCAATTTGTCCAATTCGCGGGAAAATGAGAGTTTGGGTGGGTATGACGAAAAAACCGCGGTGGACAGCGCGTCCGTAGAACGGAAAGTGTCATGAACCCGCCGATCGCCCGCCAACTCAACCTGGACGAGACCAAACTGCCGGCCGAAATATTCGAGCGGCTCTCCCGTCGCGGGGCGACCTTGAAGGACTACAGACGCCGCCGTGAAGAGGCCATCGAAAACTTCGGCAAACCGGGGCGCGATCCGGCTGAACTGGGCAGCGTGATGACCACCATCGCCGGCAATGGCGTCTGGGCGGCGAATATGAAGCTTGCGCAATTGCGCAACCATTGGGACCAAGTGGTGGGGCAGGCCATCGCCAGCCATTCGGCAGTCGCCGATTTCACTGACGGCGTACTGACCATCCGCGCCGAATCCACGGTCTGGGCCACGCAGCTGACCTACCTTATCCCCCAACTCACCGATACCATCCGTCGCAATCTCAAAGGATTGACCATCACCGAGATTCGCGTGACCGGCCCGGCCGCCGGATACACGCGCAAATGGGCTCGGCGGCGGTAGCCAAGATACCAAACAAATTCGCAGAAGCCTCGCTATGGCGCTCGTCGGGTTAGACGAGTAAAATCACATGCAGTATGGTCAAATGGCTAGAAGAGCCCTTTACGGGCCTCGTAAGCCATATCGCCTCCGTGAATGACCTTCATGACGGAGGTTGACCCTGTAGTCACGGAAGGAAGCCTGTTGGCAGACGAAACCAGCAAAGAGGAGCAGCTGAAGGCGGCTGCGGAACGCATCAACAATGCGGAATTGACCGAAGGCGAACTTGACGAATCCATGGCCCCCGAGCATTATGAGGCCTCCGATCTGAGGGTGCTCGAAGGACTTGAGGCCGTGCGTATCCGCCCCGGTATGTACATCGGTTCCACCGGCCCGCGCGGTTTGCACCACCTGGTCTATGAGATCGTCGACAACTCGGTCGACGAGGCGCTGGCCGGATACGCCAGCCATATCGAGATCACCATTCTGCCGGACAACGGCATCCGTGTGGTGGACGATGGTCGAGGTATCCCGGTCGATGAGGTGCCCGGCGAGGGCGTCTCTGGTGTGGAGACCGTGATGACCAAGCTGCACGCCGGCGGCAAGTTCGGCGGCGGCGGTTATGCAGTGTCCGGAGGTCTGCACGGCGTGGGCATCTCCGTGGTCAACGCACTCTCCACCCGCGTGGACATCGAAGTGCGCCGTCAGGGCTTCCACTGGACCCAGACGTACATCGACCAGCACCCCACCGCGCCCTTGAAGCAGGGCGAGCCGATGACCGAAGGCGAGTCCACCGGTACGTCTGTGACTTTCTGGGCCGACCCGAAGATTTTCGAGACCACCATCTACGACTTCGAGACGCTGCGTTCCCGCTTCCAGCAGATGGCCTTCCTGAACAAGGGCCTCAAGATCAGCCTGACTGACGAGCGTGAGAACGACCAGGCCGGCGACGAGGTGGCCGGCGACGCCGCGGACGAGCCCGGCGCAAAGCACCAGACCGTCACCTACCAGTACCTCAACGGCATCAAGGACTACGTCGACTATCTGGTCAAGGTGCGCAAGGCCACGCCGGTGGAAGAGGACGTCATCAGCTTCGAGGCCGAAGACCTGAAGCTCGGCATCTCCGCCGAACTCGCCATGCAGTGGACCACTGCCTACTCCGAGGCCGTGCACACCTTCGCGAACACGATCTCCACCACCGAGGGCGGTACCCACGAGGAGGGCTTCCGCGCCGCGCTGACCTCGCTGGTCAACCGTTACGCGCGAGACAAGGGCATCCTCAAGGACAAGGACGAGAACCTCTCCGGCGACGACGTGCGTGAAGGCCTGACCGCCGTGATCTCC
>OGQH01002483.1_pt1 | contig 12605 bp, 7 predicted proteins | sample 1553181 | NCBI WGS metagenome assembly OGQH01 (sample SAMEA2579946, study PRJEB22360) | human gut metagenome | biome: human gut; feature: human-associated habitat; material: faeces | place: Denmark | collected 2008/2010 | reverse complement strand
GCTTATATCGATTACGAAACTGCTCGCAAGACCTATGAGCGTGCTCAGGAGCTGGTAAAGGATCAGATTATTTCCCGACAGGAATACGAACAGATATATAAAGACTATGAGACGGCGAAATTGGCTTATGAAGCCATTGGCGGAGGAAAGTCGGGCAGTGCCGTGAAAGCCCCTATGGGAGGTTATTTGAAAAATATCATGGTGAAAGACGGTGATTTTGTAGAGATGGGACAACCGCTGATGACCCTTTCGCAAAATAAACGTTTACAATTGCGGGCCGAAGTTCCTCAACGTTATTATAAGGAATTGCCGGCGGTTGTTTCGGCCAATTTCAAGACACCTTATGACGACCGGGTATATGAGCTTTCTCGGTTGAACGGACGATTATTGAGTTACGGAAAGGGCACTTTGGCAGGAGGTGCTTATATCCCCGTGGTTTTCGAATTGGACAATAAGGGCGAGATAGTTCCCGGAGCCTACATAGAAGTCTTTTTGTTGACGGCATCGATCGATAATGCGATCGTGGTTCCTGTTTCGGCACTAACCGAGGAACAAGGGCTCTATTTCGTCTATTTGCGTTTAGACGAAGAAGGGTATAAAAAGCAAGAAGTTACAGTCGGAAATTCCGATGGCGAGAATGTGAGAATATTGTCCGGTTTGCACGAAGGCGACCAAGTCGTTACACGGGGTGTCTATCAGGTAAAACTCGCCGCCAATAGCGGAGTGATTCCCGAAGGCCATTCGCACAACCACTAATACATTACAGCCATGTTGAATAAAATTATCCGATATTCTTTGAACAATCGGCTGCTGATTTTAGTGGCATCTGTATTGTTACTTTTTGCGGGATTGTACACATCTATGAAAATGGACGTCGATGTCTTTCCCGATTTGAATGCTCCTACGGTAGTCGTCATGACCGAGGCTCCGGGTATGGCGCCCGAGGAGGTGGAACGGTTGGTGACCTTCCCCGTAGAAACCGCATTGAACGGAGCGACCGATGTGCGTAGGGTACGTTCCTCCTCGACGACCGGGTTTTCGGTGGTTTGGGTGGAATTCGATTGGGGAACCGATATTTATCGGGCACGGCAGATTACTTCCGAGAAATTGGCTGTCGTGGGTGAAAGTTTGCCCGAGGGAGTGGGAACTCCCACATTAGGCCCTCAATCCTCTATTCTTGGCGAGATGATGATTATCGGTCTGACGTCCGATTCTACATCTTTGAGAGATTTGCGCACGTTGGCCGATTGGACTATCCGTCCCCGCTTGCTTTCTATCGGCGGTGTGGCGCAGGTTACGGTTATCGGCGGCGAGATGAAGGAATACCAGATTCTTTTGGACTTGCCCCGTATGAAACAGTACGGTGTCACATTGGACGAGGTTCTCAATGCTGCTCGTGAGATGAACCGGAATGCCAACGGAGGTATTTTGTATGAATATGGCAATGAATACATTGTACGGGGAGCTGTCGCTACGACCGACGTCGATGCGATTGCCAAAGCCGTGGTAAAACGGGTCGATGGCGTTCCTGTGTTGATGGGCGACGTTGCCGAGGTGAAGATAGGAGACAAAGCCCCTAAATTGGGTACGGCTTCGGTTCGGGCCAATCCTGCCGTTTTGCTGACAGTTACCAAGCAGCCCAATACGAGTACTCTCGACCTCACGGAAAAACTGCTTTCTTCGATGGACGAGTTACAGAAAAATATGCCGGCCGATGTCACGGTTTCGACCGATATATTCCGTCAGTCTCATTTTATCGAAAGTTCCATAAACAATGTACAAAAGTCCTTATACGAAGGGGCTATATTCGTAGTGATCGTTCTGTTTTTCTTCTTGATGAATGTGCGTACGACGCTCATTTCGTTGGTCGCTTTGCCGTTGTCTTTACTGTTCTCTATATTGGCGCTCCATTTTATGGGGTTGACCATCAATACGATGAGCCTCGGTGGTATGGCCATAGCCATAGGATCTTTGGTCGATGATGCCATTGTCGATGTGGAGAATGTATATAAACATCTGCGGGAAAATCGACTGTTACCGCCGGGACAACGGAAGCCGATTGTCGAAGTCGTGTTCGAAGCCTCGCGCGAGGTGCGTATGCCTATTCTCAATTCTACATTAATCATTATTGTCACTTTTATTCCGCTCTTTTTCTTGACCGGCATGGAAGGCCGCATGCTCGTGCCCCTCGGTATTGCTTTTATCGTCGCGTTGTTTGCATCGACTGTCGTTGCATTGACGTTGACACCGGTACTGTGCAGCTATCTGTTGGGCAAAGGAAAGACTGATAAGGATATTAGTCGTGAACCGTTTGTCGCCCGTACTTTGAAAAAATATTATGGGCAAGCTTTGGAGTGGGCGCTGCGTCACCGTACCGGTGTGTTGGGCGGAACTATCGCCCTGTTTGTGGCTGCCATGATTACCTTTTTCACGTTGGGACGTAGTTTCTTGCCTCCTTTTAATGAAGGTTCATTTACAATCAACGTGAGCACTTTGCCCGGTATCTCGTTGGAGGAATCGGACAATATCGGTCGTCGGGCAGAAGAACTTCTACTTGAAGTTCCCGAGATACAGACTGTCGCCCGGAAGACGGGGCGTGCCGAACTCGATGAACATGCTTTGGGCGTGAATACCTCCGAGATAGAAGCCCCCTTTGTATTGGGAGACCGTTCGCATGCCGAGGCCGTTGCCGATGTACGCAAAAAACTGTCGGTGATTCCGGGGGTGAATATCGAGATTGGACAACCCATTTCTCACCGTATCGACGCTATGCTTTCCGGTACTCAGGCACGTATTGCCATTAAACTTTTCGGCGATGATTTGAACCGCATGTTTATGTTGGGCAATCAGATTAAGAAGAATATTTCGGCAATCGATGGAGTGGTCGATTTGAACGTGGAGCAACAAATCGAACGCCCGCAATTGAAAATCACTCCGCGTAGGGAAATGCTTGCTCGTTATGGTGTATCGCTGTCCGAATTCGCCGAATTTATCGATGTCGCATTGGCTGGCGAGGTTGTGTCGCAGGTGTACGAAGGAAGCCGCACATTCGATTTGACGGTAAAAGTAAAAGACGATGAACGTTCTTCGGCGGCCAAGATAGGAGATTTGATGGTCGATACCCAGGACGGGAAAGTTCCATTGAGTTATTTGGCGGAAATCAAGTCCGCCACGGGACCCAATACGATTAATAGGGAGAATGTGAAACGTAAGATTGTCATATCGGCCAATGTCAGCGACCGCGATTTGCGTAGTGTAGTGGACGATATAAGGGAACGTATCGATGAAACCGTGGTGCTTCCCGAAGGTTATTTCATCGAGTATGGAGGACAGTTTGAAAGCGAGGCGGCAGCTTCTCGTACGCTTTCGTTCGTTTCGCTTTTTTCCTTGCTGGTTGTATTCTTGTTGTTATACAATCAGTTCCGAAGCGTATCGCAGTCGGCGGTCATTTTGCTGAATCTTCCGTTAGCACTTATCGGAGGCGTGTTTATCTTGCGCTTTACGACCGGAGAGATAAGTATACCGGCTATTATCGGATTTATTTCTCTTTTCGGAATCGCCACGCGTAACGGTATGTTGTTGGTTTCGCACTATAATACGATGCTGTCCGAAGGTAATTCGTTGCACGATACCATTTTAAGAGGTTCGCTCGACCGGTTGAACCCCATATTGATGACGGCACTCACATCGGCTCTTGCACTCATTCCTTTGGCTTTGGGTGGCGATTTGCCGGGGAATGAAATACAAAGCCCTATGGCAAAAGTCATTTTAGGAGGATTGATAACATCGACTTTCCTCAATGCTTTTGTCGTTCCGGTTGTTTATTGGATTATGAACCGTAAAAAAGAAAATCGATGAGAAATAGCTTTTTATGTCTTTTTGTATTCGCTGTTGCGAATATGGGAGCACAAAATAATATGGCGGATATATTGGCTTCTATCGAAACGAATAATCCCGAATTGAAAGCCGGGGCTCAAATCGTTTTGAGTCAGAAAGCCGAAGTATCTTCACAGAACACATTGGAAGACCCTAACTTCGAGTTCGAACATTTATGGGGAGCCGACAATGCCAAAGACCGCAAGTACGATATTTCGGTTTCCCAGTCGTTCGATTTTCCTTCGTTATATGTTCAGCGGAATAAAATAGGGAATTTGAAACGTACTTTGTACGATGGGCAGCAGGCTGTTTTGCGACAACAAATATTGTTGCAGGCAAAGGAGCTGTGTTTGCAGGTGATCTATTTGAATCGTTGTATTCGGTTGGGAAACGAGAGGCAAGCTGCCGCCGACGAGTTGGTCAAACTATATCGTGAACGGCTGACCTCTGGCGATGCCAATATTCTGGACGTGAATAAAATCGAAATCGAGCAGTTGAATATCACGACGAGCAATATACAACGCCGGAATGAGCTGGCCGCTTGTCTGGCGCAGTTGCAGGCGTTGAATGGCGGTGAGCCGTTGAACTTGGCGGAGTCGGCTCTGACGGAATATTCCGATAGGGAGTTGCCGGCATCGTTCGATGACTTGAAAGAACAGGCGTTGCAATCCGATCCCGAATTACAAATGTTGCGGCAGGAAAACCAGATCGCCGGTAAGGAGGTCTCTCTCAACCGGGCAGGCTGGTTGCCGAAGTTCGAGCTGGGCTATCGTCATGCCTACGAATTGGGCGAGCGTTTTAACGGATTGTCCGTGGGTGTTTCCATTCCTTTGTTTGCCAATCGCAAGAAAGTGAAGATAGCCAAAGCACAAGCGGTTCTTTCACCGTTAATAACAAGGAGTTGCAGACGTTGGCGGCGTTGCAGTCTTCCTATAACGAAGCGGTTGCATTGAAAGATAATCGGGAGAGATATGAGCTGTTGACTCGGCAGAATAATTTTGAATTGTTACAGAAGGCTTTGGCATCCGGCAAGATCTCGATGGTGGAGTACTTGGTAGATGCTACGCAACTTTATGAAGCTTTTGAGAATAAACTCTCTTTGGAATATGAGTATCAGTTGCGATTGGCTCGTATGTATAAATTCGAATTATAGGCTTTTCGGAAGATTAGGTTAGAGATGCTTTTGGGGTTCGACTGAATCCCGAAAGCATTTTTTTACGGGGATACGGCGGTGTCGGGTTATCGCATGTAGACGGATATTAGGCGTAGAGGTAACGGCAGATTCTCTTTCCCGGTGAGAGCGTGGGAAGGAAACTTCGTCAAGGTGATATAAGACAGATGCTTCCGAAGAGCCGGGATAACATTTTGTCGGAGATTCTCATGGTCCCCGGACAAGGAAAGTTCGTCTTCCCCGGCATGGAATCCCAATTGTTTCCAAGCGTTTAATAGATAATATATACCGTCGTTGATATGGCGTATGCGAAAACTGTTGGATAGCAGGAAGCCCTGCTGGTTGAAACAAAACAAATCGATATGGTCGGTTTCCCAGTGAACATACATTTTAGACGTATATCCCAATCGGCTTTTTCTGAAAAAGTATTCGCACGCCGGAGCCAGCCTGTGTAGCAGTGCGGGGCGGTCTAACGTGCGTTTCACGAAAGACGACAGCTCTGTGTTTAGGTCGAAAAGTATTTTCGCTCCCGTTTGAGGTAGGTCGGTCGAAATCAAAGTTCCCTCGCTGTCTGGAAAACAAAAATCGAAATAGAGAGGATTGTCCTCCGTCGAAGCGAATGCGTCGGGGATAAAGATAAACCGAGGAGAGTCGGCTATGAAAAAGACTTTCTCGAACGGACGGGTCAATATGGGTTGGGAGAAAACAGCCTCTTCGATAGAAGAAACTCCCTTTTCTGAGGTCAGCGGTAAACGTTCCGTTACGATTTCGTCGCGATTCTCCGTGTGTTGTAATAAAATATACAGATACGAACCGTTGGCATACATCGCCAAGATGTATTTGTGACTCTCTTTTATCGGTCGGTTCAGTGCCTCTATCGGTTCCATCGTCAATTTGTTTTAACTGTCTTTGTGCAAACAGAGCAAGGTATCTCCGGGTTTAGCCTCTTCCCCTGTGTTTTGCAAGGCAAAATATAGGAGAGGCGGCACGTAGTGCAAAGGGTCGGGTGGTTGGAAATAACCGTTGTCTGCCTTCGTATTTGTTGCAAATATAGTGAAAGGAGAGCGCAGAGGCAAGCGAAAATTACATTTTCGGCTTGACTATGCCTACAAAAATACTCTGGTATTTTATCCTATACAAATGTAGGTAAAGAAACCGGGAAACGTTATTTTTGCAGTATGCTTTAACCGATTGCACATGATTACCGACCTGCTTGTCCGACAGATAGAAAGTTGTTTGCCGTACGAACCGAATCGCGAACAGAGTGAGTTGTTGCAGCAGCTAGCCGCTTTTGTCCTCGACGGACGGGACGACTCGTTGTTCCTGTTGCGGGGATATGCGGGAACTGGTAAAACCTCACTGGTGGGAGCTTTGGTAAAAGCATTGACACAGTTGCAGAGCAAGGTGGTATTGCTGGCTCCTACGGGGCGTGCGGCTAAGGTGTTTTCCCGGTATGCTCGTCACCCGGCCTATACGATTCATCGGAGGATATACCGGCAAAAGAGCTATTCGCCCGATATGGAAGGATTTCTTATCGGGGAAAATCTGGCGAAACACACGCTGTTTATTGTCGACGAGGCCTCCATGATTGCCAACTCGGTGGGCGAAGGGGCGGTTTATGGTTCCGGGAGGCTGCTCGACGATTTGGTCGAGTATGTCTATTCAGGCGAGCATTGTCGGTTGATTTTGTTGGGCGATACTGCACAGCTGCCTCCGGTGGGTCAGGAGCGTAGTCCGGCTTTGGATGCCGCCGTTATGGGCGGTTACGGATTGAATGTCGTGGAATATGAATTGCGGGAGGTCGCTCGGCAGGCTGCCGAATCGGGAATCCTCTATAATGCCACCCGTTTGCGGGAATGTATGGAAGAGATGCCATTGCCCCGACCCTGCTTGCGGGTGAATGGGTTTCCCGATGTCGAGGCTCTTAGCGGAGAGTATTTGGTAGAACGTATATCCGACTCTTACGACCGTGTCGGACTCGACGAAACGATTGTTGTCACTCGTTCCAATAAACGGGCCAATATATTCAATCAGGGGATTCGCAACCAGATACTCTATCGGGAAGAGGAGCTTACCGCAGGCGATCTGTTGTTGGTCGCCAAGAATAACTATTTCTGGGGAAAGGACTATAAAGAGGTCGATTTCATCGCTAACGGCGATGTGGCCCGTGTCGTGCGAGTACTTAAACGTACCGATATGTATGGTTTCCGCTTTGCCGATGTACAGCTTTATTTCCCCGATTTGGAAGTCGAGATGGAAGTTAAGATCCTATTGGATACCCTTACCAGTGAGTCCCCTTCTCTGACAAGGGAACAGCAGGAGACTCTTTTTGCGCAAGTCTTGGCCGACTATTATGACGTTACGACAAAGAGAGAAAAAATGAAACGGCTGAAAACCGATCCGTGGTTCAACGCTTTGCAAGTAAAATATGCCTATGGGGTAACTTGTCACAAAGCGCAAGGCGGTCAGTGGAAGCATGTCTATGTCGATATGGGGTATATCCCTCAGGGTGCGGTTTCGCTCGATTTCTATCGTTGGCTTTATACGGCTTTCACCCGGGCGACCGAGAAGATATGGCTGGTCAATATGAGCGAAGAGTTTCGGGAGCCGTCTTTATAATACAGGGCTCAATAACCTCATGATAGACTCTATCCCTTTTTGATAGAGGGGACGGTGTCGCCAATAGTGTTGGATAATGCGACGACATTGTTGCTGGTCCTCCAAGAAAATACGTTTCATTTCACTGTTGACCTCTCGGTCATAAATGAAAGCGTTGGCTTCGAAATTGTGTTCGAAGCTGCGGAAGTCGAAGTTGGTAGAGCCTACCGAACATAGCTCGTCGTCTATGATGATCGTCTTGGAATGAAGTATGCCCGGTTGGTAAAAGTAAACTTTTACCCCGGCGCGTAACATTTCCGTTATGTAAGAAAACGATGCAAAACGCAACACCGTCGAGTCCGACCGTTCCGGTATCATTAGCCGCACGTCCACTTTGGCGAGAGCTGCGGTTTGCAAGGCTTTCACCAAACTTTCGGTAGGCAGGAAATAAGGCGTTTGTATATATACGTTTTTTTTAGCATTGGTAATCGCTTTCAAGAAAAGCATGGCGATGTTCGACCATTCCCCTATGGGGCCGCCCGGAGCGATTTGTATGCCGCTTTTCCCTTTGTCTGCTACCGGTGGAAAAAATCGGGAATCCGAAAGAACCTCTTTGCATTCGTAGCTCCAATCGACGGCGAACAACAATTGTAATCCTCTTACCGCAGGCCCCTCGATACGCAAATGTGTGTCGCGCCACGTTCCCCATTTGGTTCCTTCGACATAGCGGTCGGCGATATTCATGCCTCCTATGTAGCCTATTTTTCCATCGATGACCGTTATTTTGCGGTGGTTCCGGTAATTGATTCGGCTGGCGAGTTGGGGAAACGTGATTTCAAGGAAAGGACGTACGGCGATTCCCGCATCCTGCATCTCTTTGAAAAAACGTTTTTTCACCGACCAACAACCCACATCGTCGTATAGGATTCTTATTTGTATGCCTCGGCGGGCGCATCGAAGCAAAACCTCCTTGACTCGGTTGCCGAGTTTATCGTCCTCGAAGATGTAATATTGGATATGGATATACTCTTGGGCAATCTCCAAATCTTGCAGGTAGTGTTTGAATTTGTCTTCTCCCGAAGTGAATATCTTCACGTGGCTTCCCGAATAATACGGTACACTGCACAAACTGTGGCACAATCTTATCTCTTGCTTGCTCTCCTCGCTCAGTGGAAGACTGTCGATATTGACGATCGAATGATAATCCCGCTTTCGTAATTTCCTCTTTATGCGTCTGGAAACCATTCTTTTCGCCTTGAAATTCTGCCCGAAAAAAATATAGAAAACCAATCCTACGATGGGAAGAAATGCCAATACGAGCACCCATGCCAAACTTTTTACCGGATTGCGATTCTCTGTGATGATTATCACGATCGTACCCAGTATGGTAATGGCATATATCGTATAGACCACGATGTATACCCAGTCGTCGATTGGCGGTAATAGGGCGAGTGTCAACATTCCGAAAGCTAAATTAGAAAAAAAATCTGAAAAAAGCAAATAGGATAGTTGTTTCTTGAAAAAATCATGAGGAGGGAGAGAACTGTAAGAAATGTGAATGGGACGAGTGAAATTTGGAAGGAATCGTTCGTAGATATAAATCTTTCCCTATTTTTGTGTGAAATGCGAAAATGGGAGGTAGCTCGGTAGAAAAATAGGGCGAGTTCTTTTTTCTCCACTCTCCTTTCTCTATTTTTGTAGTCTCATTTGAATAGCCGAAGTGAAGAATAAAAAGCAAGGGAATAATTCCTCTAAATACAAAGACGGGCATGTGGTTGCTCTGTTGGTGCTCTCTCTCGTTTTTCTGTTTCTCCTGACTCAGTTGCCTGTTTTGGAGTGGGGTGGATTCGCGACGAAACCTGTCGATCTCTTTTCCGATATCCGTGTCGATGAGCAAGATTTGGATTTGCCGGGCGATGCAGAGTGGCAGGAGGAGGGAACGGAGTGGTTGAACGAGGGGGTGGACTCTCTTTCCTCTGTGGAGAAAGATGAGCCGCAGGATCGGCAAGTCGTGCCCGATACGATAAGGGTACAAGAAACAGCCGACACTCTTCTCGTAACGAATATTTCGTCCGATACGGCAGAGGTCGGGAATCTTCCCCGACGGGACGGCGATGTGGTTTTGTTCGAAGATTTCTCACCGGGGAAAAATGGTTTGTCTCATCTTCTCTCGTCCTTGAAGGAACGAGCCTCATTGGGACGTCCCGTGCGTTTGGCATTTTTGGGCGATTCGTTTATCGAGGCCGATATATTCACGCAAGACGTGCGAAGTTTGTTGCAATCCCGGTATGGTGGGAGTGGTGTGGGATACGTGTCTATGCATTCCGATTTTCCCGGATTTCGTCGGTCGGTCATACAGTCGGGCGAAGGTTGGGAAGTGCATAGTGTATTGAAACCCAAAGAAGTCGATTGGAAAGTCATGACTTTGCAACAGCAGTATTTCGTACCGTTGGAGGGTGCTACGGCTCAATACAGAGGGACTGCGAAAATAGAACATGCCGATAGTTGGGCACTGTCTCGGTTCGTATTTATCGCCCGGCAGGATTGCTCGGTCGAGTTGAAAATATCCGATGGCGAATGGCAGATTTTTCCCGTTGTGGGTTCTCATGAGATTCAATCTTTGGCGGTAGAGGGGCAAACCCCACGTTTTCAAGTAAGGGTGGGAAATACGCCGGGATTTGCAGCCATAGGCGTGTGGCTGGACGATGTGCAGGGCATTGCTGTCGATAATATATCGACTCGTGGTTATTCGGGCCTTTCGCTCGGAGCGTTGTCACGAGAAAGGGCGGTTCAGATGGACAGTATCGTTCCCTACGATGCCATTGTGTTGCAATACGGGCTGAATGTGATGACTCCCGAAATTTTGCATTACGGGTCTTATGCCCGTAAGATGACGGAGGTCGTTCGTCACTTGCGGGAGTGTTATCCGCATACCGATATCATATTGATGGGAGTAGGTGATCGCAGTCGCAAAGCGAACGGGTCTTTCGTTACGATGCCGGCGGTAGTCGCTCTTTCCGAAGCGCAACGTCGTGCGGCACGAAGTGCTGGTGTCGTTTTTTGGGATACATACGAGGCGATGGGAGGGCACAATGGGATGCTCGATTATGTCGCTAACGGGCAGGCGAATAAAGACTATACGCACATTAACCATAAAGGCGGTAAACGATTGGCGACCGAGTTTGTCAAGTCGTTGGAGTATGAAATGAATCGGGAAGGCTTATGAAATTTCGTTTGTCGGTAATAGGGTTTTTCTTCGTTGTCGCAGTGCTGGCAGTGCAACTTTGTGCACAGCTGACAGGCGACACGGTTACTGTACCCTCTTTTTTGAAAAAAGAGAAAAACGTTATCGAGTTTAACGATGCCGATTGGTCGGCTCTGTTCGATGGAATGGTACGGTTGCAGAACGACACGGATACTGTTCCTCGGGTAGTGGCGATGGTTCATATCGGCGATTCACATGTTCAGGCAGGGTTTCTCACCGAGGCTGTCCGATTACCGTTGCAGCGAAGGTTCGGGGATGCAGGGCGTGGGTTGGTCGTTCCTTTGAAGTTAGCGAAGACCAATGAACCGAGAGATTATTCGGTCGTGGCGGACGGAAGTTGGAATTTTTCTCGTTGTGTAGGGCGGAAATATAGTAACTATACACCGGGAGTAGGCGGTATAGCTATTGTACCCCGTAACGGTCGCATTGATTTGACGGTTTCCACGCTTAGTAAGACCGATGACTGTGCAGGTTTCAAGAAAGTTCGTTTGTTCCATGCGCCGGTCGACTCTTTCCCGGGAGTAATTTCAGAACCCTTTTTGGTCGAGGGTGAAACCCGATTACCTTTTTTGACCCATTTTTCGTGGGAGGAGTCCGTGTGTAGCGTTCATCTTACGGGAGAAGCCGTCTCGAAAGAGACGCCTTTGGCCATTTATGGAGCGAGCCTTGAAACCGGTGAGAGCGGAATTCTTTACCACACTATCGGCAACAACGGGGCTTTTTACAGTAGTTATGCTGCCATTCCCGGCTTTTCCGAGCAGGTGGCAGCACTCTCGCCGTCGCTTATTGTTTTGTCGTTGGGTACGAATGAGTCGTTTTCCACCTCTTTGACCCGCGACGAGTTATATAAACAGATCGATACCGTCGTTTCGTCTTTGCGAAAAGATTGTCCGCAGGCTCAAATTTTGCTGACTACTCCGGCCGAATGCGCTCGGCGTCGGGTGCGTCGCGTAAATAAAAAACGTAGAGTTTATTATACGCCGAATGCTCGGGTAAAGCTCGTTCGGGAAACGATTCGTTCCTATGCGGTGGAGCATCGGCTAGCTTGTTGGGATTGGTACGAAATTGCCGGAGGCGAAGGTTCGTCCTCGCAATGGCGGAAGGCCGGGTTCATGGCCTATGACCGCACCCATTGCCCCGAGACGGGCTATCGGGTGCAGGGCGAAATGTTATATCGTGCTCTTATGAAAGCTTATCAAGAATATGTGGATAGAGTGGCTCAATAATATAAAGACCGGTGCGATCTCCTTTTGGGAAAGTATCGACGTATCGAAAGTCGTGGATTTATTCGTTTATGACGGGCAGAATCCGCTCATGTTCAATACCGGATTGTTTCTGTTTCTTTTCGTCGGATTTATCTGGATATACAGGTTGTTGGCGAGGCGCGATACTTTGCGTATCTACTTCGTGATACTTTTTTCTCTCTATTTCTATTATAAATCGAGTGGGCTGTGTTTCCTGTTGTTGCTTTTCGTCGCCCTTTCGGACTATTCGTTGGGGCGGCTTTTAGATTGGGTTTCGTGGAAATGGATGCGTCGATTTTTCGTTTTGATGAGCATGGCGGTCAATTTGGGGATGCTCTGTTATTTCAAATACACGAACTTGTTACTGGGTACGATTGCCGATTTCACCCGTGAGCCTTTCGAGCCGTTGGATATTGTGTTGCCCATCGGTATCTCTTTTTTCACTTTCCGT
>OGQH01002479.1_pt1 | contig 12640 bp, 10 predicted proteins | sample 1553181 | NCBI WGS metagenome assembly OGQH01 (sample SAMEA2579946, study PRJEB22360) | human gut metagenome | biome: human gut; feature: human-associated habitat; material: faeces | place: Denmark | collected 2008/2010 | reverse complement strand
CGAAAATAGGTTCCGTTACAAGTTTTTCGATATTGTTCAATTTTCAAGGTCCTGTAAGCGCCTCAGCCTTGCGGCTGACGACTTGATTATTTTATCACAGAAGTGATTTTTTGTCAAGCTCTTTTTTCGAAGTTTTTCGTTTTTTATCGAACTTGGAGCGTTCTCAGTTTCTCGGCGCTGACCGGAACTTTCGGACGTCTATTGGTTCTTTTCGCTTTACTTCCAGCTGGGACTCAGAAGTCATTCTTTTGTCTCAGCGCTTGGCGCTCAAGTATAATACCATACGCCGGGCCGGATGTCAACACTTTTTTGCAAGCTTTTTCAGGTTTTTTCTTCTTTCTCCAAAATTCATCTTCCGGCAGGCCCCAACCCCTCCGCTGCGGCCATGGCCGCAGCCTCTCCCCTTGCCAAGGGGAGACGAAGGTGTTATATATTATATATACATTATAAGCAAGCAGGGAGACACCAACCATGATACTTACTGTCAATCTCGGCAACACCCACATCACCATTGGCGGCTACGAGCACGACGACCTGAAATTCTGCGGACGGCTCCACACCGATCCCGCCGCCACCGTCGATGAATACGGCCTGCGGCTGCTGAATCTGCTTTCGCTCCACAGCGCTTCGCCAGAACAAATCGAGGGCGGCATTCTGGGCAGTGTGGTGCCTGCGCTGACGGGGCGGGTGCTGGCCGCCTTGCAGATGCTCTGCCCGGTGCGCATCCTGACCGTCGGGCCGGGGCTCAAGAGCGGCATCCGCCTCCGGCTGGACAACCCTGCCCAGCTGGGTGCCGAACTGCTCTGCGGCGCGGTGGCCGCACTGGCCGAGGGCTCGGGGCCTCTGGTGGTCATTTCTGCCGACACAGCCATCTCCCTGATGGCCGTCAACGGAAAACAGGAACTTGTAGGCGGCGTCATCCTGCCGGGGCCGCAGCTTTCGCTGGCTGCTCTGGTGCAGAACACCGCCCAGCTGCCTCAAATCGACCTTTCCGCGCCTGCGCCCGCCTCTGTACTGGGCAAGAACACCGCCGCCTGCTTGCAGAACGGCTTTGTCCTCGGCACTGCCGGGATGCTGGACGGGCTGGCTGACCATTTCTGCGCCGAGCTTGGTCCTGAGACGAAGTTCTACGCCACCGGCAATCTGCCCACGGCCATCCGGGACGCCTGCCGCACGCCCATCCTCTACCGTGAGACGCTCATCACGGACGGCCTGTACTGCATCTCGCTGCGGAATCGCCGCTGAAGTTTTATTTGCATTTTGCAAGAGGCTGTGCTATACTATATTGTACTGATTCATCAGTACAAATCGTGCGATCGTAGCTCAGCTGGATAGAGCGTTCGGCTCCGACCCGGAAGGCCAGAGGTTCGAATCCTCCCGGTCGCACCAAACAATGAAAATCCGAACCTTTTCTCGATCGGAGAAGGGTTCGGATTTTTTGTTTTCTTCGGGAATGATAATTCCGGCTCGTTCCCGACGGCTGCGTGGAGCTGCTGCTCCGGGATGTGGGTTAGAAGATTAAGAGAAACGCCGTTCCAAAAGCAACTGGAACGGCATTTCTTATTTTTCGCTATTCGGGATCTTCTGTCCTCGCAGCTCCTGCCGGATGGCACGGAACTGCTCCGGCACATCCGCATCGGTCATTGCACTGGGGACATCTACCGTCCCAGCGGCTTTGGCGGCTTCATAGAACCAGCATTTATACTCCACGGTCTCCAGCGTGTGCTGTAACCGCTGGATCTGCTGGGTGAGCACCTCCCGCTGATGCCGGAACATTTCCAGCCGGGTGTCAATGGTGTCGTCTCCCTGCATGGAAAGCTCGATATACTGCCGGATGTCCTTGATGGACATTCCGGCTTTTTTCATGCAGCGGATGACCTGCAGCCACTCGAAGTCGTTTTCCCGGAACATCCGAATACCGCCGGAGGAACGCTCCACAAAGGGAAGCAGCCCTTCTTTGTCGTAGTAGCGCAGGGTGGAGGCAGGTACGCCCAGCTTTTGTGCCATTTCGCCTACGGTATAGATCATCTGAAACCTCCGTTTTTCAAAAAGCCCTTGACTTAAAGTGCGCTTTAAGTTGTATGATAAAATCAAACTTTATCAACATCATAATGCGGATGCACTCCGCTGTCAAGGAGGTTCCTATGAGCAAGAAGGTATTGATTTTGTCTGGCAGTCCCCGGAAGGGCGGCAACTCTGATATTCTATGCGACGAATTTCTGCGTGGAGCACAGGATGCCGGGCATAAAGCAGAAAAGATCCGGGTCGCTGAGAAAAAGGTGGCTCCCTGTTCCGGCTGCTACTACTGCAGCACCCACGGCGGAGCCTGCGTCCACAAGGATGATATGGCAGACATCCTGCAAAAGATGATCGATGCCGATGTCATTGTGCTGGCAAGCCCGGTATACTTCTACTCCATCAGTGCCCAGTTGAAGGCAGTGATCGACCGTACCGTGGCACGGTGGCTTGAGGTCAAAGACAAGGAATTCTACTACATCACCACCATGGCAGACGAGGAAAAAGCCTCTGCGGACACTACGCTGGCCTGCTTCCGGGGCTATGCAGACTGTGTGGAAGGTGCCGTGGAAAAGGGAGTCCTTGTAGCAGGTGGTGCTTATGAGCCGGGTGCGGTGCGAAACACCTCTGCCATGGCACAGGCTTACGAGATGGGGAGGAACGTATAATGGCAGTGAAACAGACGGCAGGGCGGGATGCTCTGGGCGAATTTGCACCAAAATTTGCAGAACTTAACGATGAGGTACTATTCGGGCAGGTGTGGAGTCGAGAGGATAAACTCTCCCTCCGGGACCGCAGCCTTGTGACGGTGGTAGCACTGATGGCGCAGGGACTGACGGACTCCTCGTTTCGGTATCACCTGACGGCAGCGAAAAACAACGGTATTACCCGGACTGAGATTGCAGAGATCCTGACCCACGCGGCGTTTTATGCAGGCTGGCCCAAGGCGTGGGCGGCTTTCCGCATGGCAAAGGAAGTCTGGGCAGAGGACGCTGCAGAGGATGCCAAGGCAAAGCACCAGAGTGAAATGGTGTTCCCCATCGGCGCACCCAACGACGGTTTTGCGCAGTATTTCAGCGGAAAAAGCTATCTGGCCCCCCTGTCCACCGCACAGGTTGGCATTTACAACGTCACCTTTGAGCCGGGCTGCCGGAACAACTGGCACATCCATCATGCCGCAAAGGGCGGCGGACAGATCCTTGTCTGCGTGGCAGGCCGGGGCTACTATCAGGAATGGGGCAAAGCGCCGCAGGAGCTGCATCCGGGCGATGTGGTGAACATTCCCCCGGAGGTCAAGCACTGGCACGGTGCTGCACCCGATTGCTGGTTCTCTCATCTGGCAGTGGAAGTGCCCGGCGAAGACACCTCTAACGAGTGGTGCGAGCCGGTGTCGGAAGAAACCTATAGGGAGTTGCGGTGATGCGGTTTGATGTACACCCAACCATGATGAAACAAAAATAGGGTGCGCCCTGCGGACGCACCCTGAAAAATCCACGAACGATAACGATATGTACAACAGAGCGTTCCCCATCGGGAACGCTCTGTTTCTCTTTGCTGGGGGTATGATGCGCCTGCCACGCGGCAAATTCTCTTTGGCCTTCCTCGCTGTTCCAGCAGGCAAGGATGGCCGGGTCGTTGGAGAAGTCTATCTCATTTTTGTTGGAGCTATTTTGCAGCAGCCCCTTTTCTATTGTCAGAGGGCCATCTTTTTATATTGCAAAAAGCAAAAACATCCTTATAATAGAGCTTGTACCCCGGTGTGCGCGGGTACTGTTTTGGGATAAGAAAAGGAAAAAAAGAAACTATGAGTTCATCCGCAAAGTCTCTGACCGAAGGGCCTCTGGCCAAACAGATCCTCCTGGTCAGCCTGCCGCTGGCCCTGTCCAATCTGCTGCAGGTGCTCTTTAATATGTCGGACGTGGCTGTGGTGGGCCGGTTCGCAGGCTCCACGGCCCTCGGCTCGGTAGGCTCCACCAGCATCTTCGTCACTCTGTTCACCGGTTTCCTCATCGGTCTGAGCAACGGCATCAACGTGCTGGTGGCCCGGTTCTACGGTGCGCGCCATGCCGACGATGTGGAGAAGACCGTCCACTCGGCTCTGCTGGTCAGCATCGCCGCCGGAGTACTGCTCCTGCTCATCGGCCTGCTGGGTTCTCCGGCCCTGCTCCATCTGCTCAACACCAAAGAAGACCTCTACCCCGGCGCTGTGCTCTACCTGCGGGTGTACTTCCTCGGTATGCCGGCGCTGGCTCTTTATAACTACGGCAACGCCATCTTCAGCGCCATTGGCGAGACGAAAAAGCCGCTGTACTACCTGTGCATCGCGGGCGTGCTGAACATCCTGCTCAACCTCTTCTTCGTCATCGTCTGCCATCTGGACGTGGCGGGCGTCGCGCTGGCAAGTGCCATTTCCCAGTGCGTCTCGGCCTTCCTCGTTCTGCGGGCGCTGACCCGCGTGCAGGACTGCTACGCCCTGGACTTCCACAAGGTCGCCCTCGACTCTGCCACCACCCAGCGCATCCTCGCGCTGGGCCTGCCCGCCGGGTTCCAGAACGCCGTCTTCGCCATTGCAAACCTCTTCATTCAGGCCGGTGTCAACTCCTTTGACTCCCTCATGGTCAAGGGCAACTCCGCCGCCGCCAACGCCGACAATATGATATACGACGCAATGGCCGCGTTCTATATGGCCTGCGCCAGCTTCATGAGTCAGAACTACGGCGCGGGCAAGCCCGACCGCGTGAAGAAGAGCTACTTCATCGCCCTCGCCTACTCCTTCGGTGTCGGCCTCGTGCTGGGCGGTTCGCTGTTCATCTTCGGGCGGCAGTTCCTCGCCCTCTTCACCACCGAGGGCGCCGTCATCGACGCCGGCATGAAGCGTGTGGGCGTCATGGGCTTTGCCTACTGCATCTCGGCCTTCATGGACTGCACCATCGCCGCCTCCCGCGGCCTGGGCAAGACGGTAGTGCCGACTGTCATCGTCGTCCTCGGCTCCTGCGTGTTCCGGGTCATCTGGGTCTACACCATCTTCGCCCATTTCCATACCATCCCCTCGCTCTACCTGCTCTACCCCTGCTCCTGGACGCTGACCGCCATCGCAGAGATCGTCTACTTCATCCACGCCTACAAGGACAGCATGAAGATATTCACTCAGCCCCAGCCCGCAGAAGTCTGATAAGACACAAAAATGCCATCGCCTTGCGGCGATGGCATTTCTTTCTTTCGTTACTGATAATCGTGGTTGAGGAACATGGCCTTGATCTGGACGATCTCGTCGTACTCTTCCTGCTCCACCTGAACGTCGGCGTTGACCTCTTTGAGGCGGTTCTTCACAGCCTCGAGAGCTTCGGGCAGGGTGACGGCCCGGCCCTCCTGAAGAGCATCGGTCATCTGCTTGAGCACCACAGGGTGAGCGTAGATGTCCGGCACCGGGAAGTTCCCGCCGGGATAGGCTTTGATGTACTCCGCCATGGCCGCTTCGGCCCTGTCGGCACGCTTCATGATGGCATTACGGTTGTTGTGGGCCGTAGGCATCATGTTGTAGCTGGAGAAGAGGAAGATGGCCGCAAAGCCGAACAGCGCAAAGTAGATGCCGTAGTTTCCGGTGTGGTTGATGATGCTCTGGATGCCATAGGCCGCAGACACCACGCCGAACAGACTGATGATGAGGGCCACATATTTATACACCGGCTTGCTCTGCAGCTGGGCGCGCTTGCGGCGCTCGGCGGCGCTGAGCTCTTTGGCAAGCTCCGGCTTCCTGGCGAGGTAGTCCGATGCGCGCTTGAGCTGGCCCACGCTCTGCTCTGCCTCTTTCGAGAGCTGGGGCAGCCTCCGGGCGGCTTTCTCGGCTTTCTGGCGGGCAATTTCCGCCTCGCCTGCGGCGCTCAGACGCGGGATGTTGGGCTGTTCTTTTGCCAGAACTTCCAGCAGGGCGTCCACGTCCCGCTCGTCCTTGAAGTTGCACTGCTTCTGCTTGCCGCCGTCGTACTCCACCACGAGGTAAGCCATCGAGGCAAACATCCCCTTACCGGAGAAGCCTCCCTGGCTCATGGCCACCCGCTTGAACACACGGCTGATGCTGCCATAGGGCAGATAATACCGGCGGTCGATGTAGAAGCTGTTGAGGTAGAGGGCCTTTTTGCCCACGCCGCAGGGGCCGATCTTTTTGCAGGTTTTCTTATCGGCTTCCAGCGTTGCTTTGTCCAGATGGGCGAGGCCCAGTTGTGCAGGATGAAACAGCATAGAGAATCCCCTTCTTCCATTTCTTTTTCTCATTCTGCCACTCTGAGCCGAAAAAAGCAAGAGGCAGTTTCAGATTACCTTCTGCTCGAGCCATTTTCCCCGGACAAAACGCACCGTAAAGCAGATGGAGCGGAACGCCCAGTCGAGATACATCCCCATCCAGATGCTGAGCAGTCCGCCGCCCATCTTCAGGACCCACAGGTAGCAGAAGCCCACGCGGAACACCCACATGGACACGATGCTGACGGTCATGGTGAAGCTGGCGTCGCCGGCGGAACGGAGGATGTTGGGCAGGGTGAAGCTGGAGGGCCAGAAGAAGAGGGAGACGATGTTGAACCACATCATGACTTCCAGCGCCATGGCCGAAGCCTCCGGCGAGAGGCTGAACCAGGACAGCGCCCAGCGGTCGGCGAAGAAGAAGGCCGACAGGTTCATGACCCAGGCACCGCAGTAGGCCACCAGCAGCAGACGGCGGGCATACCAGACAGCCTGCTCTTTCTCGCCTGCACCGAGGCACTGGCCCACCACCGTGAGCACCGCCATGCCGACGGCACTGGCCGGGATGTTCAGGAAGGTGCTGGTGGTGTTGGCCACGGCATTGGCCGCGATGGCGGCGGTGCCGAGGGTGCTGGTGAGGCTGGCCACCGACAGTTTGCCGATTTGGAACATCCCGTTCTCGATGCCCGCCGGGATGCCCACCCGCAGGATGCGCCGGATGAGCTTTCCGTTCGGCTTCAGAGCCGACAGGCCGGTGACGCGGAGCATACAATCCGGCTTTTGGAGCAGGAAGAGGACGGCACAGCAGGCCACCGCACGGGAGACGAGGCTGGCCAGCGCCGCGCCCATGACGCCCATCTTGAAGCCAAAGATGAGGATGGCATTGCCGCCGATGTTGACGACATTCATCACAAGGCTGGACATCATGCTGATCTTGCTGTTGCCCTGCGCCCGGAAGAGGGCCGCGCCTGCGTTATACAGGCCGATGAAAGGGTAGCTCAGGGCCGACAGCAGGAAATACGTCTCGGCGTACTTCATCACATCGGCGTCGATGGAGCCGAAGATGCCCCGCAGGATGGCGTGGCGTCCCACCACGACCACCGCTGCCACAAGAATGCTGAAACTGGACATGATGAACATGATCTGTGCGGCGGCAGCCCGGGCGCTCTTCTCCTCCCGATGGCCGATGTACTGGCTGGCGACCACCGCGCCGCCGGTGGCCAGCGCCGTCATGATCTGTATCATCAGGGTGTTGAAGGTGTCCACAAGGCTCACGCCCGACACCGCCGCCTCGCCCACCGACGACACCATGAGGGTATCGGCCAGACCGATGGTCACGCTCAGGGCCTGCTCCGCAATGAGCGGCAGCAGCAGGGCCGTCAGCTGCTGGCGGGTAAACAAAGGCTTCGTTTCAAATTTTGTGCTCGTCATTCGCTCCTCCGCGCCGCCCCCGAAGGGGCTTTTTCAAAGTATACAGACTTATCCCTATGATACAGCGCCTTTCCCCAAAAGGCAAGAAGATGTATACAAGAATCTCTCAAAATTTTAAGGATCCTGCCCCTCTGCGCCACTTTACCCCCATTCCATCTTGTGTTACAATGAAAGTTACCAGAGGGCTTCCCTTTTCTGCGCCGTGCAGAGACGCGGACAAACCGGCGCTCCGGTATCATGATAAGAAGGACAACCCAAGACCCATAAGGGGGAAGGAATCTATGCCAAAGACAGCTCATAAAGTCGTGGTCATCGGACATCGCAACCCGGACACCGACTCTATCTGCTCTGCCATTGCGTATGCAGAGCTGAAAAATAAGACAAGCTCCCTCGTCTGCGAGGCCCGCCGGGCCGGACGGATGAACCAGGAGACGGAATTCGTGCTCAAGCGGTTCGGCGTCGCGCCGCCCCAGATGTGTACCGATGTCAACCCGAAGATCCGTGATGTGGACTACCGCGAGATGCCCGGCATCCCCGGCTCCACCAGTCTGCGCAAGGCATGGGAGATCATGCGCGACCAGAAGATCGACACCCTGCCCATCACGAGCGCCGACAACGAGCTGGAAGGCATCATCACCGTGAAGGACATTGCGACCGCCAACATGGACGTGTTCGACACCGGTGTGCTTGCCACCAGCCGCACCACCTATAAGAATATCCTTGAGACCCTCGGCGGCACCATGGTCGTCGGCAACGAGAACGCCGTCTGCACCACCGGTCATATCAAAATCGGCACTGCCACCCCCGAGATGCTGGAAAACAACGTCGAAAAGGGCGACATCGTCATCCTGACCAACCGCTATGAGAGCCAGCTGTGCGCCATCGAGAAGGAAGCATCCCTCCTCATCATCTGCAACGGCGCCAAGGTGGGCCGCACCATCCAGCGCATCGCCGAGGAGACCGGCGTCGCCATCATGACCGCCCCCTGCGACACCTACGCTGCCGGCAAGCTCATGAGCCAGTGCGCCCCCATCTCCTACTATATGACCCGCGACGACATCATGAAATTCACCCTCGTCACCCCGGTGGCCGACGTCACCCGCGTGATGGCCAAGGTGCGCCACCGCTACTTCCCCATCCTCGACGAGGACGGCAAGTACTGCGGCATGGTCAGCCGCCGCAACATCATCGCCCTGCGCAAGCGCCGCATCATCCTGGTGGACCACAACGAGGCCACTCAGGCCGTGGAGGGCTTCGACCAGGCTGAGATCCTGGAGATCATCGACCACCACCGCATCGGCAGCCTCGAGACCAGCGGCCCGGTCTATTTCCGCAACCAACCTGTAGGCTGCACCGCCACCATCATCACCCAGATGTACGATGAGAACGGCGTCGAGATACGGCCTCAGATCGCCGGTCTGCTGCTGGCGGCCATCCTCTCGGATACGCTGGTCTTCCGCAGCCCCACCTGCACTCCCGTCGATGTCTCCGCCGCCCACCGCCTCGCCAAAATCGCGGGCGTCGAGATCGACGCCTTTGCCTCCGAGATGTTCGAGGCCGGCGAGAAGCTGGACGGCAAGACCCCGGAGGAAGTCTTCCTGCAGGATTTCAAGGTGTTCATGTGCGGCGACGTCCGCTTCGGCGTGGCGCAGGGCAGCTACATGACCCGCAAGAACCTGAAAGCGGCCCAGCAGCTGCTCACCCCCTATCTGCCCGAAGCCTGCGGCAAGCAGAACGTGGAGGACCTCTATATGCTGCTGACCGATGTGCCGAAGGAAGAGAGCGTCGTCATCTGCACTGGCCGTCATGCCGACGAGATGCTGCGCAGCGGCTTCGAGAAGGAGCCGGAGGAAGATGGCAGCTGGGTGCTGCCCGGCGTCGTCAGCCGCAAAAAGCAGTTCATCCCCGCCCTGATGAGCGCCTATCAGGAGCTTTAAGCTACCATGTTTGACTTTCTGAACGAAAAGGACCGCCAGCCCCCCACCCTGCCTCAGGGGACAGTCCGGCGGCGGTACTCCATCGAAGGGCAGGTGCAGGGCGTGGGCTTCCGCTACCGCGCCCGGTACGCCGCCCAGAGCCTTGGCCTCACCGGCTGGGTGGAGAACGAGGACGACGGCTCGGTCACACTGGAAGTGCAGGGCGACCCGGCCCTCTTCCTTAAGCTGTTCGCCCTCATCCAGCGCAGCGACTATATCCAGATTACTTCCATCCGCCAGCGCGACCTCGCCCCTGACCCGTGGGAACGGGATTTCCGGGTGCGCGGCTACTGATAACAGCCTGTAACAAACACGAAGCCCCCCGGAGTCCTGCATTCCGGGGGGCTGTTGTGTATCTATCAGGAGTAGTTCCGCCTTGTATTTCGAACGAGTACATTATCGGGGAGTTCTTCTGTATTTAAGGCTATCACAAATTCGTGGAAAATGTGTGTAATTTCAGGAAAAGATTGGAGAAATCCTTTCACACTTTCTTCTTTTTTCAGCAATTTGGTTGACAGAATGCCAAAGTCGTGCTATCATCGAATCAATCATTGTCAGGCTTTTGTGCGGCATTGCCGCCGGGTCTGGGAATAAGGGAGCGCCGCACGGGCCGGCAAAGGGGTTTCATACCGCTTTGCCGGCCCGTGTTTTTATTTCCCGGCGGGGTGCAAATCCCTGTCAACTGTGGTACAATAGAAGTCGAACTTTACCGATTGAAAGGGGCATACGGATGCAGTTGTTTGAACTGGTCAGCCCGCGGCTGTTCCGGCCGCTGGCGGGGCCGAACCGGGCATTTTATGCAGAGCTGCTGCTCTTGCTGTGGGAGGAGTGCCGCCACACGGCAGATTACAGCATCCTGCGGGCCGAGGCCGTATCCCGGGCCGAGGATTACTTCGCCGCGCTGGCAAAGCCTCTGGCACTGGACGCCGACGACGCGGGCGATGAGGCCGAGCAGCCCACCCGCGACCCCCACACGCTGGCGCTGGGCTTTCTGCTGCGGCTGCGGCGCACCGGCTGGCTGGCCGAACAGCCCGGCAGCTACGAAGAAGAACCTGCGCTGGCCTTTGTGCCGGAGGTGACGCCGCTTCTCGAGGCGCTGGAAGAGATCCTGAACCCCCGGGTCGTCACCTACACCGGCAAGCTCTACAAGGCGTGGCAGCTTTTGCAGAACGTGGGCGAAGAGAAGAGCCCCTACGAGAACGTCCTGCGGGAGGTAGCCGGCGACCTTGAGGCGCTGAACAAGTCCCTCCGCGCCCTCAACGCCTCCATCGGCCACTACATCGACCGCCTCACCCGCAACCGCACCCCGCAGGAAGTGCTGGAGCTTTTCGACCAGTACGAAGAAAAGGTGGTGGCGGCCGCCTACCACCGCTTCAAGACCAGCGACAACCTGTTCAACTACCGCGCCTTCCTCGAAGAGGGACTGGACGACTGCGAGACGAACTACCTGCCCCAGCTGGCGCTGGATTACGCCCGGGTGGAGCGCTGCGCCCCGAGCGAGGCTGCTCCCGCCGTCCGCGCCCTCATCCAGAAACAGCGGGACGCCCTCGAAGAGATGAGCACCCTCATCCGGGAGATCGACGCCAGCCACATCCGCTACCGCAAGCGGGCCGTCCAGCGGGCGCAGTTCCTGCTGCTGAGCGACCGCTCGGCCCAGGGCAGCGTCACCGCCCTGCTGCGGCGGTATGCCGAGGACATCAAAACGCCCGACCAGCTCTTTGAGCCGGACGACGGCCCGCTGGCCGCGCGGCTCAAGCTCTGGCCGGTGCAGGTCTTCGGCGAAAAGCCGCTCTATCCTCCGGCCGCACCCCGCACCGACGCGCCGCTGGCCCCGGTGCAGGCCGGACAGCTGGACGAGGAGCAGCTCCGCCGGGAGCAGAAGCTCCTGCTGGACTACGCCCGGATGGCCGTCACCGAGGAGAACGTGGACATCCTCGCCCGGCAGGCGCTGGCCGCACGGCCTTCTGTCTCGGCGTCCACCCTCGCCGACGAATACCCGACCGACTTCGCACGCATCATCGGACTGCACACCTACTCCCAGTCGCCGCGCCGCTGTTATGACATCCAGCTCACCGGCGAGTGGGCCACGCGGGGCGGCTTCCGGTTTGAAGAATTTACTCTGACACCCCGCAAGGAGGACGCCGAAGATGACCGAAACGAATAAAATGCTGGAAGAGTGCGCAAATTATCTGCTCAACCACTGCTTTGTGCTGGGCGGCGTGGAGGACCAGCGCGCCAAATATCTCTATGTTCAGGACCACCTCAACGAAGTGCGGGCCGTGTTTGCGCCGCTGGGCTACTCGGTGGTGCTCTACCCCGCCCCGCTGCAGGCGGCGGCCCTCGTCAACGAGCATGAGGGCAGTCAGGCCCGGCTTCTGAAGTACGAGAGCATCCTGCTCTTAGTCCTGCGCCTGCTCTACCTCCAAAAGCGGGAGAGCCTCTCGGCCAGCGCCGACCAGGTGCTGGTGACGGTGGAAGAGGTACAGGCCGAATTGCAAAAGATGAACCTGCCCCGCCGCCTCGACCAGCCCACGCTGGAAAAGCTGCTGCGCACCCTGCGCCGGTACAATCTGGCCCGGCCGGTGGGACGGCTTTCCGGGCTGGACAGCCGCATCGAAGTATTTCCCACTGTATTGCTCGCTCTGCCGGATTCCGACCTTGCGGACGCTGCCGCCGAGGTGACCCGCACCCGCAGTGAGCTTTCGCTTTATGAGCGGCCGGAGGACGGCACCGCTGCCGTGGAGGTGGAAGAATGATAGAACTGAAACGCCTGAAGCTCATCAACTGGCACAACTTTGAGAACGTCACCTTCGACTGCGCCCGGCTGACCTACATGATCGGCGTCAACGCCGTGGGCAAGACCACCATCCTCGACGCCATCCGCTACTGCCTGACCACCAACCGCAATTTCAACGCTCTCGGCAACAAAAAGAGCGGCCGCACCCTGCAGGGCTCTGTCCACGCCAAGCAGCGCGGCGAGA
>OGQH01002476.1_pt1 | contig 12663 bp, 10 predicted proteins | sample 1553181 | NCBI WGS metagenome assembly OGQH01 (sample SAMEA2579946, study PRJEB22360) | human gut metagenome | biome: human gut; feature: human-associated habitat; material: faeces | place: Denmark | collected 2008/2010 | reverse complement strand
CAAGGCCGGGAAGCTCGAATGCTTCAAGGACGACTGCGCCACCGAGGAGCGGACCAACCCGTTCACGGTGACCATGACCGCCAAGGAGAACGGCTCCGCGTGGAGCGACACGTGGCGCACGAAGCTCACCGGCCTGCCGGTCGCCTTCGTTGATAAGGGTTCCGGCCCGAACGGCGAGGACGTGACGCGCTACTACACGTACACCGTCAAGGAGCTCAACATGACCTACGCCTCCGGGGACGGCAACGCCGAGACGAAGACCCCGGCCGAGGCCGGTTACTCGGTGTCCGTCAAGTACGGCACGGACAAGGACGGCAAGTACGTGGCCACCGTCACGAACTTCTCGCCCCTGCCCGAGACCGGCGGCAACGGCACGCTCCTGTTCGTCATGCTCGGCGTGCTCATGCTCGCCCTCGGCACCGCATGGTACCTGCGCGCCAACCGCATGGAACCGGCCGCGGCCGGGGGAGCGGGCGCGGGAACCGCGCTGCCGGTCGGCCGCAAACGCGGTCGGCACACCCGATAACCAGACTTCCCGCCGTCGCACGGCGGCGGGGCAGCCAATGTAACCAACTCGAACTGGCCCCGACCGGGACCGGTGCAGTACAGAGAAAGGAACAGTGATGAAGTCACTGATGAAAAAGGTTTTCGCTGCCGCCGCGGCGATTGCCACCGTATTCGGATTGGCTGCGACGACAGTCGCCACGGCCAATGCGGCGGATGGTGCCACGCTGACGGTCAGCACTGCTGACGCGAAGTTCGTCGGTAAGACCGTGAACGCCTACAAGATGTTCTCCGCTACTGTGGGCGGTGAAGGCGCCAACAAGGCGGTTTCCTACACGTTGACTGATACGTGGAAGCCGTTCTTCATGGACTCCACTGCTTCCGGCCTGAACGGTGCTACTGACGCCAACGTCAACGATAAAGCAAACGAATACGTATCCGAGCTGGCTGGTGATAATTTGGTTGCTTTCGCTACCAAGGCATCGAACTGGGCACAGACTCAGGCCAAAAACATCACGGCTGACAAGACCGCTACGGTATCTGCCGGTGCCACGAACGGCAATTACACTGCGACGTTCACTGGTCTCGACTACGGCTACTACGTGGTCGCTGTACCGGGTGCGACCTTGGCCAACACCAGCGGTCAATACGCCACGCTAGTTTCCGTTGACAGCACCAATGTGAATGCCAACATCAAGGGCAGCCTGCCTACCGTCGACAAGAAGGTACAGGTCAATGGCAATGGTGCGGACACTGCCGACGCGAAGATCGGTGATACTCTGACCTTCACCCTGACTTCCACCATTCCGGACATGTCCGCCTATGACACCTACACCTTCAACTTCAAGGATACGTTGTCCAAGGGCCTCACCTATGGCGACATTACTTCCGTTACGGTCGAAGGTGTGGATGCTCCGCTGGTCAAGGACACTGATTACACCGTCACCACCACTCCTGCGGCCGCTGGCAATACTCTTCTTACTGTCGGCATGACTGACTTCAAGAACAAGCAGCAGACTAATGCCGGTAAGAAGATCACCGTCACCTACACGGCCACGCTGAACGAGAATGCCGTCGTGGGCGGCGCTGGTAACGTCAACTCCGCAACGATTCAGTACTCCAACGACCCGAGCAGCACTGGCACCGGTGAGTCCGAGCCTGACAAGGTTCGCGTCTTCACCTACGGCTTCACCGTCGATAAGTACACTGGCGACAATTATAATGATGCCGCTACTCGACTTGCTGGCGCTGAGTTCACGCTCACTGCGAAGGGTGACACTAGTGCAATCAAGTTCGTGCAGGTCAATGCCGGTAGCGCAACTGAGGACGCTGTATACCGTGTAGCCAAGGCTGGTGAGACGGCAGGTACGACCACCACCATCACTACTCCTGCAAACGGTAAGGTTGTCTTCCAGGGACTGAAGAACGGCGAGTACACGCTCACCGAGACCAAAGCGCCGGCCGGCTACAACAAGCTTGCCAGCGCCATCGGTGTGAAGGTCAATGGTTCGAACGACGGCACCGACACTACGAATGCCACCGTCAACATCACCTACAACAACGACAACAATGACACCACTTACGACCAGACCGCATCGAACGGCGTTATCCCGGTCCAGAACAAGTCCGGTGCTATCCTGCCTGGCACTGGTGGCATGGGCACCATCGCCTTCACGGTGATCGGTGTGCTGGTCATCGCGCTTGGCGTTGCCTGGACTCTCAAGCGCAAGAACGCCTGACGAGCATGGCCGTGTTTTGGGCGTGAAAGGCATACGCCTGCTGCGCCCAAAACATGGTTTCCTCGCGAAAAGAACGCTCGATGAAACGACTGCGCAACATCCTGCCCTTACTGGTCATTCTCGGTGGAATGCTCATTCTGTTCTATCCGACGATCAGCAACTTCCTCATCATGCGCAACGCCAGCCGCGCCGTAAATAACTACGACGCCAGCGTTGAAGCATTGAGCCAGGAACAGTACCAGAAGGTGCTGGATGCTGCGCACGCCTATAACGAAAAGCTCGCCCAGAACGATGCGGGAGAGACCGACGCCCTAACCGGCGCCGTCAATACCGCATCCACGGACGAGGAATACAACAGTCTGCTCAACATCGACGGCGACGGCATGATGGGATACATCACCGTGCCCCGTCTGCACGAGACCCTGCCCATCTACCACGGCACTGCCGAAAAAGTGCTGCAGATAGGCATCGGTCACTTGGAACAGACCTCACTACCAGTTGGTGGCGCGTCCACTCATGCGGCGCTGTCTGGCCACCGAGGGTTGCCCACGGCAAAACTGTTCACGGACTTGAACCTTATGAAAAAAGGCGACAAGTTCTATATCACAATACTTAAAGACACGTATGCGTATCAGGTCGATAAGATCACTACCGTTCTGCCGACCGATGCCAAACAACTGGCGATTGAGCCCGGCAAGGATTTGGTCACGCTCATCACCTGCACACCGTATGCGGTCAACACGCATCGGCTGCTGGTGCGCGGTCATCGTATTCCATACACACCACAGCAGCAGAATGACGCCAAATCCACATTCCACGTGGACATTCCGCTGCAGTATTTGTTGCCGTTTCTCGCGCTGATTGCCTTGCTTATCGCATGGCATTTGTGGCAGCGGCATGAGCGGCGACGCCGGCAGAGTGGGAGCGCCAAGGTCGCATCCGGTGATTCTAGCTCCACAGCCATCGAGCCGGACGGTGACTTGCCTCCTCAGACAGCCAATACAAATAACCAATCACATTCATCACGGCGGAAAGGACCGGGCAGACATGTTAGACCCGCATAGCGGAAGCGAATATGGTGCGGCGCGCATTGCTGCCATGATTGCCGCCACCATTACTATCATCCTCACTGGTCTTGTGTCTTTCGGCTTCATGGTGCCATACGCGCAAGCTGATTCCTTCGGCACTCTCACCATCAATGCCGTGTGGAACCGAGACACGGCTTCACCCAAATCACTTGCCGGCGATACCTACGCCATCGTGCGCGTCGCTACCGTCACAACGAACAGCAACGGTAGCGTTTCCTCATATAAAACCGTCAGTGATTTTTCCGGTCTCACTGCCGATTGGGAACGCCTGACATCGAGCGAATATCACGATGCCGCCAAGAAGCTGGCTGCACACGCGGCGAAAAACAAGCTATACCAGCATTCCGGCACCACCAATGCAGCTGGCCAACTTACTTTCCAGAACCTACCGCTTGGCCTATATCTGGTCTCCCGCACGGATTCGGCGAAAGCCAACAAGGCATACGACTGTGATCCGTTCCTCATCTCGATTCCCGGCAGCGGAGATACGGCCGCCGATCTCAACATCACGGTAGAGCCGAAATTCAGCACCAGTACTCCGCCCACCCCGCCTGAACACGAACACAACCCAGGAGAGATGCCGGGCAATCCTGGCGTTATCGGCAATACCGGTGCCGCCGTGGGAGGTATCGCCGGTGTTGCGGCCGTCATACTTGTCATCGCATTTGCCGTGTTGAAACTACGCGTGCGATATCGCTCCGATGATACCGAGTCATCACACCAGTTCCGTGCCGACGGAGGAAAAGCATGACGCATAGCAAGGCCTCGTTCTCATCCGCACAGATAAAACGTCTGATCAAGCTGCGGGCGGTGGTGAAGGTATCGCCATCACGCATCAGGTATGCCGAGTGGTTCAAACGGGAATGCGTGATGCGCGCCGATGCCGGCGAATCGCCCACGTACCTGTTCCGTGAGGCGGGACTAGGGCCTGAGTTCATAGGCGAAAAACGTATTGAACGCTGCATGGACCGATGGCGGAAGAAAATGCAGCTGGAAGATCTGGAAGTGGCAAGCAGCCCGGAACGCCTGTTTTCTGTGGATATGGACACGGCGCAAGACAGAGAAGTCAGCAAGGTCGATGTGCGTGACGTGCGCGATCTGATCATCTGCAAGCAAACACGTTATATCGAGAGCCTGCAGCGGCAGATCGATGAGCTGCGTTTGCAGCTTGCACAGCAAACCAAGTCCAACGATATGCAATGAGCGGCATGGGACGAGTTGAATCGTCCGTAAACATAACGCGCCGAAGTCGTGGCAAAGGAGCACACATCGCGAACGACACGTAAAATCGAACACATGGAGTTGAACGAATTGCCCCAGATGGATCCGCGTGCGCTGAAGGCCACGTCTGTCAAAGCCGAAGACGAACACGCCAATTCAGCCGAACCGCAAGCACTGAAAATCACCGCCGCCAGCTCGAACCCAAAGATGTTCACGCTGCCCTGGCACAAGCCCTTGGCGACCTGGCCTAAGGACCTGCTGGCCAACCTGCCGCGAGGCATCTCCCGCCACGTCGTGCGATTCGTGCACGTGGGCGACGAGGTGTACGCCATGAAGGAGATCACGCGCCAGGTGGCCGAGCGAGAGTACGAGATCCTGCGTCGACTGCAGAAGCTCGAACTGCCAACTGTGACCCCGATCGCTGTGGTCATCGGCCGTCACACCCGTGAAGGGGAGCCGCTGGAGGCGATTCTGGTCACCCGGCACTTGAAGTTCTCGCTGCCGTACCGTGCGTTGTTCGCCCGCAACCTGCGCCCGGACACCGCCGAACGACTGATTGACGCCCTCGCCGTGCTGCTGGTGCGCCTGCACCTGGCCGGCTTCTACTGGGGCGATGTGTCCCTGTCGAACGTCCTGTTCCTGCGCGACGCCGACGCTTTCTCCGCCTTCCTGGTGGACGCCGAGACCGGTGACCTGCAAGCCCAGCTCACCGACGGCCAGCGCGAATACGATATCGACTTGGCCCGCACCAACATCATCGGCGAACTTATGGATTTGGCGTCCGGCAAGCTACTGCCCGGCGACGTGGATGAGATCGAGGTGGGCAACCGCCTGGTTGATCGCTACCACTCGCTGTGGAGCGCCCTGACCGACACCGACAAGTTCAACCCGGACGAAATGTGGAAGATCGAGCAGCGCGTCAACAAGCTCAACGATCTGGGCTTCGACGTGGACGAGCTGGAAATGAAGACCGCCGAGGATGGCAAGCGTGTGCTGGTCCGCCCGCGCGTGGTGGACGCCGGCTATGCCAACCGCAAGCTGCTGCGCCTCACCGGCCTTGACGTGCAGGAGAACCAGGCCCGTCGTCTGCTCAACGACCTTGACGCCTACCGTGCCTCCACGTGGCGTGAGGGCGAGGATCTGGAAATCGTGGCCACCGACTGGATGCGCGAGGTGTTCGAGCCGACCGTGCGTATGATTCCGCGCGAATATCGCTCCCAGATCGAGCCTGCTCAGTTCTTCCATGAGGTGCTTGACCATCGCTGGTTCCTGGCGGAGAAGGCCGGCCACGACGTGCCGATGGGCGAGGCCGTGACCAGCTACATCGACAACGCTCTGCCGAGCTACAGCCTTGACTCCAAGGCACTCGCCGAACTTAACGAAGAGGCCGATTCCGGCGTCATTGACGACGAATCCACCTACAGCGACCCGGACGACGACGGCTACAACCCCGATGACGATCCGGATGCGGCAGTGTGGAGTCATTAAGCGGACAATCCGGTGGACTGTCTGTAGGTGAGCCCATCACACAAAGAAGCCCCTCAAATAGAGGGGCTTCCGTGTATGTACAACCTATTACGGCCTCAAGCGACAATCACTCCGCCGCAGCCTTGCGCCGTGCGTTGGACACCGCGTACAGGCTGATACCCGCCGCCACTGAAGCGTTCAGCGACTCAACAGACGAGCTGATCGGGATGCCGGCAATCGCGTCGCAGGTTTCGCGCACCAGTCGGCCCAAACCGCTGCCTTCCGAACCGAGCACTACAACGAGCGGATCGGATTCAAAGCCAGTCTCGCCGACGAGCTTATCGCCGCCACCGTCAAGGCCGACAACGTAGTATCCACGCTCCTTCAAGCCCTCAAGTGCCTTAGTCAGGTTCACCACGCGCGCCACCGGCATATGCGCGGCCGCACCGGCAGACACCTTCCAAGCGGCGGCGTTCACTGAAGCGGAACGGCGTTCCGGCAGAATCACACCATTGGCACCGAATGCGGCCGCCGAACGAATCACGGCACCCAGGTTCTGCGGATCGGTCACGCCGTCCAATGCGATAAACAGCGGTCGCGCAGCAATACGGGCGGCCGCCGAATTCGCGGCCTCCATTGCCTTGGCCTTCTTCTCAGCACGATCGGCCAGCTCGTTCAGCGAGGAGTACTGGAACGGATCGACCTTCAGAATCACGCCCTGATGGTTGCCAGAGCGGGCGATACGATCCATCTCCAGACGATCGGCCTCCAGCATGTGCAGGCCGTTCATACCAGCGATTTTCACGATTTCGCGAGTACGATCGTCATGTTCAATACGAGACATGATGTACAGCGTGGAAGAAGGTACGCCTACGCGCAGTGCTTCCAGCACGGAATTACGGCCGTACACCAGATCCGAAGTATCCGCCGAAGCGAACTTGTCCACTCGACGGCGGGCTGCCAGACGCGGGTCGGCCATCTGCCGACGTTCGGCCGCTTTCTTGGCCTTGTACGCCTTGTGATAGACGCGGTCCTCGGCCTTGGGAGTGGGGCCGTAGCCCTTCAGTTTGTTGCGATGCTTGCCACCCGACCCCTTGGTCGGTCCTTTTTTGATAGCCATAGGTGCTATTGTCCCAGCACCCCGCGCCAAAACGCGGCTATTCCGCCGTCGGTAGCCGGTAAGGTATTGAGAGTGAAGAAGCAGCGTATGATATTCGGACTGTCCCTGCTGTATTGGGGATTATGGTTGGCGATTCTGATTCTGTGGATGGGTCGCTTCGTGACCTCATTCTTGTCGATATATTTGGTTTCCGCGCTGCGCCTCGATGAGGGTGTGGTGGGCACAGTCGTGGCCATGTACGGCTTCGGCGCAATCATCGGCTGCCTGTTCGGCGGTACCTTGTCCGACAGATTCGGCCGCCAATCCATGATTATCATCGGCGAAATCGGCGCAGCGGCTGCCCTACTGGTCGTTTCCGTACTCACTGATCCTGTGTCTTTAGGCGCGGCTCTGTTCGTCTATGGTGCGTTCGCCTCGCTGCCCAGCCCGGCCATCGCCGCGTATATCGCGGATGTGGTGCCTGCCGAACGTCAGCAACGTGCATACGTACTGCAATCGTGGGCGATTAATTTTGGGTACGCGATTGGACCGATTGTGGCCAACCAGCTGGTCAAGATCTCGTATTCGCTGATGTTCTACGTTGAAGCGGCGGTGATGATAGCCGTCACGATATTGCTGATTGCGTTCTTCCGCGAGGTGCGGCATTTGGGGATTACTGTATCGGTGCCAAGTGCGGTGCGCCATGAAGACGAATGCAGTGTTACCCATGCGGAATTCGCCGGCATTGAGAGGCCGAATCACTCGGATGCCGCACCGGCTGCCAGTGTCAAGGGCGCCATGTCTCGCAATTGGCGGCGCGTGCTCACCGATACTCCATTCCTCGGCTTCTCCCTGCTGATGTTCGGCTACTTCCTTGTGTACTTCCAAAGCACCTCCGGCCTGCCCATTGCCATGACGGACCTTGGTCTAGGGCTGGGCGAGTATTCGGTGCTGCTCACCATCAATGGCGGTATGTTGTGCCTGCTACAGATTCCCGCGATGAAACTGTTCGCGCGCATGGGCAATTCACGCGTGCTGGTGATGGGCCTCGCCGTAACCGTCATCGGCTATGCGGTGCAGGCCGCGGCCCATTCTTGGGGCGGATTCGCGCTTGCCGTAGTGCTGTGGACGCTGGGTGAGCTGGGCACATTCCCTATCGCCACCACTACGGTTGCCGCCATGGCACCCGCGTCGGCGCGTGGCACGTATCAGGGCGTCTACAACGTAGTGTGGTCGGTGTCGGTTGCGCTGGCGCCGCTGATTGGTGGCTGGACTATCAGCAACTTCGGCGGTCGAACGCTGTGGATCGCCTGCACTGTTGTGTTGATTGCCGTGACCCTCGGTCTCAAGCTCACCAAAGGCTCGCGCGACCGTGCCATGGCCCGCAGTCTTCACGATTCGCTGTAAGTGTTATTCGGTTTGGAGATACGGGCAAGACCGCATATGGCGAGTGGTTCTTATCGAGAACTATTCTCTGCGCGTATGATGTATGGCATGCAATACATTCAACAAACCATCGTTGGCATTGATGGCAGCGAGGCGCGATTCTTTGGCTATGTGGCCGACAACAGCGAGGAGATGGAACCGGACCGTATACGCCCGGCCATCCTGATTTTGCCTGGCGGCGGCTACGCCATGACTTCTGACCGCGAAGCCGAGCCAGTGGCCCTGCAATTCCTGGCCAAAGGCTTCGCCGTATTCGTGCTGCGCTATTCGGTGCAGCCCAGCCGCTATCCGGTGGCTTTGCTGGAGGCTGCCGAGGCAATGCGCCTGATTCGCGCCAATGCGGATCAGTGGCATGTAAACCCCGCGCAAGTGGCCGTACTCGGCTTTTCCGCAGGCGGGCATCTGGCCGCCAACCTCGCCACCTCGGTCGGCGACGAAGACATCCGCGAACAGGGCGGCATAGACCCGGACGCCGTGCGCCCGAACGCGCTGATGCTCTCGTACCCAGTAATCACCGCCGGCAAGTACGCCCATCGCGGCAGCTTCCAATGCCTGCTAGGGGACCAAGCTCACAATCAGGCTTTGCTGGACAAGTTCTCCATCGAAAAGCACATCGATGCCAAAACGCCACCCGTCTTCGTCTGGCATACCATGACCGACGACGCCGTGCCCGTGGAGAACACGCTAATGCTCATCCAGGCCTGCCGGGCCGCCGGCGTGAGCATTGAGGCGCACCTGTTCCCTGAAGGCAGCCACGGCCTGTCCTTGGCCAATGCGGAAACTGCCGGTAACGGCTTCTATGCGCACATCGTCGAATGCGTGCAGTGTTGGCCTGATTTGGCTGAGGCCTGGTTGCGTCGCCTGTTCTAGGCAAAACGCTATTACGCTGTGCGCCAAGTGCGCCACGCGGTTATGGAATAATGGCAATCGTATGCATCGGCAGCAGTTGCGCCGGTGTCCATAACCGCGCAGTCCTGTGCGTCCAGCCGGGAGAGAAAACCCGGCAGCGGCCGCAAGGCTGACTACTCCGCGGCAATACCAAGGAGAACATTATGGATGATCTCAAAGATCAATCCGCAGTGTCCACGACCGCAACGAACGGGGTCGTGGAATCGGAAGAGGTGCGCGCACAGGAAGCGCTATTGGGGGATACTGATCCAAGTCTGACCAGCGCCGACGACGTGGCCAAAGCCCTGAACGTCGACCCATCCCACGGCCTGAGCGAGGAAGAAGCCAAGCGCCGACTGGCCAAATTCGGCCCGAACGAGCTCGCCAGCGCCCCGCCCGTACCGAAATGGAAGAAATTCCTGGCCCAATTCCAAGATCCGCTGGTCTACCTGCTGATCGCGGCCACTATTATCTCGGTGATCGCTTGGTTCATCGAAAAAGCCAATGCGCAGCCCGGCGCGGAAGGCGGCGAAGTGCTGCCGTTCGACGCCATCGTGATCATCTTGATCCTGATTGTCAATGCTGTGCTCGGCTATATGCAAGAAGCCAAGGCCGAGGCGGCCGTCGAAGCGCTCGCACAAATGACGGCCCCGCAGACCTCGGTGCTGCGCGATGGCAAGGTCATGCGCATCAACACCGCCGACGTGGTCCCCGGCGACATCATCGTCCTTGCGGAAGGCGATTCGGTCTCCGCTGATGGCCGACTGGTCAACGCGGCCAGCCTGCGCATCGCCGAGGCTTCACTGACCGGCGAATCCGTGCCGGTTGGCAAGAAGCCGGACACACTCACCGAAGCCAAGGCGCTGGGCGACCGCGCCAACATGATCTTCAACGGCACTTCCGTGACGCAAGGCACCGGCCGCGCAATCGTGACCGGCACCGGTATGAATACGCAGGTCGGCAAGATCGCCGACATGCTCTCCGCCACCGAAGATGAGAAAACTCCGCTGCAGAAGGAGATGGATTACGTCTCCAAGATCCTCGGCATTGCGGTGTGCGTCATCGCTGTCGTGGTGCTGGTGGCGCTCGCCGTGCTGGAAGGCTTCAACGACGTCCATGACGTGATTGATTCCTTGCTGTTGGCGCGGTCATTCCTGGCTTTTGGCTGTCTCGCTGGCTGTGGCCGCCGTGCCGGAAGGCTTGGCCGCCATCCTGACCGTGGTGCTGGCGCTTGGTGTGCAGCGTATGGCCGCGCACAACGCCATCGTCAAGAAACTGCATTCGGTGGAGACCTTGGGCTCCGCTTCCGTGATCTGCTCGGATAAGACCGGTACGCTGACCCGCAACGAGATGACCGTGGAACGTGTGGCCACCCCGTCCGGCGAAGTGCAGATCACTGGCACCGGTTACGCGCCGGAAGGCCGCATGGTTATGACCGGCGGCGTCAGTCCTGAATCCGAGCAGGCCCAGATTGCGGCCGATGAAGTCGTCGCCACGCTCGTGGCCGGCACGCTCGCGAACGACGGCGAACTACGCGAGGAGAACGGCCGTTGGGAGATTGTGGGCGACCCCACCGAAGTCTCGCTGATCGTGGCCGCACGCAAGGTCAAGGCCGATCGCAAGATCAAGCGATACACGCGCGTTGGCGAGATTCCGTTCACCTCCGAACGCAAGCGCATGTCCATCATCGCCAAGGACAGCACCGATTCAGACAAGCTCACCGTGTTCGCCAAGGGCGCGCCCGACGTGCTGTTGAGCTACTGCACGCGCATCCGCGTGGGTGGTCAGGTCCGTAAGCTCACCGAAGGCGATCGCCAGTCGATTCTCGCCACCGTCGAACGTCTCTCCTCCGAGGCCTACCGTACGCTTGGCGAGGCCTGCCGTCCGCTGGAAACCGGTTCTTTGGCTGATGTGCCCGGTGTAAGCGTCAACGCTGCAGGCCAGGTGTCCGACATCGCCGATCAGGCCGAAGCCATTGAAACCGATCTCATCTGGAATGGCATGGTCGGCATTATCGATCCGCCGCGTACTGAGGTGCGCGACTCCGTGACCGAGGCCCATCGTGCCGGCATCCGCACGGTGATGATCACCGGCGACCACCCGCTGACCGCCGCCCGCATCGCCTCCGACCTTGGCATCATCGCCAAGGATGGCAAGGCCCTGACCGGCGACCAGCTCGACCAGCTGCCCGATGAGGCCGCGCTCGACAAGGCCACGTCCGAAGTGTCCGTGTACGCGCGCGTGGCCCCCGAGCACAAGCTCAAGATCGTCGAATCCTTGCAGCGCCAAGGCAACATCGTGGCCATGACCGGCGACGGTGTGAACGATGCCCCGGCAGTCAAGTCCGCGGACATCGGCGTGGCCATGGGCATCACCGGCACCGAAGTGACCAAGCAGAGCGCCAAGATGATTCTGGCGGACGACAACTTCTCCACCATCGTGGCCGCCGTACGCGAGGGTCGCGTGATCTTCGACAACATCCGCAAGTTCCTGCGCTACCTGCTGAGTTCCAATGTGGGTGAGGTGTTCACCGTGTTCCTCGGTGTGGTGTTTGCCGGCTTCCTCGGCATCCGCCAGCCGGAAACCGTGGGCGTCACCGTGCCGCTGCTCGCCACACAGTTGCTGTGGATCAACCTGCTGACCGATGCCGCGCCGGCGTTGGCTATGGGCGTGGACCCGCAGACCGACGATGTGATGGGTCGTAAACCGCGTAAGGTGACGGACCGCGTGATTGACGCCTCCATGTGGGGCGACATCATCTACATCGGCGTCATCATGGCCATCGTCACGCTGATTGGTATGGACATGCACCTGTCCGGCGGCTTGTTCACCGACCGCTCGGTGGATGCCATCGGCCATGAAGCGCAGATGACCGAGGCCCGTACGATGGGCTTCACGATTCTGGTGTTTGCCCAGCTGTTCAACGCGCTGTCCTCCCGTTCGCATCTGCAGTCCGCATTCGTGGGTCTGTTCTCCAACAAGTGGCTATGGGGTGCGATTGGTTTGTCCGTGGCGCTGCAGCTCGTGGTGATTTACGTGCCGTTCCTCAACGGTCCGTTCGGCACCGTGGCATTGAGCCCGATGGCTTGGGTGGAATGCATCTGCCTGGCCGCAATCGTGCTGATTGCCTCCGAACTGCGCAAGATTGTGCTACGCGCGATGGCCAAGCGTTAAGCCATCGCAATAGCCCTGATTGTGGGCATATAGTAGT
>OGQH01002475.1_pt1 | contig 12668 bp, 10 predicted proteins | sample 1553181 | NCBI WGS metagenome assembly OGQH01 (sample SAMEA2579946, study PRJEB22360) | human gut metagenome | biome: human gut; feature: human-associated habitat; material: faeces | place: Denmark | collected 2008/2010 | reverse complement strand
CGGACAGTTCCGTAAAATCCATGACCTTTTGTGCTACGATGCCTTTGCAGATGCATATTCTGGTAATAAAGAGATTCGGAGAAATCCAATGAAAAGGATCATAGGCTATACCGTGTTCTGGATCGCATTTGGTATGACGATCGCATTTTTTATGCCGAATGTCTTTGTGTCGGTTCTCTTTATCTTCGGGCTGCTGCTTCTTGGCTATTTTATGTTCTGCTGCTGAGAAAAAGAGCGGCTATATTTCACCGAATTTTTCCAGGATATTTTCCCGGTAAGGATCGGCAATCGCAAGTTCTGTTCCGTTATCAAGCATAATTTTTCCGTTTTTGATCCGGAAAACATAGTCGCAGTTGACCAGCTCCAGAGGATGGATGCGGACAAAATCACAGGGCTCCAGCTCTTTTTCCAGGTCGTTTATGTTATAGCGGATCCGCTTGGCAGTGCCGTCGTTTTTCAAAAGCTCAATAAAACCATCTCGGATATCCCGGATGTAGAGGATCTGTCTGAGATTTAACTTGTGCAGGGCATCGGGGTGCGGAGAATATAAAGAAACGAGTCTTCCCGTTTATGGTATTCCAGCATGAATGCTTTCAGTGTGGAACTCAAATCTTCATGAAAATGATCTTTGCGGACGAAACTGTAAGGATGTGCTTTGAAAGAATCAAAAACATATTCTTCTCTTGCAGATACAAAGATGATGACCGGATTCTTCTGATGCCTGCGGATCTGCAGAGCAAGTGTGATGCCATCGAGCTTTGGCATTTCAATATTTAAAATGTACAGGTCAAAAAACATTCCTTCCGATACACGGCACATGACATCTTCGCCGGAAGAAAAGGAAGCAACATCTGCCTGGACATTCATGTTCATAATCTGCTTGGTGATCTCACTGGTGATAAAAGTCAGGGAAGAAACATGATTATCACAAACAGCAATATGTAAAGTATCCATAAATAAAACCTCCTTCCACGTATACTATAAGCAGACGGATAAACAGAAAAAGATACAAGTTATCCCATCTGTCCGCTGACTTATGCTATGTTGGTAACAGTGTATCTCTTCTTCTGACAAATGTCTATAAAAAATAAGAAGTTTTTTCGGTTTTGAGGACAGGATTTGTCGTATTGTGGAATTTGAAAATAAGTATTTGTAAGTTTATAGAAAGTATGCTATAATTTAAAAAGTTCGATTAAGCCGTTTCAAATGCGGTATGGGAGGTTATTATGTCAATTATACAGGCGATCATATTGGGAATTGTACAGGGCATTACGGAGTTCTTGCCGGTCAGCAGTTCCGGACATCTGGCGATCATCCAGAATATATTTCATATCCAGACAGACGGGGGATTATTTTTTGATGTTATGCTGCATCTTGGTACCCTGGTGGCGATTTTCGTGGTTTACCGCAAGGACATTCTGCGTATGATCGTTGAGACGGTCAATATGTGTGGTGATATTATTTACAATCTGAAAAGTTATATTCAGAATCAGCGTTCCTACAGTGCACTGCGTTACCGCAAGATCGTAAAAAACAACTATCGCAAGTTTGTGGTACTGGTGCTGGTATCTACCATACCGACAGGTATCATTGGTTATATCGGAAAGGGAATGGTGGAAAAAGCGAGTGCGACACTGATCGTTCCGGGGATTTGCCTGATCCTGACTTCCATTTTGCTGGTGGTATCCGAGAAAACACCGAACGGCAAAAAGATACCAAAGGATATCAGTTACAGAAGCGGATTTTTGATCGGTGCAGCACAGGGCTGTGCCACACTTCCGGGACTTTCCCGCTCCGGTACGACGATTGCGGCGTGCCTGATGAGCGGATATGACAGACGTTTTGCAGTTCGCTATTCTTTCATTATGTCGATCCCGGCGATTCTGGGAGCGGCTGTTCTTGAGATCAAGGATCTGGGAAGTGAAGCGATCACCGGGGGCATCGTACTCAACGGACTGATTGGAGCGATCGTTGCAGGATGCGTTGGTTATGTATGCATTAAAACGATGCTCACAGTCGTGCGTAAGAAAAAATTTATGGGATTTGCGATTTACTGTTTTGCAGTAGGAGTGATTGCGATCATTGCAAACTTCCTGGTATAACAGAATCGATTTTACAAAGGAATGTTTTATATGCAAAAAGACTGTTACGGTATGGATTCTGTAACAGTTTTTTGTTATGGAGACCGCGGATCAGCTGATAAAATCCACAAAGCGTGTTTTATCTTTGCTATAGCGACGAAAAATGTGATATGACGAGGAAAACAGATAAAGGGGAGCAACATTTTATGGCAGAAAGAAAAAAAACGGTGCAAAGTACAAGAAGAAGCAATTCTGCACCAAAGAAGGGAAACAACAGCAGGAAAACGACAGCAATGCCGAAGAAAGAAACTGCGGTACCGAAAAAGGGAAAGGTCGGCAGACCAAGAAAAACGGATTATCAGAAACCGGAAAGAATCGAAAATCCAGGAAATGAAGGATTCTCTGTCTGGGAGGAAATCCTGGTCTGGCTGGTGCTTGCTCTGTCCGTTCTGATCCTGATCGGAAATTTCGGTGTCGGCGGTTTCATCGGCAATACGGTAAGCCATATCAGTCTCGGAGCATTTGGGCTGATGGCGTATCTGTTTCCGTTTGCCCTTTTTCTGGGAGTGGCTTTTGCAGTTGTAAACAAGGAAAAAAGCATTATGTGGGTCAAACTGGGCGGATGTTGTCTGATGTGGCTTGCCATGTCCATTTTCTGCGAACTGATCAACGGATACGATAAGAGCAGAAATCTGATGGACTATTATAAGTACAGCATCGAGGAACATACAGGCGGCGGGATTATCGGAGGCATTTTCTGCAAAGTGTTCTGTCCGTCCGTCGGCATTGCGGGAGCTTATGTGATCGTGATCCTTCTGGCTGTGATTGCCCTGGTTCTGATCACGCAGCGTTCTCTGTTTCGTGGTATGCAAAAAAGCAGCAAAAAAGTCTACTGTTCTGCAAAGGAAGATGCCAGACGCAGAATGGAGCAGGCAAGGATACACCGTGAAGAGCAGGCACTTTACCGGGAACAGCAGCTGATGAATGAAAGGGAAGCTCTGGAGCGGAGAAAAGAGGCGTTTGAAGAAGAAAAGAAACGACGTCTTGATCATAAAGTGACCGGTGTGACTTATCAGACGGTAGGTGAAAATCTGGTTTCGGAGAAAAGTGAAATTCCAAGAGAGATCATCGAGGCACAGCCGATCATCGAAGAGGAACCGGGCAGGAGAGAGGAAATATATGAAGAGGAGCCGGAAGAATCCTTTGATTTTCTGAATATGCTTTCCATTGAAGGACTGGATGAAGAAGACCATTCTGATACGGAACCGTCACCGCATCCAGTGCCGGATCATGCAGAAGAATCCGGCGGTTCGACAGAAACGGAAAAAGAGAAAAACCGGAAAAATCCAAGATCTTCCGCAAAAGAGCAGAAAGTCCAGCTGGAAAGTGTCAGCGAGGAGATTGAAGCGGCAGAAAAGGTGCAGAAACCACAGTATGCCTTCCCGCCGATGGAGATCCTCGGTCTTCCAAGACGCGGAAAAAACGGAAACAGCAGTGAGGTGCTGAAAACGACGGCCCAGAAGCTGCAGAATACACTGCACAGTTTTGGCGTGGAGGCTCATGTCACCAATGTCAGCTGCGGACCTTCTGTCACCCGGTACGAACTGACACCGGAGCAGGGAGTCAAAGTCAGCCGTATCGTCAATCTGGCAGATGATATCAAGCTGAACCTTGCGGCAGAAGATATCCGGATCGAGGCACCGATCCCGGGGAAAGCAGCGGTCGGCATTGAAGTCCCGAATAAGGAAAGCAGCGAAGTTTATTTAAGAGAACTTTTGGAGTCATCGGAGTTTCAGGAAGCCAAATCCAAGCTGTCAATTGCAGTTGGCAAGGACTTGGCAGGAAAGATTGTGGTGGCGGATATTGCAAAAATGCCGCATCTTCTGATCGCCGGTGCAACAGGATCCGGTAAGTCTGTATGCGTCAATACGATCATCATGAGTCTGATCTACAAAGCTTCGCCGGAAGATGTCAAGCTGATCATGATCGATCCAAAAGTCGTGGAACTGAGTGTTTACAATGGGATCCCGCATCTGTTTATCCCGGTTGTCACCGATCCGAAAAAGGCAGCCGGTGCTCTGAACTGGGCAGTAGCGGAGATGACGAAACGTTACCAGCAGTTTGCCACCCAGGGCGTGCGTGATTTGAAAGGCTACAATCAGAAGATCGAATCGATCCCGGAAGAACAGCGGACAGAAGAAATGAAGAAAATGCCACAGATCGTGATCATCGTGGACGAACTTGCCGATCTGATGATGGTTGCTCCCGGAGAAGTGGAAGATGCAGTCTGCCGTCTGGCACAGCTTGCAAGAGCAGCCGGCATCCATCTGATCCTTGCAACACAGCGGCCTTCCGTCAATGTTATCACTGGTCTGATCAAGGCAAATATGCCGTCAAGGATTGCGTTCAAGGCTTCTTCCGGTGTGGATTCCAGGACGATCCTGGATATGAACGGGGCGGAAAAACTGCTTGGAAAAGGAGATATGTTGTTCTATCCGCAGAATTATCAGAAACCGGCAAGACTTCAGGGAGCGTTTGTCAAAGACAGTGAAGTGGAACAGGTCGTAGAATTTTTAACACAGCAGAATAACCCAGAAACATACAATGCAGAAATGCAGGTGCAGTTATCGCAGGTGACACAGGCTGCCCAGGATCTGAAAAATAGCGGAAGCGATGTAGATGAATACTTTGCAGATGCCGGAAAATTTATCATTGAAAAAGACAAAGCATCGATCGGTATGCTCCAGCGAATGTTCAAGATCGGGTTTAACCGGGCGGCACGCATCATGGATCAGCTTTCGGATGCCGGTGTTGTCGGCCCGGAAGAAGGAACCAAACCGAGGAAAGTGCTGATGAGCATGGAACAGTTCGAAAATTATCTTGAGCAGGGGCAATAAGTATTGAAATTTTTAAGGGATTGTTTTATACTTTAATGTAGTGTTTTGTAGAACCTTGCGACTGTATACAAAAAACACAGTCAGGTGTGCTTTTATAAAACGAAAAATATGGAGGTATGATATGTACAAGATTTTAAAAGCAGGAAAACTTGCAGGCAATATCTACGAGATGGTTGTAGAGGCTCCGCGTGTTGCAAAGCATTGTCTGCCTGGACAGTTTATCATCGTAAAAATGGATGAAGTCGGCGAGCGTATTCCGCTGACTATTTGTGACTATGACAGAGAAGCCGGAACGATCACAATCGTATTCCAGCCGGTCGGAGCATCCACAACAAAAATGAAAGAATTAAAAGCAGGAGATTATTTCCGCGATTTCACAGGTCCGTTAGGAAATGCTTCAGAACTCGTAGAAGAAGATATCGAAGAACTGAAGAAGAAAAAGATCCTGTTCGTAGGAGGCGGTGTCGGAGCAGCACCTGTCTATCCACAGGTAAAATGGCTGCATGAGCACGGCGTAGATGCTGATGTTATCATCGGTTCCAAGACAAAGGATATGCTGATCCTTGAAAAAGAGATGGAAGCAGTATCTGGTAATTATTATCCATGTACGGATGACGGTTCTTACGGTCATGCCGGAATGGTTACGACAATGGTAGAAGAACTGGTAGAAAAAGGTAATAAATACGACGTATGTATCGCGATCGGTCCAATGATCATGATGAAATTCGTATGTCTTCTTACAAAGAAACTGGGAATCCCTACTGTTGTAAGTATGAACCCGATCATGGTAGATGGAACCGGTATGTGCGGAGCCTGTCGTCTGCATGTAGGCGATGAGATCAAGTTCGCATGTGTAGATGGTCCGGAATTTGACGGACACCTTGTCAACTTCGATGAGGCTATGAAGAGACAGCAGATGTACAAGACTCAGGAGGGTCGTGCAATGCTGAAATTACAGGAAGGCGACACACATCATGGCGGATGTGGTCAGTGCGGAGGTGACGAGTAATGGCAGATGTATTAAAGAAAGTTCCTGTAAGAGAGCAGGAGCCAAAGGTTCGTGCTACGAATTTTGAAGAAGTATGTTATGGATATAATAAAGAAGAAGCAATGGAAGAGGCAACAAGATGTCTGAACTGTAAGAATGCAAGATGTATCCAGGGATGTCCTGTATCCATCAATATTCCTGCATTCATTGCACAGATCAAAGATGGCAATATTGAAGAAGCTTACAAAGTGATCGGACAGTCATCTGCACTTCCTGCTATCTGTGGACGTGTATGTCCTCAGGAGTCACAGTGCGAGAGCAAGTGTGTCCGTGGTATCAAAGGTGATGCAGTATCTATCGGTAAACTGGAAAGATTTGTCGCAGATTATGCACTGGAAAATGATATCAAACCGGAAAAACCAGAAAAGACAAACGGACATAAGGTAGCAGTCATTGGTTCCGGCCCGTCAGGACTTACCTGTGCCGGCGACCTTGCAAAACTCGGATACGAAGTAACTGTATTCGAAGCACTGCATGAACTTGGCGGTGTTCTGGTATATGGTATTCCTGAATTCCGTCTTCCAAAGCAGAAAGTTGTTAAGAAAGAAATCGAAAAAGTCAAAGAGCTTGGCGTTAAATTCGAGACAAACGTTGTTATCGGTAAATCTACAACCATCGACCAGTTGATGGAAGAGGAAGATTTTGAAGCTGTATTCATCGGTTCCGGAGCAGGTCTTCCTATGTTCATGGGAATCCCTGGCGAGACAGCTAACGGAGTATTCTCAGCAAATGAATACCTGACAAGAAGTAACCTGATGAAAGCTTTCCGCGATGACCACGACACACCGATCGTAACCGGAAAGAAAGTTGTTGTTGTCGGCGGTGGAAACGTAGCAATGGATGCTGCCAGAACAGCACTTCGTCTTGGCGCAGAAGTACATATCGTATATCGTCGTAGTGAAGCAGAGCTTCCTGCACGAGTAGAAGAAGTACATCACGCAAAAGAAGAAGGCGTACAGTTCGATCTTCTTACCAATCCAAAAGAAATCCTCGTCGATGAAAATGGATGGGTAAAAGGTATGAAAGTAATCAAGATGGAACTCGGTGAACCGGATGCTTCCGGAAGAAGACGTCCGATCGAGATCCCTGGATCTGAATATGAGATTGAATTAGACACTGTTATCATGTCTCTTGGAACATCTCCAAACCCATTGATCTCTTCTACAACAAAGGGACTTGAGACAAACAAGAGAAAATGTATCGTAGCAGAGGAAGAGAACGGACAGACTTCAAAAGCTGCCGTATTCGCAGGTGGAGATGCCGTAACAGGTGCTGCAACTGTAATTCTTGCTATGGGTGCAGGTAAAGCAGGAGCCAAAGGTATCCACGAATATCTGTCTAAAAAGAATGCTTAATTCTTTGTGCACAGTGAAAAGATGATGTTATAAGCACTCATAAATATGTACAACACGTAATTATATAAGAGATATACATGAGAATGATTCTGGTGTATATCTCTTTTTGCTTGCCATGCGTTCGTAAAAAGCTGCCAGTAGCAGGTCCTGCAGACAGTACATCCGGACTTGAATAAAAACAGATATATGTGGTATGATTGTAAGACACATTTAATGCTGAAAACAGCTGAAAATCAATCCTGCTGATATGTAAGGATAAAACAAAAAAAGACAGGTTGGAGATTATGACAGAATTAGATTTAACAGACGGAAAGATATTTTTAAATAAAGTAACAGAGAAGATCCGCACACGCCTGGCCGAAGTAGATGCATCCATCGAAGCCGGACAGAAAGACATCCAGAGTATGAATGAATACTACTGGGAGAATTACACCGAGATGGATGAATACGGCTATGAAAATTATGACAACCAGCAAGCTCTTTTACACCAGGTCAATGACAATCAGGAAAAACTGAAGATGCAGCACCGGCTTCGTAAAATGCTGGAAGCTCCGTTTTTCGGACGTGTGGATTTTATCTATGATGGCGAAGACGAACCGGAGATATTCTATATCGGCATCGGTAACTTTGCGGAACGTACGGGTATGCTGCCTTTGATCTATGACTGGAGAGCACCGGTCAGCGGGCTTTTTTACGATTATGACAAAGGCCCTGGATCTTATGAGGCACCAGCCGGACTGATCGAAGGTGAAATTGCCGCCAAATGGCAGTACAAAGTGAAAAATGGAAAGATGGTCTATGCATTCGAAAGCGATACCAAGATCGATGATGATATTTTAAAGCAGGAGCTGGGAACGAACAGTGATGTACAGCTCAAAAACATCGTCCGTACGATCCAGAAAGAACAGAATGCGATCATCCGTAATACACATGACCGTATCCTTGCGATCCAGGGTGCTGCCGGAAGTGGTAAGACTTCCGTTGCTTTACACCGGATTGCCTATCTGTTGTATCATGACAGAGAGCATTTGAAATCCTCTAATGTACTGATCCTTTCTCCAAACAGTGTATTTTCAGATTACATTTCCCATATTCTTCCGGAACTGGGCGAGGAAAATATTCAGGAGATGAGTTTTGACCTGTTCGCATACCGGGAATTGAAAGGTATCGTTCCGGACTGTGAAGACCGCTATGACCAGCTGGAAAGAACCATGAAGCTTCAGGACCCGTATCTGACAGAACGCTTTGAAGAGAAGCAGTTGGAAGGCTTTGTCGGAATGATGGAAGGATTCCTTGCAAGACTGGAAGATGAACTGATGGATTTCCGTGCAATCGAATATAAAGGAATTCAGAAGACAGAAGAAGAACTGATCAATCTCTTTTATTTCAAATTCCAGAATGCACCTCTGCTCAGCCGGATGGATGCAATCAGAGATTATTGTGTTGATGAATACGAGACATTACTTGGACGTGATCTTTCGGAAGAAGAGCTCCTGATCGTACAGGAGAAATTCGATAAGATGTATGTAACAAAGGACATCTACAAGATATACGGCTGGCTTCTGGAAGAATGCGGATACCCGTCACTTCCGGATGTCGAATATGAAAAGCGCAAACTGGAATACGAAGATGTATTTCCTGTATTGTATCTGAAGTACCGCCTGACCGGAAAAGCTGTGCATAATCACATCAAGCATCTGGTTATTGACGAAATGCAGGACTATTCTTATCTGCAGTATGTGATCCTGAATCAAATCTTCAAATGCCGGATGACCATTCTCGGTGATAAAGCACAGACTTTAGATGAACAGATGCGTGATGTATTGCAGTTCCTTCCGGGCGTATTTGATCAGAAGATCCGCAAGATCGTGATGAATAAAAGTTACCGGAATACAATGGAGATTGCCAGATATGCCGAAAAACTGACTGGTGTCAAAGACGTAGAACTCTTAAAACGTCATGGAAAAGAAGTGGTAGAAGAACAATTCCAGACAGAAGCTGCAGTTCTGGATGAAATCCTTTCAAAAGCCAAACTTGGAGAAGACGAGTATGAGACTGCTGCCATTATTACCATGACGGAAGCAGAGGCATCCACCTTATACCAGATATTAAAAGCCCGCGGCGAAGAAGTGCATTATATCGACCGCAACAGTTCCGTATTCAAAAAAGGACTTACCGTCACGACCTTTTATCTTGCAAAAGGTCTGGAATTCGACCAGGTATTCGGTGTGTTCCAGGATGCCGGAAACCCGATGTTGAATCAGGCAAAATATATCTGCGCAACAAGAGCATTACATGAATTATATATGTATCAGATAACAGAATAGAAGAACACTAATCACTAAGGCAGAAAAATTATTAGCAGAATAGATGTGCAGAAATTAGTTTTTCGAAAGATTATTAATTATAGTTAAAATTAAAAAAAGCAGAGATAGAAAGAACAATAGAATGAAGATAACATTAATCACAGTGGGAAAGATAAAAGAAAAATATTTAAAAGATGCAATCGCAGAATACAGCAAACGTCTAAGCCGCTACTGTAAGCTGGAGATCATCGAGGTAGCAGATGAAAAGACTCCGGACAATGCAAGTGAGACCGTAGAAGATGGTATCCGCGACAAAGAAGGAGAGCGGATTCTCAAATATGTCAAGGACGATGCCTACGTCGTTACACTTGAAATCAAGGGAAAACTTCTGACCTCAGAAGAACTGGCAGAAAAGATTGACAAGCTTGGGATCCAGGGAACCAGTCACATTATATTTATCATCGGCGGCTCGATCGGACTTGGAAAAGAAGTGCTGAAACGCTCGGATTATGCACTAAGTTTTTCAAAGATGACATTTCCACATCAGCTGATGCGGGTGATCCTCCTGGAACAGATCTACAGAAGCTACCGGATCATCAGCCATGAACCATATCATAAGTAAAATGCCGAAATAAAAGAAAATATTATAGAAACAATTGTAGATATATAAAAGATATTATAAAAAATTCTTGTTTCAAAAGATATCATCCTTTATACTAATAAGGATGAAAATGTCAGGAGAGGATATACTATGAAGCAAGTGAATTTAAAAAATCTGTGTATGATCTTGTTGGGGAATACAGTTTATGCACTGGCGATCGTCATGTTTATTCTGCCAAATGATATGATCACGGGCGGAACGACAGGACTGGGTATTGCAATCCACCATTATTTCGGGCTTCCAATCCATACATTTGTATTAATCTTCAATACATTGATGTTCTTACTTGGAGCGGCTGTCCTTGGAATGAAATTTGCACTTACAACACTGGTCAGTACATTCTATTACCCGGTTATTCTGGGTGTGCTCGAACAGATACCGGCACTTCAGAATGTAACAGACGATAAGATGTTATCAACAATCTGCGGCGGTCTGATGATCGGAATGGGAATCGGAATTGTAATACGCTGCGGTGCATCGACCGGGGGAATGGATATTCCGCCGTTGGTTCTCAACAAAAAGTTCGGACTTCCGGTATCTGTGATGCTGTATGTATTTGATTTTATAATCCTGATCTCACAGATGCTTTTCACCAACAAAGAAGAGATTGTATACGGTATCTTACTGGTACTGATCTATACCGTCATTCTGGACAAGGTACTGCTGATGGGATCTACCAGAACAAAAGTAGAGATCATGACTGAAAAATACGAAGAACTGAACCGTCTGATCCAGGAACGTCTTGACCGCGGAACGACACTGGTCTATACACAGACCGGATATCTGAGAAACGATCAGCCGATGATCCTTACCGTAGTTTCCAATCGTGAACTTATGCGCCTGAACCAGCTGGTACAGGAGATCGACCCACATGCATTTATGATCATTGGAAATGTAAATGAAGTGCGAGGAAGAGGATTTTCACAGCAGAAAGTTTATAAGAAAGAAACTATCGAAAAATAAAAATACGCAGAATAATACAGAAAATAAAACCGACAGACTGTGCCCGGGAATCTGCTTCGAATGAAGCAGATTCCCGTATGGTACAGATTGTCGGTTTTCCTGATTTTTAACCTTTTTTCTTGCGCTCTATACATTTCCATTCGGAATTCTCACAGATGAAGTGCCAGTATTCCAGAAGCTTTTCAGATGTCTTTCTGTCCTTTCCGCGGACGATGAACCAGATGTCATCTGCGAATGTTCCTGATTCTGTTTCTTTTTCATTCTGTCCGTCTTCCGGATTTGACATCTTTACAGGTGACGCCGTTGTAAGTTTGATATCTTTGTAACGGATGATCCTCTCGATTTCATCCTGAATCTTCAGATATTGTTCTGTAATACCAAGCTGGCGGTATTGCTCTGCCAGGCGGATTCTTTTATTTCTCCCGGATAAAATAACATACGTGACAACAGATGTTATGATTGATGCAATAATCACAATTGCCAATATGATCAACACAAGAAGTGGTGTAGCCATAGATAATCGCCTCCTTATATAATAATATGGCTCATTATAACACCGATATCCTAGGAAAACCACCGTGAAATTGTCCGTATTTTCCTCGGTTTATGAATGGATTTTCTACAAAACTACTGTTATAATAGATAAATATATCAGGCGGATATAATTACTATGTTACTTTGGTATCTGCCAAAAGATAAAAAACACGGAGGTACAACATGAAAAAATTTGGGAAGATCTTAGGTGGAATCATACTTGGAATTGTATTGATTCTCCTGGCGGCCGTTGCCATACTGACAGCGCTGGAATACCGTCCGGATCAGATAGAGACTTTGAACACAACCAGTGGAAAACAGTCCATATCTACGGGAGATTCGATGACGATCCTGACCTATAATACCGGATATGCCGGACTTAGCAAAGACGAAGATTTCTTTATGGACGGCGGAAGTAAAGTCATGCCGGAGACGAAAGATCTGGTAAAGCACAATATGAAAGGAATTGCCGGCATTCTGAATGATGCAGATGCCGATGTCTGTTTTCTTCAGGAAGTAGACATTGATTCCAAACGATCTTATCACATCAACGAAAAAGCTTACTACGAAAAAGCACTGGGTGTAGATGGAATCTTTGCATGTAATTTCAAATGCGTATATGTCCCATACCCGCTTCCGACGATCGGTAAAGTTGAAAGCGGCCTGGTAACATATTCTGATTACAAAGTATCGGAGGCTTCCAGAATCGCACTTCCGGAATCTTTCAAATGGCCGGTAAAAACCTGCAATCTTAAGCGCTGTATGCTGGAAACAAGAATTCCGATAAAAGGCAGTGACAAAGAGCTGGTTCTGATCAATTTTC
>OGQH01002473.1_pt1 | contig 12681 bp, 6 predicted proteins | sample 1553181 | NCBI WGS metagenome assembly OGQH01 (sample SAMEA2579946, study PRJEB22360) | human gut metagenome | biome: human gut; feature: human-associated habitat; material: faeces | place: Denmark | collected 2008/2010 | reverse complement strand
GGGAAGCTCTACCGCCGGTTCGTCCGGTCGGGCGCCCTGCTGGACGAGGCGGGCAAGCGCCGGCTCAAAGAGATCAACGGCGACTTGTCGCGGCTGTCGGTGAAGTACGGCAACAACCTGCTCCACGAGAACGATGCGTTCGGGTTGGAGCTGACGGCCGACCGCTTGGAGGGGCTGCCCAACGCCGTGCGCGAAGCGGCGCGGGAGAAGGCGCAGGCTGCGGGACTCGGCGACAAATCCTATCTTTTCACGCTCCACAAACCCAGTATGCTGCCCTTCCTGAGCTATGCCAAGGACCGCAAACTGCGCGAGGAGCTCTACACCGCCTACCTCGACCGCTGCAACCATGGCGACGAATACGACAACAAGGCGCTGGTGAACGACTACATCCGTCTGCGCACCGAGAAGGCGCACCTGTTGGGGTACGACACCTACGCCGACTACGTGACTGCCGACCAGATGGCCGCGACGCCCGCTGCGGTCTATGCGTTGCTGGACGAGATATGGACGCCGGCGCTCGATCGGGCGAAGGAGGAGCTGGCGGCTATGGAAGAGATGTTGCGCGCCGACCACCCCGATGCGACCTTCGAGCCGTGGGACTGGTGGTACTATGCCGAGAAGGTGCGCCGCCGCGACTACGCGCTCGACGACGAGGCGCTGCGCCCCTATTTCACGCTCGAAAACGTGCAAGGCGGCATCTTCTTTCTGGCCAACAGGCTCTACGGTATCACCTTCCGGCCGATCGTCGCACCGCTCTACAATCCCGACTGCCTGGTCTACGAAGTGCTCGACGAGGACGAAAGCCATCTGGGCGTACTCTACTTCGACTACTACGTGCGCGAGGGCAAGAGCGGCGGCGCGTGGTGCGGGAACTTTACCGAACAGTATTACGAGAACGGCGAGCGTGTGGCGCCCGTCGTAGGGGTGGTGACCAACTACGCCCGTCCGACCCGTTCGACGCCGACGCTGCTCAATCTCGACGAGACGAAGACCCTCTTCCATGAATTCGGCCATGCGCTGCACAGCCTGTTCCGCAAGGTGGAGTATCGCGGGCTGGCCGACGTCGAGGGCGATTTCGTGGAGCTGCCGTCGCAGGTGATGGAGAACTGGGCCACCGAACCCGAGATGCTGGAACAATATGCGCTGCACTACCGCACCAACGACAAGATTCCGGAATCGCTCGTGCGGAAGATCCGTCGCAGCGCGCAGTTCAACCAGGGATTCGAGATGACCGAGCTGCTGGCCGCCGCCCTGTCGGACATGGACATCCATTCGCAGCGGGAGTATGCGCCGTTCGACGTCGATGCCTTCGAACGCGAAGCGCTCTATACGAAACGGGGGCTGATCCCGCAGATCGAACCGCGTTACCGCTACCCCTATTTCAGCCATATTTTCGACGGCGGCTATTCGGCGGGTTACTATTTCTATATCTGGGCGCAGGTGCTTGACAAGGATGCCTACGAGGCGTTCCGCCGGAGCGGCGACATCTTCAACCGCAAGATCGCCCGCGCTTTCCGCGAGAAGCTGCTCAGCCGCGGCGGCGAGGCCGACGGCATGACGCTCTACCGCGATTTCCGCGGTCAGGATCCCGACAAGGCGCCGTTGTTGAAGGCCTGCGGATTCTGGGTGGAGCCGGAGCCCGAAACCGACTCGCTGGCGGTCGTCCGTCCGGCTGCGGAGCGGCAGCTCATGCCGCCGGCGAACCTGCTCGAACTGCGCGATAAGCAAGAAAACCTCAAATAAGTACGTTACAATGAAAAAAATTCTGTCGTTTATGTCACTGACGCTTCTGGTCGCAGGGTGTGCCGATCGCACGATGCCCGTGGCCGACCTGCCCGAGATCGATACCTCGAATCCGCTGCTCGCGGAGTGGGAGACGCCCTATGCCACGCCCCCGTTCGAGCGGATCGAACTGAAAGATTATGAACCGGCGTTCGATGCGGCCATCGCCGTACAGCGGGCCGAGATCGAGGCCATCGTGAAGAATCCCGCCAAGCCTTCGTTCCACAATACGATCGTCGCGCTGGAACGTTCCGGCGAACTGCTTTCCCGAATCGAAGGGTTGTTCTACAACCTGCTCGAAGCCGATTCCAACGACGAGATGCAGCGCATCGCGCTCGACGTGCAGCCCAAGCTGACGGCGCTGAGCAACGACATCGCGCTCGATCCGGCGCTCTTCGCCCGCGTGAAGGCCGTCTACGAGAATCCCGGCTGGTTCCTTTCGAAGGAGGACAAGCGGCTGTTGGAGAAGACCTACAAGAGCTTCGCCCGCAACGGTGCGGCGCTTCCGGCCGACAAGCAGGAGCTCTACCGGCAATATACGACCGAGTTGGGAGAGATGACGCTCAAATTCGGTCAGAATTCGCTGGCTGCGACCAACGCCTTCACGCTCAACATCACCGATCCCGGGCGGGTCGAAGAGCTGCCCGACTTCGTGAAGGAGGGGCTGGCGGCCGACGCCAAGGCGCGCGGCGAGAAGGGTTGGACGGTGACGTTGCAGTATCCGAGCTACGTCCCCTTCATGACCTATTCGTCGGACCGCGAGGCGAAGGAGCAGCTGTGGCGGGCGTCGAATGCGCGTGCGCTGGGCGGCGAGTTCGACAATTGCGAGAATATCCGCCGCATCGTCGATCTGCGCCGCCAGATCGCAGGTCTGCTGGGATATGAAACCTACGCCGACTATGTGCTCGAAGAGCGCATGGCCGAGAATACCGCTACGGTGAACGCCTTCTTGCAGGAGTTGCTCGACGAGACGATCGACTATGCGCGGGCCGACTATGCGATGATCAACGACTATGCCCATGCGCAGGGCTTCGAGGGCGATGTGATGCCGTGGGACTGGTCGTACTATGCCGAGAAGTACAAGAACGAGAAGTATGCGCTGAGCGACGAGCAGGTGAAGCCCTACTTCGAATTGGAGAAGGTGAAAAAAGGGGTCTTCCTGCTGGCCAACAAGCTCTATGGGCTGAATTTCGCCAAGCGCGACGACATCGCCGTCTATCATCCCGACGTGACGGCCTACGAGGTGACCGACGCGAAGGGCGACTTCGTAGCGGTGCTCTACCTCGATTTCTTCCCGCGTGCGTCGAAGCGCGCCGGTGCGTGGATGACCGAGTTCCGCGGTTCGAAGGTGGTCGAGGGCGTCGAGACGCGCCCGCTGGTGTCGCTGGTGATGAACTTCACCAAGCCGACCGAGACGAAACCTTCGCTGCTGACCTTCGACGAGGTGAACACCTTCCTCCACGAGTTCGGCCATTCGCTGCACGGCATGTTGGGCCAGGGCGAGTACGAGTCGCTGAACGGGACGAGCGTCTACCGCGATTTCGTGGAGCTGCCGTCGCAGATCATGGAGAACTGGGCCACCGAAAAGCAGTGGCTCGACCTGTGGGCCGAGCACTACGAGACGGGTGAGAAGATGCCCGCCGAACTGGTCGAGAAGATCGTCGCCGCGAAGAACTATCTGGCTGCTTACGCCAATGTGCGTCAGCTGTCGTTCGGTATGACCGATATGGCATGGCACACGCTCAAAGAGCCGTTCACGGGCGATGTCGAGGCCTTCGAGAAGCAGTCGATGGCACCTGCGCAGGTGTTGCCTGTCGTGGACGGTACGGCGATGAATCCCGCCTTCACCCATATTTTCCGGCGGCTATGCGGCCGGATACTACGGTTACAAGTGGGCCGAGGTGTTGGAAGCCGACGCCTTCAAGGCGTTCGAGGAGACGGGCAGCATTCTGGGCGGGCCGGCGGCCGATGCCTTCCGCAAGCACATCCTCACGCAGGGCGGGCACGAGCATCCGATGAAACTCTATGTCGCCTTCCGCGGCCACAAGCCCGAGACGAAGGCGCTGATCGAGAAGATGGGACTGACGAAGTGATCCGGCGGCGTCCGGATGAGGCGGAGCCGAATCCTGCGGGGTTCGGCTCCGTTTCGTTTTTTGGGAGGGGCGGGACGAATGTGACGGTTATCCGCAGTGAAACCCCTTCGCTTCCGGCACATCTGCGCTTCGTTGCCGTCGGCCGGCAGCGTGCAGGGTCGGGGCGAAGCGCGGTTTGCTGCATGGGGCGGCGGCTTTCCTGCCGGCATCGTCCGTCGTGTCGCCGGTCGGCAGGAATCGGGGTCGGGATAAATTGCGGCCGAGCATATTTTTTCATTTCCGATAGGGTATTTCGCCGCGGAGGTGTTATTCTTAATAGTGAGGGCGGTTGCGGAGGCGGCGTATGGAATGCCCGATCCGCTCCGCAGTTCTCCTTTCGAACCACCGAAATACGAATGCCTATGGAGTAGAACCGATTACAAAGGGCCGTGCCGACGGCTCGTCCGGCAGTACGAACGACTGCGACTTACCTTGAACCGAATATTCATCCGGATACGTGCCCGACGGAGATCGCGTCGGTGACGTGTTCCGAAAAACACAACCGAACGAATGAAGAGATTTATCCTGATCCTTTTCCTCCTGCTGGCCGCGCGCGAGATACGCGCCTTCGGGCTGGCCGGCCATGCGGCGATCGCCTGCATCGCCGAACATCATCTTACGCCGCGCGCCCGAGCCAACATCATGCGCTACACCGACCACCGTTCGATCGTCTACTACGCCTCGTGGATGGATGAGTGGCGCCGTTCGAAAGGCTATGAGTTCACGACGCACTGGCACGCCGGAACGGTCGATGCGGAGTTTCGCAGTACGCCGGCCGTGCGCGAGGCGTCGGGCGCGAAGGGCGACTGCGTCGTGGCCGTCGAACAATCGATTGCGCTGCTCTCCGAATATGACAAGCTCGACGACTCGACGGTATTGGTGCATATCAAATATCTGGTGCATCTGCTCGGCGACATGCACTGTCCGACGCATGTCTATTATTATCCCGACAACATGACGCTCGGAAAATTTCCGGTCAAGCTGCATGGCGTCGAGACCAACTACCACAAGATCTGGGACGGACAGCTGCTCGACAGCCGCCATAAGTTCTGGGGATTCCAGGATTACCGTCATGCGCTGGACAACTACACCGACGAGGAGATCGCCCGTATGACGGAGGGGACGCCCGTCGAATGGTTCGAGGAGTCGGCGCGGCGCTGCCGCGAGATTTACGACTGGGTGCAGCCCGGCGACGAGCTGGGGCAGGAGTTCTACAATGCGCACGCCCCGTTCGCGGAGTATCAGCTCGTGCTGTCGGGGTATCGGCTGGCCAAGGTGCTCAATGCACTGTTCGACCGGTAGGCTCCAATGATGCCGATGAAGAGAGGAGAGCTGTCCGACAGCTCTCCTCTTTTCATCGGTCGCTTGTGTCGTTTCAGATTCTGTTCGGATCGTGCTTGTATTTGAATATGACTGCAAATACGATCGCTACGACGAGCGAGAACCCTGCGAACAGATACCATGAAAGCGGCCATCCGTAGTGGTTGACGACCCATCCGGCGAGATAGGAGCCGATTAGCGCGCCCAGACCGTTGGTCATGATCATGAATACGCCTTGTGCGCTCGAACGGATTGCCGCCGAGGTCTCCTTTTCGACGAATAGCGAACCGGAGATATTGAAGAAATCGAACGCCACGCCGTAGACGATCATCGAGAGAATGAACATCCAGACGCCCGGGCCGGGGTTGCCGGCGCCAAGCAATGCAAAACGCAATACCCATGCGAACATGGCGATCAGCATGACGCGCTTGATGCCGAACCGTTTGAGAAAAAATGGGATAAGCAGAATGCAGAGCGTTTCCGAGATCTGCGAGAGCGAGATCAGGATCGTGGAGTGTTCGACGCCGAAGGTGCCGAGGTATTTGGCGCCGTGGATGCCCGTGTCGCCGAAACTTTTGATGTATCCGTCGGCGAAGGCATTGGTGATCTGCAACGACATGCCCAGCAGCATGGAGAAGATGAAGAAGATGGCCATCTTGCGCTGTTTGAAGAGGGCGAAGGCGCGCAGCCCGAGCAGATCGACGATCGACTTGCCGTCTCCCGACCGGTTGATCGGGCAGTTCGGCAGCGTGAACGAGTAGAGACCCAATATGAGGCCCAAGGTCGCCGAGAAGTAGAGTTGGGTTGCACTCAGGCCCATCTTTCCGAGATCGACGACCCACATGGCACAGATGAATCCGACCGTGCCCCACACGCGGATGGGCGGGAAGTGGGTTACGGTATCCAGTCCTGCTTTTTCGAGGGCGTTGTAGGCGACCGAATTGGACAGTGCGATGGTGGGCATATAGAACATTACGCTCAGCAGGACGAGCGTGTAAAGCGAATTGTAGTCGGTTCGGGTGGCGGCGAGGGTGATGAATCCTGCGGCGAAAAGATGGCAGAGGCCCAAGAGACGTTGCGCCGGAATCCATCGGTCAGCGATGATTCCCATGACGGCCGGCATAAATAGCGAGGCGATTCCCATCGTGGCGAAGAAGCTGCCGATTTGCAGCCCGTCGAATTTCAGCGTGTTGCCGAGGTAGGCCCCCAGTGAGATCAGCCAAGCCCCCCAGACGGCGTACTGGAGGAAGTTCATCAGGGTCAGGCGGATTTTTGTATTCATCGTGTTGGTGTTCTAAAATGCGGTTCCTATCGTCCGGTTTCCGGTGTGCAGGAAAACGAGCGGAAACAAAATTAGAAAAATTTTTCGGATTTTTCTTGCACAAAGCAAAATTATGTGCTACTTTTGCATCACCAAACCTGAGGGAACGGCAATCGCAGCGTGCGTCGCACGATTTCGGGCCAACCGGAAGGGGCGGACACGTGGAACGGGTGGTTCCGTGGGACATTGAGCTATGGTGTAATGGTAACACAACAGATTCTGGTCCTGTTTTTCCTGGTTCGAGTCCGGGTAGCTCAACTCGAAGGCCGGTCAAGCATTGCTTGACCGGCCTTCATTTTTTTAGCGATCGCGCCGGATTTGTGCCTGTATGCAAAGAAGGTTCCCGTCTCTGTTGCGGATGAGTCCGGAGCGGTTCGTCGATCTCTTCCGAAAGGTGACGGCCGCTTCCCTGTGGCAGACGGCGCCGCGGGGAGGCTCCTGTGCGGAGGACGTACCGGCACCGAGGGCCAGAAACAATACGAAGGTGGTGGACTTTTTCGTGATCCGCATGAGTCGAGATTCCGAAAATCGGGCAGGGAAACGCTTTTCCGTCCTGCCGGGTTCAGGGTAGCCGGGCGTTTTCCGGCGATACTCCGTGCATCAATACATGTTGTCGTACATCGACTGGCTCTTGTCGTATTTGAGGTCGGCCAGCGATGCGGCCTTGACGCCGATGTTGAAGCTCCAGCTGCGGTGGGCGCCGAACGGAATCCACGAGAAGGACATCTGCCAGCAGTGGAGGTCGCGCGAGATGCTGACCGACGAGGTGGTCAGCTTGTTCTCCTTGATGTCGTAACCGCCCTGGAACGTGATGCCCATCTTGGGCGTGAGGTTGACGCTGCCGTTGAACCCGATGTTCTGCGTGATGTTCTTGCGGTAGCCCGTCGTACCGTTGTTGACGTAGTTGATCGAGTAGGAGACCGTGTAGTTGAAGCCGAGGTTCCACGGCAGCGAGAAGTCGTAGTACGACTGCGCCATGTACTGCCTTCGCAGCACAGGGTCGAGGATGCCGTAGGGGTCGTAGAAGGGGTTGGCGTATTCGGGCGGGACGCTGTTGATGTCGTTGATCGCGGGCGTGGAGTTATCCTGCCGCGATTTGAAGGTATAACCGAACGACCAGCCTGTCGAAACGATACGCCCCGGAAAGAAGAGTTTGTCGATGCGCCGTCCTTCGGGGGTGACCCTGTACGGGTCGAGCGTGGCGTTGAGCTGGATGCCGAAGTTCGTGCCGAAGACCGTCGTGCGGAACTGGATGGGAATGGTCGAGAGCTTCATCGAGTCGGCCAGGAAGTTGTACGAGGCGCTGACCGACAGGTTGTCGATCAGCTTGATCTTCTTGATGCCCGACGTGTCGCGCTTGGAGAGCACCTTCATCTCGAGCGTCTGCGACAGCGAGAAGTTCATCGACATGCTGCGGCCCGAACTGGGAACGCCGTAGGCATTGTCGGCGAAGGGCGAATAGACCTGGAACTTGCCGGTGGAGTCGGTCTGTACGGTTTTGTAGTAGCCGTATTTCTGATCCGAGAAGTCGGGGGCATACGAAAAGCCGAACGACGGGGTGAGCGTGTGCCGGATCGCCTGTATCTTGCTGGTCTTTTTCTTGAACTGATACATGCCGTAGAGCGTCGTCGAGGCGCTCACCGAGGTGGTGTAGTTGTAGAGCCGGTAGAATCCGTATTCGGGATCGAGGTAGCGCACTTCGTTGGTCACGGGGCTCCATTCGCGCTCCTGCTTCTTGAAATACCACTTCTCGGTATAGTTGAACGACGGCGAGACGTTGATGTAGTTGAAGAGGTTGAACGAGGCCGTGACAGGTATCGAGTGCTCGATGCCGTTGCGCATGTTTTCGAGCGTCTGTTTGGTGAAGACCTCCGACTCGGTCGTGGAGACGGTGTTGGTCATCTTGCCCGTATACTGCATCGAAATCTTCTCGTACCACCGTGCCTTGCCCTGCGCCTCGCGCCGTTTGAAGGGGTAGAAGCGCGAGACGTTGAAGACGATGTTGGGCAGCGTCATCGAGATCGTGGAGTTCTGCGAGTTCTGCGACACGGCCATGTTCATCGAGAGCGAGAAAGGGGTTCCCGCCCAGTTCTTCGAGTAGGAGATCGTCGAGTTGGTCTGCGTCTGGAGAATGTCGTTGAGCGTCGTGGCCGCGTATTTGGAGTAACCGCTCGTGGCGAAGTTGACCGATGCGGAGAAGGTGGAGCCCGGGTTGGCCTTCGGATCCTGCGAGTGCGTCCATTGCAGGCGGAAGGTGTTCTGTTTGAGGAAGTCGGGTTCGCCCTTCTCGCCGGTGCGGATGCTCGAGAACTGGGCGTTGAGGTTGCCCGTGTACTTGTAGCGTTTGATGTAGCGCGAGGCGGCGGCCCCCTCCCCCGACCCGAGCGTGTAGATGCCCGCCGTGAGGGCGAGGTCCATGTGTTGGCTGAGGGTGAAGTAGTAACCGAAATCGCGGAAGAAGAAGCCGCGCTGGCCGTCCTCGCCGTAGGTCGGCATCAGGAATCCCGACTTGGGACCCGAACTGATCGGGAAGAAGCCCTCCGGAATACCGAGGAAATAGATCGGTACGTCCTCCATGACCAGGTAGGCGGGGCCGGTGACCACCTTCTTGCCCGGAATCACCTTCGCCTTGGTCATGGCCAGATAGAAGTGGGGGTGATCCGTCTGGTCGCAGGTGGTGTATTTGCCGCCCTGGATGTTGATGTTGTTGTCGGGCATCTTCTTCACGCTGCCGCCGATGAGCCATCCGTCGCCCTCCTGCGTCGCCACGCCCTTGATCTTGGCCTTGCCCGACTTGAAATTGTAGGTGATGGTGTCCATCTTGTAGGGCGATGCCGAACCTTCGGTGAATTCGGGTCGGGTGACCGTGGGCTGCCCTTCCAGCGTGTCGGGCTTCCCGTAGGCGTAAATCTCCCGGGTGTCCATGTTGACGCGCATGAAGTCGGCTTTGAGGTTCATGTCCTGGTAGTTGATGTCGCCCTCGTTGTAGATGTAGACCATCTTGTTGCGGATGTCGTAGACCAGCGAGTCGGTGTTCTTGCCGTTCATGATGTCTTCGAGGAAGGCTCCGCCCTCCTTTTTGCGGCGCGTGGTGTCGCGTTGGAGCGAATCGGACGGGACCCGCAGCGAGTCGGGCGGCAGGAGCGAATCCGCCTGCAACACGAGCGTATCGGAGACGACGGGCGGCTCCTGGGCTTCGGCGGCCTGCTTCATGCGGCGGCGTTCGCGCCGCGAGAGGCGCTGCGCCCTGCGGTCGTTGTCGGTCGATCCGCTGTCGGCAACGGCGACGTCCGTCTCTGCGGGACGTTGTATCGCGGCGTGGGGGGCAAAGCCGAAAACCATCTCCGTGAAGAGAACGACGACGAACGCCGCAGCGAGATATTTTAATGAAAATCGCTTCAAAATTCCAAAAAAATTCATACCTTTGCCGACGAGTCGGCAAAACCGCCGGAATCGGGCCTTCGTGATTGTCTGAGGCCGATTTTGCATCCGACAAAGATAGGTAAAAAATTAGAGAAACACCATAGTTAATCCCACTTTTGCCATGCGGTGTCTGGTTTTCATCATATCGCTTTGCGTATGCTTCGCACTGAGTGCGAACGGAGCCGGAGCGGAAAATATTGCGCGCGGGGTACGGGTTATCGTCATCGATGCGGGCCACGGCGGGCCGAAATTTCCCGGAGCGCACTATCGCGGAATCTACGAGAAGGATCTCAACCTGAAAGTGGCGCTCAAACTGGGCGCGCTTATCGAGCGGGAACTTCCCGAAGTGAAGGTGGTCTACACCCGCAAGACCGACAAGCAGTTTTCCGAGTCGCTGACCAAGGATTTGCAGGCGCGGGCCGACATCGCCAACAAGGCCGAGGGCGACCTGTTCTTTTCGATCCACACCAACGCGGCGCCCACCGCGGCGGCGCGGGGCGTCGAGACGCTCATCATGGGCGAAAGCCCGCTCGAACAGCGCATCAACGACGAGGTGCTCTTCGCCAACAACAAGGAGGAGTTCATCGACATGAGCGACCAGCGCACGGCGGCGATCGTGCGGGCCTATATCTCCAATCTGCGTTTCACTTACGGCGAGTACAGCGAGGCGATGGCGCGGCTGTTGGAGAAGAACTACAAGCAGGCGGGGCGGTACGTGCGCAAGACCAAACCCCAACTGCTCAAAGTACTCTATGCGACCAACATGCCGGGCGTGCTGACCGAAATCGGTTTCATGTCCAATCCCGAAGAACTGCGCTACATGTGTTCCGAGAAGGGACAGAACGAGATCGCCCGTTCGCTGTTCAACGCCGTGAAGGACTATGTGAATTTCGTGCGGGGTATGCAATTGGTCGAAGAGTGCGACGACGCCACGACGCAGGCACCGGTCGAACCGGCGCCCGTTGTGTCCGAACCCGCTCCGCAGCCTGCGAAGGCCGCTGCTGCGAAGAAGCCGTCGAGCGGCTATACGATTCAGATTCTTGCCAGCACCAAGCGTCTGAAATCCAATGACTGGCAATTCAAGAGCTACAAGAACAAGGTGATCGAGCTGCGTTCCGCGGGCCGCTACCGTTATAAGTATTGTGTGGGTCGTTACGCGACGCAGGCCGAAGCCAAGCGTGCGCTGTCGCAGGTGAAGAAGAGCTTCGGCGACGCTTACATCGTGCGTTACGAAGGCGATGCGATCGCCCGATAAACATTCCGAATTATGAGACGAGAGGTAAAGATAGGCGTGTTCGCCGTCGTCATGTTGGGCTGCCTGTGGGGCGGCATCCGCTTTCTGAGCGGCATCGATATTTTCAGCCGCAACATTCCCTATTATGTGGCTTATCCGGAGATCAGCGGGATCCAGACCGCCACGCCCGTCACCATTCAGGGCGTGAAGGTCGGGACGGTCACCGCGATCGGCTTCGATCCTTCGGTGAGCCGCGACGTCGTGTTGCAGCTCACCGTGCGGCGCTCCTTCCGGATTCCGCGCGACTCCAAGGCGCGTATTTACAGCGACGGTTTCATGGGCGGCAAGGCGATCGCCATCGAGATGGGCGACAGCCCGCAGCTGTTGTCGAAGGGCGACACGCTCGTGGCGGCCGAGACGCGCGACATGCTGGCGGCGGCCGGAACCGAACTGGCCGACGTGAAGGAGCGTCTGACGCGGGTGATGGACAACCTGTCGGTCACGCTCGAAAGCGTCAACGCCGTGCTGAAAGACAACAAGGGAAATATCGACGGGACGCTGACGCACCTGAACTCGATTTCGGGCAATATGGACGCCGTGCTGGCGGCCGAAAAGGGCAGTTTGCGGACGGCGATCGACAACATCGGCAAGTTTTCGACCGCGCTGGGCGAGAACTCCGAGCGCTTCTCGTCGATGATCGCCAATCTGGACCGGTTCTCGCAGCAGCTGACCGAGGCCGACATCGATTCGCTGTCGCTCGGCCTGCGCACGACGCTGGGCGAATTGAATCGGACCGTGGCCCGCATCAACGAGGGGAAAGGCACGGTGGGCCGATTGATGAACGATCCGCGGCTCTACGAGTCGTTGGAGACGGCGAGCGCCAATCTGGCGGCGTTGCTCGAAGATTTGAAGGCTCACCCCAAACGGTATGTTCATTTCTCGCTCTTCGGTCGCAAGGACAAGGGCGAGAAGGTGAAAACGAAAGAGGCGGCGATCTCGGCGGGCGACTCGCTGCCGGCGGCCCGATAGCGCGGTGCTGTCGTTACAAGAGGCTATCGGACGATGATTTATCCTGCGAATTTCGAAGAGAAAATAGGTTTCGACCGCATCCGCGAGCAGGTGACGGCGCTCTGTTCCACCCCTTCGGCGAAAGCGAAGCTGGCGGAGGAGGGTTTCTCGACCTCGGCCGATGAGATCGAACGCCGCCTGTCGCTGATGAACGAAATGCGTTCGCTGCTGATGCTCGAACGCGACTTTCCCGACGGCGACTATCCCGATCCTGCGCCGCTGGTGGCTAAAATCCGGGTCGAAGGGAGTTATCTGCTCGCTGCCGAAGCGGATCAGCTGCGCAAGGCGCTCGTTACCGTCGGGGCGATCGCAGAGTTCATCCTGGGGCGGGGCGGGGCACGCTATCCGCGCCTTTGGGAGTTGAGCCGCCGCGTGACGCTCTTTCCCGAAATCGTGCGGGC
>OGQH01002470.1_pt1 | contig 12701 bp, 9 predicted proteins | sample 1553181 | NCBI WGS metagenome assembly OGQH01 (sample SAMEA2579946, study PRJEB22360) | human gut metagenome | biome: human gut; feature: human-associated habitat; material: faeces | place: Denmark | collected 2008/2010 | reverse complement strand
TTCGTCTATACGGATGCGCACGCAATACGGCACATGCCTATTCATTCCGATCGAATATATAGGGCTGATAATAGATTGACAGCTCCGTCGTCGTTTTTCGCATACGGGCCATGACGCACTCGACATCCGGATAGACACGATCACGGAAAATAAAAACGGGAGTTCCCGATTTTCGGGAACCCCGTTTGCCGCGACGGGCGGAACGATTTCATTCCATGGCGAAGGAGAGAGCTTTCGGGCGCTCCATGATCTGTTCGTAATGATTTTTGAAACCGTCGGTTACGACGATGCGCAGCGACGAAGAGGCCGTACGGGCCTTTACCTTGAACATATGGGCCGAATACGAGGTCGGGAAAGTCATTGCGCTCTTCTTGTCGAGTTTCCGCATATTGTAGGAGATGACATGCAAAGGATCGTGCGTACGGACGCGCTGCACCGCGAGAGACGAATCGTCCGAAAGATCCAGCACTTCGATCTTCCAGTCGTCCGCCCAGTCGAAGACGTTGATGAGCACTTCGTTATTGTCGTTCGCCCGATCATACCCGAAAGCGTATTTTGCGAAGTCGGAGTCGCTGGCCGACGGACAGAAGTCCGATTTCTCGAGCAGACACTCGTTCAGGTCGTAGGTGCGGAATTGGTATCCGGCGTCCTTGCCGATGCTTTTGTAGTACCAGCGTACGTCGCTGCCGGTCGCTTCGAAGATCTTGTATCCTCCGGGCGACCCGTCGCGGCAGATATGATTGCCGGCGTAATCGGTGTGCCCCGTCCACCACCAGGTAGCGCATACGGCGGCGATATTGTGTTCGCGCAGGCGTTCCGATTTCGTGATGTTGAAATTGTAGTGGGTGTGTCCCGTGAGAATGTTCACGTCGTAGCCTTCCAGACACTCCACGAAACGTTCGGCATCCTCCATATTATAGCTTGTAGTCGTGCGGCCGGTGTCGTCGAGGGTAGGAGTCTTGTGCAGCGGGACGTGCATCCCGACGAAGACCGGAGTCTGCTTGTCCACTGTCGCGAGGTCTTTCCTCAGCCATTCGAGTTTTTCATCCGTTAGACGGACCGAATAACTATGCGTGCCGTCGATTCCGTTCGGATTTTCATAAACGACGTTGTCCAGCAGAATGTAGTGTACGTTTCCGATGTTGAACGAAAAATCCGTTGGCCCGATGATCTGCCGGAAGGGGCCTGCGGCCGCGAAATCGTCGTTGGCGACCGTGGGATCGTTGTCGTGATTGCCCGGTGCGCTGAATACGGGGAAGTCGAGCGATTTCAGGTCGTTTTGATAATCGTTCAGGTCGTAATCGTTTTCGTACCAGTATTGATCCCAGGCCAGATCGCCCAGGGCGATCCCGTATACCGGAATGTTGTCTGCGCGGCAGCTTTTCAGATAGTCGGTCATTTCACGCAGGAATCCGCTTTGAAACTGGCTGCGGTCCGAAACGCGCCGGGCCAGGTGCACGTCCGTGAAGACGACTATGCGATGATGACTGTTGTCGCATTTCGCAAGTGCGAAATCCCGTTGCTCGACCGTCGAAGCCGACTGGTTTAGGTAGCCGAAGAAGCGTGGCGTCGTACCCGAATGATCCACTTCGTAACCGCTCGGCACCGAGATGAAGACATATCCGTTCTTTTTGTCCGATGCGAGGTAATAGATCCCTTCGGCATCCGTCCTTGTCACCTCCGAACCGTCCGATACGACCACTCCGGCCACCGGTTCGCCGTTGCAGGTGACGGTGCCTTTGATATTCATGCCCGCTTTGTCCGGAATGTCCGAAAGCAGATTGAAGGTCGTGCGTCCGAGCAGCAGGTTCTGGCCGTTGCGCGACACATAGACTTTGTATTCGCCGCTGGTCAGACCGTCGGGAACGACGAAAACGATCTCCGTCGAGGTGACGAGCACGGCCGGAGCGGTATATTCCGCCGAACCTGTGAGGACGGGGCGCAGTACCACGACGTCTCCGGATTCGAATCCTCTGCCGGAGATGGAGACTTCGCTGCCGATCGATGTGTAGATCTGATCGAGCAGCACGACATCCGAGATATCGAGGATGCCGTGCTCTTCGGAATCCTCCTTCGAGCAGCCGGTGCTCTGGGCCATTAGCAGGATCAATGCCGCCGATACAGCGAACAAACGATGGATTATCGAGGTGAAAGAGTTGTTTTTCATTGGTTTTATAGGTTGGATTTTCCCGATGCCTCAGTCGGTCGTACGGGTATGATAGGTAATATGTCGAATCGGAGGAAAAGACGATCCGCGATCGGCCCCCCCCCGACGCATCACGTCTCCGGCCGCAGTCGTGCGAGAAGTCCGTAGAAAGCCGCATGTCCGATGTGTGCCGCCGGAGCAATGCTCCGCAGACACGCCGTCCCATACAAGCCTTTGCGCAAGCCAGGTTCGAGATAAGCGTACGAACGGGAAATTTGACCGCCCAGCAACAGACACTCGATCCGTTCCTTGCGGATCAGTTCGCGGAGAGCCTCGCCCAGCATGCGGCCTATGGTCGCAAAGGTCTCCCTGGCGGCCGGATTCCCCTCTCCGGCCATGCGGCCCAAGTCGGCCACCGTAAGCGACGGCCCGGTATCCTGTCCCGTTATCTCGCCGTAGAGTCGTAGGAATCCGCGTTTGGCGACATAATCTTCGAGGATTCCGTCGCGGAACGGTTTCTTGTAGACGGTGATCCGAGGGGAACCGGTCGGAGCGTATTGCACCTCGCCGTCGAGACAGCAGGCGAACCCGAGTCCCGTTCCGAGGGCGATGAGCGCTGCGTTGGCGAAGCCCCGGGCGTTTCCGCAGCGCATTTCGCCCAGCATCGCGGCGTTCACGTCGTGCATGAACAGAACGGGCATCGTCGGTCCCACATCCGTACGTGTGCGGAGCAGGTCGAGCAGCGATATGCCGTATATGTTCCGGAATTTGTGCGTCATCAGCGGAATGCCGAGTCCGAAGTCGAACGGGCCGGGGAAGGCGATTCCCGTGCATCCGATCCGCAGGCCTCGGTCCGCCGCGGAGCGCATGCCTCGCTCCACGGCGGCGATCAGGGCCTGTTCGATCTCTTCGCGCGGACCGTCCGACGGCATCGGTACGGAGTATTCCGTGTCCGGAACGAACCGTCCGTTTCCGTCGGCGATGACGGCTTTGAGAAACGTCCCTCCGACATCGAAAAGCAGTTTCCCGTTATTCGGCGTCGAATCCATCTTTGAGCATGGTTTTGTGCACGCAGATCGGCTCCGTGCGGAGATTCTCGATGACGTAGCGCCCCATGTCCGCGGGGACGACCACCATGTCCATGAATTCGGCGTCGAAATAGCGTTCGGGATGTTCGATCGAACGGATTCGGATGCGTTCGCCGTCGACGAGCGTCAACACGTGGAACCTGCCGTTCGTGTTGTCCTCGACGCTTGTCTCGAATTCGAGGCGTCGCAGCGAGAAGTAGAGCATGTCGCTCTCTCCGACGATATATTCCGCCCATGTTTCGCCTTGGCGGACGATGCGAGGCTGTTGTACGATATGGTCATGTACCCACGACGCCTTGCGTTCGAATGCAAGGTTGCGTTCGCCGTGCCAGGTGTGGATCGGCCGGGGCTTGCCGTCGAGGTCGGCGCGCAAGTAATCGTAGAGTTTGTAGGTGTAGGAACCGATCGTCAGGCTGCCGATTTCCAGCACCACCTGGTTGCGGCCGGAAGAGTGGATGGTTCCGGCCGGAAGCATGACCTGCAATCCGGGTTTAGAAACCTCGTAGTTGACGTATTTCAGATAATCGACGGGCTTGTACTCCGTGTCGGCGCGTTTGATGTCCCGGATGAACTGCTCGGTGTCGGCGTCGTCGCGGAATCCGACGAACGTGCGGGCGTTGTGTCCGGCCACGACCACGTAATAGCTTTCGTCCTGACGTCCCAGCTCGTCGTAATTTTCTTGGTTGTAACGGGCTCCCGAATGTACCTGGATCGACATGTTGCCGTTGCTGTGGTAGGAGTCGTCGTAGTTGAAGCGGATCGGAAAATAACCGTGGAATTTCTTTACGCAGGCATCGCCCATGATGGCTTCGCCTTCGCGCTGTACGAAAGTAAAGAACGGGAACTCGACCCGCTCGGCACCGGCCTCGACGACGATGCTGACCTCCATCGGGATCAGATCGAAGACCCACGCGCAGTTGCGCATGGCGTCGGGCAGGTTGCGGAGTTTCTTGACATAGGTGCCGCCCCAGACCCCTTCCAAATAGACGGGCTTGCAGCGGAACGGATAGGCGGCCAGGGCGCCGAGCATCTGTTCCATGGCATTCCGCGGCAGCAGATGTATCCGGTCGTGATGGTCGGAAGCGACATAGTAGTCGAGTACGCTCTGCTGCAAGAGTTCGCCGCGCAGGTGTACGGCCATTTCGAAATCCACGTAGTAACAACGCCGGATAACGAGGTTGGCAGGCCGGGCCGTACGGTCGCCCAGGTTGGCGTATTCGCCGCGGCGGATACGCAGGATCGATTCTTTGGGAGTGACATCGAAGTAACATTTTCTGTCGTAGAGCGGCCGCAGTCTTTCGACGAGACATCCGTATCCGTAGACGGCGATCACCTTGCCGTGGTCCGCGGATGCCTGTAATTCGGACAGCCGTCGTGCGAACCCTTCGATTTTCGCAGGGTCGAACATCGCTTCGTATCCGCCTCGGAAGATCCGGCCGTAGAGTAGCGTCGGGTCTTTCGTGCGATCCCATTCCAGATAGGGGTCGACCATTTCGTGGATCTGTTCCTCGGTTTTGTAGACCCGTGCGAAATCCATCGCTTCGAATCCGATGCCGAGGAGTCCGAGTTGCTGCGAGAGCAGGTTGATCGTTCGGGTCCAGTCGGCCGTGGTGTATCCGTCGAATGCGACGATCAGGTTGCGTTGGGGCGTCGCTTTCAATGTCTCTGCGAATTCCCGGGCGAGTCTGACTGCCGCCTGCGGAGTTCCGGCTGTGACGGATTCGATGGTCTGGGGGGCGAGTACCGGCTTATTGATCGCACGCGGATCGTCGTAAGGGTACGGATTGTACATGAAACTCATGGTATGTAAATTTTATGGGATGAATGTTTTTATTCGATAGGGCAGTAGTCGAAGTCCATCAGGGCGGCGACCTCCTTCAACTCTCGGCGGTAGTCTCCGTCGACGACCCCGAAGTGCTGTGTGCTGCCCACGCGAAGAATCTGTTCGAAGAAGCGTCCGACGGGAACGTCGGGCCGGAAAATGCTGTGCGAATAGGTAGTCAGAATATGGTCGCCCGGAAGCGACTCGGCCATTCCGCAAATGAGTTTGTAGCGTCCGTTCTCTTCGACGAGCTGGGCGAGTGTTTTCCGCCCCGGAGAGATACGATACCATGCGAACGGAGCTCCGGCGTAGCGGTAGTCGGTTTTGGCGAAGCGCACGTCGCGTGCGATGACCACATTCCCCTGCCATGAGGAGTCGTTGTGGTCGTTGGGGCCGGCGTGACCACCGGCGAAGGTTCCGAATTCGGATTCGATGTGGAAAGGTTCGAGAAAGTTTACATGACGTCCCGAGAGCAGTTTCAGGATATAGCAGATCAGTCCGGCTCCTGTGTCGGCTTCGGGGACGAGTACCGAGATGTTCTCGTTGAACCAAGGGTGATAAAAACCGGCGCGCAGTCCCACCAGCCGGAACATCGCCTGGTCGATGTCATTGAAGACCAAAATGTCGGAATCGGACATGCGAGCCATCTCCGCCAGTCCGATCGAGGCGCGAACCGAAGCCCGGAATTTTTCGGGATCGACGTCGTCCATCATCCGGTATCGGGCCGTCAACTCGTCGCAATATGCGTTCAGTACGGTGTCGTTCACGCCGTCGATGACCTCGCCGTAGGTCGAATAGGGGAGGAAATGGATCTCCGGACCGATTTTCGTGAAGAGCGCGTAGGGATCGAAATAGGTGGACCACATCGCCTCGTTGTAATTGGCCAGCAGTCCGAGATTCGATTGCCGCAGCAGGCTGCGTACGCGGGCGGCGGAGGCGAATGTCCGGATGCGTCCGGTCACCTCCTCCCGCGATCCCATGACGATGCGGACGTGTTTTCTGCCGACACGAGGAAGCGATCCCGACCCTTCGAGCGATCCGACGAGCGTTCCGGAGCAGAGATACTCGATGAAGTCGTCCTCGTCGAGCGTGTCGCGGAAGGCCATTCGCTCCTTGGCTACGTTGACGAAGATCATCGGCACCTCGGGCATGTCGCGCAGGAAACGTATCCATGCGAAATCTTCCGACCAGGAGAGGAACTCGGCGATGATGAAGTCCGCCTTTTCCAGATAGAATCGTTCCATGGCACGGACTGCATCCTCCCGTTCGTAGACGATCCCCGGGAAGATGACGTCGAGAAAGTCGAGTGTCCCGAGAATTTCCTCGACCTGCATGGCTTTGCGTTCTCCGTAGGTGCCGTGCGGCAGCCCTTCCCCCAGATTCTTGAATCGGGGCGATGCGATCAGGAGCAGCCCTGCTTTCGCCTTTCTGTTTTTCTGTTTGCTATACATTGTTTATGCGATTATAGTTTTTCATGTAGAACCGTTTGCTGCCCGCAAGCATCAGCACGCCGCATACGAGCCATACGCCGGCCAGCATCGTAATGCCGGAAGAGAGTCCGGCCGCCTCTTTCACGGCACCCAGTATGACGGGTGCCAGCGCTCCTATGGCGAATCCGGTCATGATCATTACGCCGGACGCCGAGGAGTGGTAGCGTTCGGGAACGACGTCGTAAAGAACCGTGTAGGTGTTGGCGTCGAAGAATGCCCGGGCGAAGCCGAATCCTGCGAAGCCGAGATAGATGATCCACAACGTCGAAGAGTGTCCCATCATCACGATGAACGGCACGGCGGCCAGCAGGCCGATGCCCTGCATGGCCATTCGGCTCGCAGGGTGTTTCGCGGCGATCCGGTCGGAGATGCGTCCGGCGATCAGGATTCCGACGAAGGCGAACAGATGCGTGTAGAACATCGAGTGGAAACCGGCGGCGGCCAGATCCATGTCGAAACGTTCGTAGAGATAGGTGGGCATCCAGGTCAGATACCCCGTCAGCACGAAGATCAGTCCGGAGAAACTGAGCGTCAGAATGAGTGCCGTCGGAGTCGTGAAAACGATGCGGAATCCTTCGGCGAAACGGGGTTTCTGCTCGTTCCCCCCCCCTCTTTCTGTCGGCTCGGTCGCAGGATGTTTGCGGTCGCGCAAGTGTCCGGCCATGATTATGCCGTGGAGAACCCCGATGGCGCCGAAGATGTAGAAGGCGTTGCGCCAGCCCCAGAGTTCGCCGACGACGCCGGCGGCATACCCGCTGAGGATGATCCCGACATAATAAGCCGTCTGGTGGATCGACATGGCGAAGGCTCGCGTCCGGTCGTGGTAATCGGCGATGAGCGAGTAGTTCGCAGGCCCGAAGAAGGCTTCGCCGCCGCCCGTTGCGATGCTGCGCATCACGACCAGCATCAGGAATCCGTTGCAGAGTCCCGTGAACATGGTGGCGACGCTCCAGAAGAGGACGCTCGCCGTCACGATCCACTTGCGGCTGAAACGGTCGCCGATAAATCCTCCGATCGGGACCAGCACGGCATAGAACAGGTTGAAAACCGTGGCGATCGTACCGACGGCCACATCGCTCAGCCCCAAGTCCTCGCGGATGAGCGGAAGCACCACGTTGAATACCTGTCTGTCCGCCTGATTGAGCAGGTAGGCGACCCACAGCAGGGCCAGCACCTCCCATTTGTATCCTTTACGGACTTTGTCGTATCCTGTCATAAACTTGAAACGCTTTTGTCTCGGTTCGGGAAATAGTCGTCAGAAATGCATGTCCCGGGTCGATCCGGAAATCTGGCGTTCGCGTGTTTGCGTCCCTTCGGGCAGGGCGCTCCGTTCGAGAATCACTACGGGAGAATCCCATACGGGAAGTCCCGTGAATTTCATGCGCCCGTCGCCGGAATGCCCGTGATATTTCGGCAGAGCGTAGATCCGGCCCGTGATCATCTCGATTAGTACGGGATCTTTCAGCGTGAGTCCTTCGATCCAAAGTTCGATCGGTTCGAAAGCCAGGTTGTCCGAAGGAATGCGGTCGTTCTGCCAGACGACGGCGCCGACGAGCGTTCCGTCCTTCTGACGTTCGATGCCTGCGACCGTGAGTCGTCGCGGCGTGTTGCTCTCGTGGTTCAGGCGTCCGGCGGAACAGAGTTCGGGGCGGAAGAGATTGACCATATGCTGCACGGCATGGAACGACGGCCGTTTGTAAACCACCTCCTTGAAAAGATTTGTCCGCAACAGCCCGAACGACTGCTGCATGTTGGGATATTGCAGGTCGACGAAGGTGAAGATCGACGAGCGGATGCCCATCATCCAGTCGTTGGCCATGCGGCGTGCGACCCATTTGGCCTGGCTGTATTCGTTCCATTCGTAGTAACGCAGGGCATGTGCCCATTCGAGTGTCGCGGGACATCCCGATTCTCCCTGGAAGAGCCGGATGTCGGGATCGTAGGATTTCACCAAACGGGCCAATGCTTCGATGCCGGGAGTAGCGTCGTCGGGATTTTCGTGGTAAGGATGGAAACTCACATAATCGATCATGCCGAGCTGCCCTCGCTCGCGAAGCAGGTCGAGCACGTGTTTGGTATAGCCTAACGGCATACGGGAAAGCCCCATGCCGATGATGACGGCGTCGGGCTGCACTCGGCGGATCGTTTCAACGGTATGCGACAACAGCGAGGCATAGGCATCGTAGTTCGTGCGGTTCTCGCCGAGATTGGGTTCGTTCCAGATTTCCCATTCGTGTACCTTGTCCCGGTAACGGGCGACGATCGTCTCGACGAATTTCAGCCAGGCTTTCATGATCGGTTCGTCGGTAAAAATTTTCGACCCGAGACCTTTTTCAGCGCCGTACAGGGGATTGCCGTATCCGAGGTTGATCCAGGGCTGTACCCCCTCTTCCAGCATTCCGTCGACGATATGGTCGATCCACGCGAAGTCGTAGCGCCCTTTCTGCTTTTCGCAGCGGGCCCAGCCGCTCTGAATACGTGCCGAAGTTACTCCCAATTCGCTCAGATAAGGTTTGTAGCTGTCGAAATCGGCGTAGTCCCGGTCGAGCGTCTCGCAACCGACCGACCAGTCGGAAGCCCCCAATTCGTGCGTCGTGCGTGTCGGCAATGTACCGATCAGTTCCAGTTCGGGGCCGGTCGTCTGCATTTTTTTCCACGTGAGGGACCAATGCGGAGTGTCGTTTCCGGCAGATGCGGTGATCGCCAGACAGGTCATTGCTGCGGTCATGCTGATAAGTTTGCTCATTTGTCGTAGTTTTTGAGTTACAATTCAGGTTATTTTTATTACTTTTGTACCAAAGTATAGCACACTCAACCCAACATAGGCGTCATTAGCTTTGATTTATGTGTGTTGTAGTGTGGTGCAAATATACTCCATTTGTCGTGAAAAACAAAAAAAACAGTTATTTTTTATAATCCGGATATGGCATATACCATAAAAATAGACCTGAAATCGCAGACACCCGTCTACAAACAGCTCATCAACAGTGTCGAAACGGCTATCCACAACGGCGAGTACAGATACGGAGACCTGCTGCCGTCGATGAACGAACTTTCGCTTCAACTGGGGATATCGAAGGAAACGGTCAAGAAAGCCTATTCGCTCATGCGCGACAGGGGAGTTATCAGTGCCACGCAGGGAAAGGGCTTTTACGTTTCATCCGAAAACAGCGGGCAAAATCCCAAGATACTGGTGTTGTTCGATAAATTGAGCACCTACAAGCAGGTGCTGTTCAGCTCGTTCTCCTCGACGATCGGAACACGGGGGGAGATCACTATCCGTTTGCACAACCAGCAGATCGACCTGCTCGAATACTATATCGACGAAAACCTCGACCAGTTCGATTATTATGTCGTCACCCCGCACTTTCCGCTCGACGAATCCACGCAGCGGCGTGCGGTCAAGGCGCTGATGCGGATTCCGAACCGCAAGCTCATCCTGCTCGACCGGTGCCTCGATTCGCTTCCCGGCAACTACGGTGTCGTATATCAGGACTTTACCAATGACGTCTACGAAGGGCTGATGCAGGCGCTGAAAAAACTCCGGAAACAGAACAGGCTCAATATCATCACCGAAGCGTCGAGTCTCTATTATACGTTCATTCGCGAGGGGGCGGAACGGTTTTGCTCCGATCACGGCATTCCGTGCGAGTTCTATCAGGCCGTAACCCCCGATATCGTCCGTCCCCAGGAAGTCTACCTCATCCTCAACGGACAGCTCGATACGGAGCTCATTGATCTGGCGCGTGCCGCGAAGGAGAAGAAACTCAAAGCCGGACGCGATATCGGTTTCATCTCCTACAACGAATCGCCGATCAACGAGATCGTATTGAACGGACTGACTACCATTTCCACCGATTTCCGGCAAATGGGAAGTGTGGCGGCGCGAATGATTCTCGACAAACAACTTCGCAAGGTGAAATGCGATTTTAGGATGACGCGGCGCAGCACGTTCTGATAGACTGCAACAGCCCGCGATAGAACGATACGGTTGCAGAATAGATATTGCGCAGATCGTTCCGTATCCGGTTCAGTAGCCGGAGTCCGTCTGACGGACTCCGGCTTTTTTTACCGATTTCGGTATCGGAAAACTTGCTTTTTGAAAAATATCCGATTATATTTGCACCACACAACACTAAACTATTGTTATTTATGAATTCTCTCTTTACGTGTCTGGCTGGTCCGATGTCGTTCGTATTGCTTTTGTTTGCGGAGCATGCGATGGCCAAGGAACCGGTATGCGGACGTGTCCTCTGCGGCGGGCGCGGCGTCCCGGGCGTGGTCGTCACCGACGGGGAAAGGTTCACGCAAACCGATTCGCACGGAGCCTATCGACTCGTATGCGGAGAGAATGCCATGCATGTATATATCTCCGTTCCGGCAGGCTACACGGTTCCGGTCGCGGAGAGCGTTCCGATGTTTTGGATTCGGGTGGACACGCTTGCCGTGCGTGAGGGGATCGATTTTACGCTGCTCCGCGAGCCGGATAAAGGGCGCCGGCACCGTTTCGTCGCGATGGGAGACCCGCAGGGGTGCGCAACCGTCGGGAACTGTCGCAGCTCGATTTGCTGCTCGCCGCGTTGAAACGGACCGTGGCGCAACTTCCGGCGTCATCCGAAATTCCGGTGCTTGTCGCCGGCGATATCGTTTTCAACCGTCCGAAGATGCACCTGCCGAGCAAGAAGAGTTTTGCGGCACTCGGCCGGCCGGTCTTCTACGCCATCGGCAACCATGACCACGGCCCGATCCGCGACAGCGAAACCCCTGCCAACGAGGAGCCCGCCACACGTCGATTTCGGGAGCATTACGGGCCGACGTATTATTCGTTCAACCGAGGGCGCGTACATTACATCGTACTGGATAACATCCGTTTTCGGGGCGGAAAACGCGATGCTTACGACATCGGTTTCGGTGAGGAGCAGCTCGCATGGGTCGAGCGCGACCTCTCCTACGTCCCGAAAAAACGCGCCGTTGTCGTTCTGGTACACGCTCCCCTGCAAAGCCGGCAATTCCCCGATCCGGAGCATTACGGCGACAGTTCCGCCCTGCTGGCGCTGTTGGACGGATATGCCCGCGTGCAGATCATCTCCGGACATACGCACTGCAACAGCGTGGCGACTCCTTCGCGTCGAGTGACCGAGCACACCGTAGGAGCTGCCTGCGGCGGTTTCTGGGAGGGGCCGGTCTGTCTGGACGGCTCTCCGCTCGGATACAAACTCTTCGAGGTGCGGGGACGCCGGTTCCGCTGGCGCTACGTCGCCGCAGCCGCACCCGAACGTCTTTTCAGCGTTTATCCGCCCGATACGTCGCGATGCGGGGCTTCGCGCCCCGCATCGGAGCTGCTCGTCAATGTTTGGGACTGGGACCCGCAGTGGCGCGTAGAGTATTCCGAGGACGGGGGCCGCACGTTCCGCCCGATGAAACGCTGCGGGTACGACGATCCCCGTGCGCTCGATCCCGTAGCATGCGAATATTTCGGTACGGCAGGGAGTCCGCGGATTGCCGCCCGTCCCTGGATCAAGGCCAGAGTGACGGATCATCTGTTCCGCTGCACTCCCCGCTCGAAACGGGTTACGATCCGTGTGGTATCGCGCTTCGGGGAGACCCGGACGCAGCAGGTCGATCTTTGACAAGAAAAAAGACCGTCCCGAAGGACGGTCCCGTGAGGCCGGAGATCGCGGACGATTACTTTCCGGCAGGCATCAGCGGAGCGTAGTCGGTCAATTCCACGACCCGCACCGCACGCATTTGTTTGTCGATCCGGATTCCGCTCTTGGCCTCGGGCTGCGCGATTTCGCGTTCGTAGACGCTGCGGATTCTGTCCCGCGCTTCGGCGGGATTGCCGCGCCAGAACTTTTTGGCCGCCTGCGTCTCCTGCTCGATGACGAAGAAGGCGTTATTGACATATTTCAGCTCCATATAGGTGAGTTGGAGCTGCTTCGAAACGATCTTCTTGGCTTCGCGCCCGCGGGCGTAGGCTGCCGGAAGCGCTTCGTAACGATAGTATTGGAGCAGTTGCTCTTCGGTGAGAATCTCGCGCAGGGCGTTATCGCGCATCCGTTCGAGTTCCGTCTCGCTGGCGGGGGCGAGCACTCCGCCGTCGCAACGGATCAATTCCGCGAAACGGAGATTTTCCTGCCGGATGCGCTCGGCCA
>OGQH01002462.1_pt1 | contig 12786 bp, 9 predicted proteins | sample 1553181 | NCBI WGS metagenome assembly OGQH01 (sample SAMEA2579946, study PRJEB22360) | human gut metagenome | biome: human gut; feature: human-associated habitat; material: faeces | place: Denmark | collected 2008/2010 | reverse complement strand
GAGGGAGGTGGGAGCCCCCCCCCCCCCCCCCCCCCCCCCAGCCAGTCGGACTGGTGGGTATAGACACCCCGCAGGCCGTTTACGAGTTTGCCATCCTTTTCTGTGAAGAGATACCGGTTTTCGATGACTTCGGGGTAATCCATGTTTTGGTTGAAAGTCCCGAAGTCTTCGAACTCCTTGTCGAAGCGGACAACGAAAAATCCCGTCTCGCGATAGGCCCGTGCGGTCATGGCGCTCTTGCCGGAGATCTCCCGCCGTTCGGGTGAAATGCTGATTTCGGCCGGTGCCCCGGCCGTAAAGAGCGAGGGCATGGCATCCACTACGACGTAGGCGCTGTCGCAGGCCGGGTAAACGAAATCGAAGACCGCCGACGCTTTGGTCGCCGCCATCCGAACCTGAATGTCATAGTCGTCGAGATGTACCTCGTAGAGCGACGGCCGGGCCCGTTCGGCCTCGTGCCGGAACGACGAACTGCGTTCCTCGGGACGGACTTTCAGCGTGCCGGTCAGGGGCATGAGCTCCAGGGCACCGTAGTCGAACATTACGGCTCCGCTGGGATAATGCGTTCCCAGGAATCCCGAGATGTATTCGTGTGCATACCAATAGGGGACGCGGTGGTGGAGTGTCCCCGGTTTTTTGTCGGGCAGGGTGTGGGCCGTCCATTCGGTCATGCCGAAAGGTTCCGTTACGCCGGGGAACGTGTATCCCGAAGCCTCTTCGTGTCCGGCGATGGCTATCCCGCCCTGCCAGACTTCGGTGCCTATCAGCGGATTGACATGTGATTCCGGCGTGCTTGTGCAGCATACGGCCAGCAGGGATGCGAAAGGAATGAGGACTCTTTTCATCGCAGTCGTTATTTACGGATATATCCGGCCGCACGCATATAGAGATAAGCCACGCAGCTCTGCATACGCAGGTCGTATTCAGCGAGGGGTTGTGTGAGCGGCGCATTCCAGTATTCGGGGTAACGGCCGTTTGCGTCGCGCAGCGATTCGTGGATAAATCCGATTGCCTGCAATGCCTTGGACAACACGGATGGATCCTTTTCCAGGTCGTAAAGGTCGAACCACGCATCCACCAGCGCGAATGCGAAATAACCGGGGTCGTTGAGGGAACCGTTGACCGGGTTGAACCAGCGTGCTTCGGCCGATGCCAAAGTCGCTTTGGCCTGTCGCAGGTAACTCTCTTCCCCTGTGGCTTTGTATAGATACAGCCACCCGCGGATCATGAATCCCGCGTTGTACGACCATTTCTGGGTGTTGACCGCCCCGTCATCGACCATCTTGGCGTCCCAGAATAAATCGTCCGAGCCGTCGAGCAGGTTTTCCCGCGTCCATTCTTCGATGCGCCGGGCGTCTTCGAGGAACCCTTGTTCATTGGTCAGTTCATAAAGTTTCATGGATGCCAGGATAGCCACGGCCGAACAAATCGTATTTTTCTGGGGTTCGTATTGGGCGAAGGTTTCCTGGAAATAGATGCCTCCGCCGAGCACGTCATCTTCGCCCGACATGGTGAAATTCAGTGCCTGCCGGGCTTTTTCGAGGTATGTCCGGTCTCCGGTCTGCTCGTATGCCCTTGCCAGCCCGATGGCCATCCAGCCGTTCTCGTCGTAGTAACGGTCGGGGGTGCCCGCCGTTACGGGCAGCGTGCAGTAGCCTGCAATGCCTTTGTAGTCGGGCGACCAGTGGCGTTCCAGGTTCTGGAAGCAGGACATGAGCGCGCCTTTCCATTCGTCGGCACGCAATCCGGCGCCTTCGGCGTAGGTGTATTGCAGGAAAATGTTCCCCCAGATAAAGGACACCTGTGTGCGATCCTGGTTTTCGTAGTAGGAATCCGTCCCGTCGATGCGCAGATCCCGGTCGATGGCGGCCAGGGTTTCACGAGCCCATTGCATGTAGTTGTTGTCGCCGTATTCTTGTTCGGGATTGCTGCCGATGATTCGGTCGGGCATTACGGCATTGCAACCCGTTGCCGAAAATGCGAATACCAGCATCGGCAATATGTGAACCAGGGAATTAAGTGCTTTTTTCATGTCGGTTGTCTGTTGGTTAAAGGTTGTCGAGGTCTGACCATTTGATGTTTACGAGCGTAGCGGGGTAGCGGCCCGTAACGTCGACGATATTGTCGCCGCTTTTGACTGCGAGCTGCCAGTTTGCGACCAGCCCCTCCTCGTCGCCCGTAAGCAGCCGGTCGTAGGCCGAGGCAATCTGTTCCGGGGTGCGGGTCGTGTTCCAGACACGTACGTCGTAGATTTTGCCACGGAATTGCCGGCCGCTGAAAAGCGCCAGGTCGCCGATGATGAATTTGCCGTCGGAGTCGGGGACGTATGGGGCAATTTTGATCGCCGAAGCGAATTCCCCGTTCAGGTAGAGGCATATGTTCTCCGAGTCGAAAGTCGCTGCGATGTGTATCCATTGTTTGTGCGGTGCGGAGCCGGCCCCGGACAGGCAGCTCGACCAGGTATTGTTCACCATGCAGAAGTCGATCGCGTAATCCACTCCTTCGGCCAGGCGGATCAGCAGGCCGCCCAATCCGCCGTTGGCATCGGAACCTTCGGCTCCGATGATGCTGCCCCCGGTTTTTTCATTGATGTAAACCCATGCCTCGACGGTCATATTGGCCGAGAGAAACTGTGCCGCCGCACCGCAATCTATGTATCCCGTGCCGTCGAAAAGCGGACATGCGGGCGACACCTTGCTGCCGGCGAATACGTCGCGTGCCGTAGCCAGCTTTTCGCAATAATTGTCCAGTGCGGACTGCCGGTCGGTATTGTTGCGGACGTAGGAGGCTTCGTCGATGCTTTTTTGGAAAATATCTTTCGAGCCTTTTACATATTCGCCGAGTCCCTCGCCCTCTTCGGCCGAATCGTGGAGCTGGGTGCATTCGGCAATGAGTTCGTCTATTGCGGTATAGTCGAGCGACGGGGTTTTCTCGTCGGAACACCCTGCTGCCGACAGCAGGCAGAGCAATGCGCAAAGATAATGTCGGATATTCATAACGGTCGGTTGTTTCTGGTTTTACATGTTTTCATATTCGGGGTGCTGCTTGAGGTTGGGGTTCATCGAGACGGCAGTATACGGGATCGGGAAAATCGTCACCCTCGGGTTGTCCGTATAGTTTTTGTCCCACATGGGCAGGGTGAAGCGCCCGAAACGGATCATGTCGGTTCTGCGTGCCGTTTCGTAGCACATCTCGCGTCCCTTTTCGTCGTACAGTTCGTCGAGTGTCAGCGTTTGCGCCGTATAGGCCGGGACTCCGGCTCGGGAGCGTAGTGCGTTGATGCCCGCAAGGGCTTCCGTGTCGGGAGTTCCCGACTGCCGGAGGGTCGCTTCGGCAAGGTTGAAATAGGTTTCCGCGAGCCGGAATATCACAAAGTCGTTCGCCAGCCCCTTTGCCCCGATTTTCACTTTATACTTGATGTTGCGCGCTCCGGCGTTCTCCTTGTTGTTCACCATGTCGGGAAGATCCAACGTCAGGTCGAGTTGCTGCCCCGCAAACTCGTTCGTGCCGAGGATCGGGTTCCCGCCCTGGTCGAACTGCGGGCCCCACATGAACTGGCCGTAATAGCCGTTCCGGGGGTCGTATTTGCAGCGGCGGTCGTTGACGATGTCGTATTTTTCGATGAAGCTGCGTTCGGTACAGATTGCGTTCCACCCGCCATTGGGGTTCTTCCACTCCCATTGCGAGCCCTGCGACCAGTGGATATTGCGATAGAACAGCGCGCTCATTTCGTTGGCCATTACCTCGTCGTTGGGAATGACGAAGATATTTTCCTTGCTGTTCTCGTTTTCCCAGGCGAAGGGCGCGTCCCAGGTGTTGTCGAGCGAAAAGTTGCACTGAAGCAACTCTCGGGAAACCGTAATGCAGTCGTCCAGACGCGACTCGCCCGTATAGACCTCGGCATTGAGGTAAAGGCGCGACAGCAAGGCAAGGGCGGCTTCGCGGGTGAACCTTCCGTAGCTGTTGGCATCGGAGTGGCTGAGCAGCAGCTCCTTTACGGCATTGATTTCCTGTTCGACGAAGCTGAAAACCTCCTTGCGGCTGCGCGTGGCGGGATTCTCTTCCGAAACGCTTTCCACGATGGGGACGTTGCCGAAGAGGTCGCACAGCATCCAGTAGAAATACGCCCGCAGCGCACGGGTTTCGGCGATGAACAACCGTTGTGTCGGCGCGGGCAGAATCTTATTGTCGGCCGCCTTCATGTCCGCGAGAATCTGGTTGGAGAATCCGACGGCTTTGTAGAGTTCGAGCCATGCCCCTTCGATGATCTCTTCGCGTGTCGTCCACGTATGCCAGTGCAGGCGCTGGTAGATGCCTCCGTCGTATCCGTCGCGGCCTTTCTGCGGAAGGCAGGATCAATAAAATATCCAATGAGATAAATTTGAAGCTAAAAAAAGACTCAGGATATGACAGTGTAATATTGAGAGGAAACCACAAAGTGTTTTATAGTAAGGCATATTTGGGGAAAAAGAAATTTGTTTATGAAATAGACAATTCCCTATTACCAATAATTGAAATAGGGAACAATGTGAATTAAAGAAATATTGATAACAAACAGCAACCCGACTGAACAAGGCGGAACGCTGCCGGACATTACTAACGATAACAAATTTGTATGAAAGTTTTTATTGGAGGTGAATTGGAACATAGTATTTCTGATAAGTTTCGTAAAGCAAGAAACTCTGTAATAGAATATATGGATTGTCTATGTGATATTTCATATATTAATGAACTAAGTTTCTATGTATTCTGCTTAAAAGGATTTACTACAAATCCATTAAGTCGATATTCGAAAAAACGTAATCGGATAGAATTGGAAATTCTACTCCCATTTGATAAATTTGAAACAGCAAATGATTCTCAATGTGTTGAGATATTGAAACAAAGTATTCTTGATGCTATTGAGAACTATAAAAATAAAAACATTCCACAACAATATATTGATGTAATTGTAGAAAAAATGAAAGCATCAATTAATGAATGAATTCGTTAGTAACAAACAGCACTACTGCTTAAAGCGGAACGCTATTGAACATTAGCCACCTGAAAAATAATATGGTTATAGAGAATTTGAATAAATATAGCGAGGAACAAATTGCGTCCTTACAAGAAAAAGAGAATGTAATTCGGTTAATTATATCTGAACAACCGAATAGATGCAACCTCGAACATCTTAGAAAGTATGCTATAAAAAGCGATACCAACATTCAGCTCTGCTTATGTGCCGAAGACAACAATATTATTAAATTTGACGTTTTTGAGTGTTTGGCTGAAAAGGTTGTTGATATAGAAATATATAACCGTAAAAGAGTATTGACAAGTATCATAGGCATATCAATTTTTAGAAATTTGAATAAGCTTATTATAAGCGATTTATATGATGATAAAATAGTGCTTGACGAATTAGTCCAATTAGAGAAACTTGAAATACTCGGACTGGTTTTAAATGGCGATTTGGACATGCGCCAGTATGAAACTATAAATCAACTATTTAGCCTACGGAGATTAGAGGTCAAAGGTTTGGATTCAATGTTATTGGATAAACTTCCCAATCTTGAAAATTTGAAATGTCATAATCTAAAAGATGGAACACAATTAGGATATAAGATGCCAAATCTTAAATCTATAACCATATATAAGTCCCCTAAAATAAGAGATTTGAATTTTCTTTTGGGTATGAAGATGATACAATGTATCTATCTTTACGGATTAAGTAATTTATCACATGTTCCAAACTTGTGTAACCTTCCCAATTTACGCCGTATTGGAATATGCAATATGAAACGATTGGAACAAATGCCTACATTGAACCGTGAATTAGAAAGTTTGGATGTGGAAAAGAATGTACCTATGTTGGGTGTAGATTCATTTCGTGATGTAACACCAATAAATCTGCCTAACTTAAAATGGATAAGAATAAATTTAGGAAATGACGTAAAATCAAATATGATATTGGATCGTTTCAAAAACATATGTGAAACAACAAGATGGTAAATTAACGGTGGCTAACAAGCGGATCAATCTCCCTAAGGTCGATTATCCGCCAAACATTATCAACTTATTAATTTGAATCAGTAGTTGAAAATAAGGTATAAAAATGCGATGGCTACCTTTCCCATCGTATGAATTAGCAGTCCGCAAGTAGAGCGGCACTTTGAAGCTCTTTGAATATTTGTTTTTTCGTTCAGCCAACTGAATAGCGCTTCAATGGGTTCCCTGACAGATGAAACGGCTTGAGAATAAATGTCATCAGCGGCCTTGCTTCTCTGCTTCTCTTCTTCAGGAGCCCCTTTGATTGACTTGACGGGAGCGTAGAACTCATTGGCCTTATCGCGTCTTTCCTGCTCCCAGTAGTCATTGCTTCGGTATATCTTGTCAGCGAAGATCTTCTTGTTGAAAAGATCCGGCATGCATTCGCTCTGGAAGACCTTCAGGTCATTCTCGGAGGCAGGAGAGAGCGCTATCTGGCACGGATGAGGAAGATGCCCTTTCCTGCGATATCCTACCATGTGAAGCTTTAGTCCATGATAGTACAGGTTCTTGGTGGAACAGTATCCTTTGTCAGCGATATCTCTGGCGACCTTGCCTGTACGGTTTCTTCCGCAGCATGTGATTATCGGCATCGAGTCAACAATCACGGTATCATCCTGACAGTCAGAAGGCCTGAACATCCTTAATAACTGCGAGGACAGTTCCCTAACAGCACCGGCCATCCTGTTGAGACGGTAATTGAATGTCTGATAGGACACCAGGTTCGGGAACCAGTCGCGCAAGTACTCTTTAGCGAAGTTGTGAATATCCTTGATGAGGGTGTACTTCTGCTCATGACCGACAAAGAAATAAATCGTGAGGATTTCCTCGTCGGAGAACAACGGTTTCGAATTATTGCTGTATCTTTGGCAATGGTATTTGAGGCTTTGTTCGTACATATCGCAGATATACATATAGATTTTTATTAGTCTATACTCTTTGTCCTTGGGAATCATAACAAGCAAAAAATAGGGGTATTTTTTACTTTAAATTACTGATTTTCAAGGATTTTACAAGTATTTCCATCCCTTAATTTTCAAATATTTACAACTAATTCCGAGGCTTAAATGACCTCGGTTAAACTTATAAATCACAGCAGTTCAACTGCTGATTGGAATTATATATTAGATCCGACAAAACAATGCCATCTAATATATAGTTCCACAACTCAATAAGATTCCCTCTCCTAAAGCTCTTTTTTTGATTTTTTCTTAAAATTAGAAACGAGAAAAATTTGACCCAAGAACAGATCAGCCGATTATATTTCAGAATATACTATCAATAGCAATAAGAGCAAATAATCCTTCAAAGACAAGCGTAATTTCATTGCCGCCTGTTGTAATTCCCTATCTACTTTTTTGAGGTTGATGCATAGCATGTCAGCAATCTCTTTGTAACTTTTTCCCTCCAGTTTATGAGCTATGAATACCTGTTTGGTCAATTCCGGCATTTGTTCCAGTTGTTTGCGGCATATCTCGATGATTTCCCGCTGGAATAATTCGTTCGGATTGCAACTTTCGATCGTGCGGGTATAAAAATCCATCACTCCGCGCTCCTTCATCAGGATTTTCTCATACACGGCTTTCCCCGTATATCTATCCCGACGATATTTCAGACAGCGTTTTTTTACGACACCGAAAAGATAGGCCTCTATGCTCGTAAACTGTACAGTTTCCCGGTTCTCCCAAATTGTCATGAAACTGTCATGGACAATATCTTCTGCCGTATTTGCATCATGTACAAGGCTATATGCCACAGCATATAGTTTTCGCTGGTATAGGCGAAATAACTTGTCGAACGACTGCTGGGTCAGTATGATAGTATCCGGTTTCATTACAAGAACAAAGATAAGAAAAAATTAAAAAGATTATAATGCAAAAAAATATTTACCCATATAATTGACCTGCAACAGGTTAATTTAATAAAAAAAATTATTTGCAAAAAAACGCATTTTAGAGGAGGGAATCTTATTGAGTTGTGGAACTATATAAATAGATGCGATATTATGACAGAATGGAAAAAAAGGTTACAGATGCAATGTTATTCCGTTTCTTCGCAGAGCAAACGACTTTGGAAGAAACCGATATGATTTCGGCTTGGCTGAACGAAGATCCGGAAAAGAATCAGAAAGTTCTCGATAAAGCATATAATTTGTATGTATTGGGCATAATGTGTGCACCTAATCCGGAGGCGGGTATAAATAATTCACGCTCTTTCCTACGTTTCGGATGGCCGAAAGTGCTGCGTTATGCCGGAGTTGCTGCCGCCATTTTACTGCTCGGAATTGCTGTCGACCATGTGCTTTTGAGTCAACGCATGAACCGGTGGTTACAACAGCAAACGACTGTCGAGGTTCCGGCAGGGCAGCATATTCGCCTAACGTTGGGGGATGGCTCCATCGTGGAACTTAATGCGCAGAGCCGCATCGTTTATCCTGCGATTTTCCCAAAAGGGGAGCGGCGTGTCCAGTTGAGTGGAGAGGCCATATTCAATGTCGCCCATAACTCTGAATGCCCGTTCATTGTGGAAACTTTTGCCTGTGATGTAGAAGTATTGGGTACGCATTTCGATGTAATCGCCAACCAAGCGGAGAATCGTTTTTCAACAGCTCTGTTTAGCGGCCGGGTTGCCGTGACGAATAAAAAAAACGGAGAATCCGTCATTCTGCAGCCCAACGATATCGTCAATCTTCGAGATGGAGGGTTTCAAATCCAAGAACTTGAAGATAAAGACGATTATCTGTGGATGGATGGTATTATTTCAGTGTACGGAATGCCGTTTGAGCAGCTGATGAGCAAGTTGGAGCGTAGTTATAACGTGAAGATAGAGATTCGGCGCGAAACCATGCCCGTCGTAAAATACAAAAGTTTGAAAATCCGTGTTTCGGACGGTATAGACCACGCTTTGCATATGCTACAACTCGCCTCGGATTTCACCTTTGAACACGATGCTGTTACCGATGTAATCATCATTAAATAGTCCATCCAATTATTAACTTATCTCAAATTCTTTAGATGCCTATGATGTAAACCACGAACTATCAACTCTGAACATTTGCTTCCTGATATGAAAAACCGATGAGTGGGCGAACACTCACCGGCGTATAGTTCAATCAGGAATATTAACCAATTCCCAACCATTGAACCAAACTTGACAAATGTATGAATAAAAAGATTATTCAGCAAATCTGCCTGTCTTTTCTTTTAGTTCTTACGCTCGTCTGTATCCCTGTTACTGGGGTGCAGGCACAGACGCAGAAGGTTTCCATCAAGATGGAAAACGTGCGTATGAAGCAGGTAATGAATGAGATTGAAAGACAGACAAAATTTCTTTTCGGAATCAATGATGATGTAGATGTTAACAGGCTCGTTACGGTAAATGTGACGAACCAATCCTTGCAAGCAGCCCTCGACCAAATGGTCAAAGGGACGGACATCACCTATCAGATCAGTAGTTCCAACATCATTCTCTCAAAAAAACAGGCAAAGCTCCCTGTTGACATTTCCGGAACTATCCGCGATATCAATGGCTCCCCGATCGTCGGAGCGACCATTGTTATCCGGGGCACCTCAATCGGCATCAGCAGCGGTTCCGATGGCTCTTTCTCGCTTCAGATACCCCCCCCCGCTGCCTCCCGGCAATTGGAAGTCAGCTATTTGGGCTATGAGACTCTGGTGGTCGATGTGGGTAACCGTACTGCTTTCGACCTTACGCTTCAGGAGTCGTCCGCCGAGATCGAACAAGTCGTGGTCACTGCTCTTGGTATTAAACGTTCGGAAAAAGCCGTAGCCTACAACGTACAACAGGTCAAGGCCGAAGACCTCACGACCGTCAAGGACGCCAACTTCATCAACTCGCTGACGGGTAAGGTTGCAGGTGTCACGATCAACACCTCGTCGTCGGGAGTCGGCGGTGCATCGAAGGTGATTCTGCGCGGTAACAAATCCATTTCGCAGTCGTCGAACGCGCTTTACGTTATCGACGGTATCCCGATGTATAATTTCGGCGGTGGCGGCGGAACGGAGTTCGATTCGCGCGGTGCGACGGAGTCCATCGCCGACATCAATCCCGAGGATATCGAGTCGATGTCGGTGCTGACGGGCGCCGCAGCTGCGGCTCTCTACGGTTCGGAAGCCGCGAACGGAGCCGTGATGATTACGACGAAGAAAGGCCAGGCCGGAAGGTTGAAAGCTACGTTTTCGAGCAATACGGAATTCTTAAACCCTTTCGTGCTGCCTGATTTCCAGAACCGTTACGGTACGGGGCTGAACGGCCAGCGCAGCGGCTCGAGCATTTACAGCTGGGGTGAGAAATTGCGTCGGGAGGCCCGTTACGGTTATACTCCGGACGATTATTTCGAGACGGGACACGTTTATACGAATGCTGTTACGGTTTCTGGCGGTACGGACAAGAACCAGACCTATTTTTCGGCTGCTTCGGTCAATTCGGACGGCATTATCCCCAATAACGAATACGACCGTTACAACTTCACGTTCCGCAACACTTCATACTTTCTGAAAGACCGGCTCAAGCTCGATGCGAGCGCCAGCTACATCTATCAGAAAGACCAGAACATGACCAATCAGGGAGTCTATTCGAACCCGCTGGTTCCGGCCTACCTGTTCCCGCGGGGTGAGAATTTCGACCTTTACCGTCGCTTCGAGCGTTACAACGAAGGGACGAAACTCATGGAGCAGTTCTGGAGTGCGGATATGGAAGGCGGTGATTTGCGCATGCAGAATCCCTACTGGATCAACTACCGCAACCTGCGCAATACGGACAAGAAGCGTTATATGCTGTCGTTCTCGGCCAGCTACGACATTCTTCCGTGGCTTAATGTTGCCGGACGTGTCCGCATTGATAATTCGAATTCGCTCTACACGCAAAAACTCTATGCCTCGTCGAACACCACGATTACGGAAGGCGGCAAAAACGGCCACTATACCGAAGCCCGTGCTTACGACACGCAGACCTACGCCGATCTGATGGTAAACATTAACAAGACTTTCGGCGAGGATTGGTCTCTGAACGCGAATATCGGCGCCTCGATCAACAATATCAAGACCGATGAGTTGTCATACCGTGGGCCGATTCAGGAGAACGGACTTCCCAACATATTCAATGTTTTCGATCTGGATGACACGAAAAAACGTGCCGAAAAGGTCGGCTGGCACGACCAGACGCAGTCGATTTTCGCCTCGGTCGAAGTAGGTTGGAAACAGATGCTTTACCTCACGGTGACGGGGCGTAACGACTGGGCTTCGCAACTGGCCAATTCGCCCGAGTCGTCGTTCTTCTACCCGTCGGTGGGCCTTTCGTGGGTTCCGACGGCGACATTCAACATGCCGGATGCGATCAGCTATCTGAAGATCCGCGGTTCGATCGCCTCGGTAGGTATGCCGTTCCCGCGTCACCTGACGGTTCCGACCTACGAATACGACGCCACGAACAAGGTGTGGAAAGACAAGACGCACTATCCCATCGGCGACCTGAAACCCGAGCGCACCATCACCTACGAGGTGGGTCTGGATGCCCGTCTGTGGCAACACATCAATCTTTCGGCTTCGTGGTACCGGGCCGATACGAAAAATCAGACCTTCGACCCGTCGCTGCCGCCCTCGTCGTCCTATACGACCATCTACCTGCAAACCGGACACGTTCGCAATACAGGTGTCGAGCTGTCGCTCGGGTATGACAATCAGTGGCGGAATTTCCGCTGGACGACGAACTTCACCTACTCATGGAACAAGAACGAGATCATCGAACTGGCAGCCAATGCCGTGAACCCGGTTACGGGCGAAGCGTTGAATCTTACCAAGTTGGACATCAAGGGGCTGGGTAAGGCGAAGTACATCCTCAAGGAAGGCGGTACGCTGGGCGACCTTTACACGACGTCCAACCTTCGCTTCAACGACAACGGTTATGTCGAGGTGGACAAGAACGGCAACCTACTGATGACCGACGAAGGCGAGGACATCTATCTCGGATCGGTTTTCCCTAACCACAACCTCGCATGGCGCAATGACTTCAGCTATAAGGGTATTAACCTCGGCGTGCTGTTTACGGCCCGTCTGGGCGGTGTCTGCTATTCGGCGACGCAGGCCAACCTCGACCTGTACGGCGTCTCGGAGGCTTCGGCCGCGGCGCGCGATGCGGGCGGTGTTTTGATCAACGGCCGTGAGATGGTCGATGCCCAGAAATGGTATCAGGCGATCGGCTCGCAGTCGGGTTTGCCGCAGTATTATCTCTATTCGGCGACGAATGTCCGCTTGCAGGAGTTGTCGCTGGGTTACACTTTCCCGCGCAAGTGGTTCCGCAATAAGCTGGGGCTTACCGTGTCGTTCGTAGGGCGCAATCTGTGGATGATTTACTGCAAAGCGCCGTTCGACCCCGAAGCCGTCGCTTCGACGGGGCTGAACTATCAGGGTATCGACTACTTCATGATGCCCTCGATGCGCAACCTCGGTTTCAATGTCAAATTCCAATTCTAAAGCGCAGCAACCATGAAAAAGATGAATAACAGATGGCAGTCGGTGCTGCTTTCACTGGCGCTGTTCGGATTGGCAGCCTGCACCGGCGATTTCGAAGACATCAACCGCAATCCCAATCAGGTTACGGACGACCAGATGGATGCCCTGAATTATAAGACCGGAACGAAGTTCAAAGCTCTTCAAAGTCTTGTGATTCCGGTGCAGGAGCATATGTACCAGTTCAACGAATCGCTTTCGGGCGGGCCGTTCGGCGGTTACATCGGTG
>OGQH01002461.1_pt1 | contig 12794 bp, 10 predicted proteins | sample 1553181 | NCBI WGS metagenome assembly OGQH01 (sample SAMEA2579946, study PRJEB22360) | human gut metagenome | biome: human gut; feature: human-associated habitat; material: faeces | place: Denmark | collected 2008/2010 | reverse complement strand
CCGCCGGTGCGTGGACGCCGGAAACGGCTGCCGCCTTGGCTGCCTCGGCGCTCTCCGAAGCCGGCTTGGGACAGGAACCCGCTGCACGGTTCTTGGTGAGCATGGCCGGTGAAGATCTGGCCCGCACCTTTGCTGCCGGCATTGTTTCGCCGCTCTATGCCGCTGCGGCCGCTCGTGCTGCGCTCACGCCCGAAGTGGGCGGTCTCAAGGCCGGCGAATCGGCCGCATCCCCCGATTTGGTCTGCACTCGACGTGCGGACGGGTTCCCTGCCGACCAGGATCGTCTGGTGCTGGGCGCCTGGGGCGCGCTCCTGGATGCACCCGGCTGTCTGGCTGCCGAAGCATCGGGTCTCCCGGCATCGCCCTATGTTTGGTGGCAAGTCGAGCAAACGGGCTACATCGTGCCCGATGACACGCAGCCGGCCGACCGCTCCGCGCTTGAAGTCGAACGCACGTACCTTGGCGCCGACGGCAAAGCCAAGACCGAATTCACCGCCGGCGAACGCGTGACGGTCCGCGTCAGAGTGAAGAGCTTTGCGGGCGAAAGCGCCGTACGCGACGCCGTTGTCACCGACCTCCTGCCGGGCGGCTTTGTCTGGGCCATGCCTGCGGGGGCATGCCCCGAAGGCGCACTCGAATGCCGCCGTGCCGAAGACCGTGTGCAGTGGGCCGTGCCTGCGCTCACCAACTGGGAGCCGCTCACTTTCACCTACACCGTGCGGGCAGCCTATCCGGGCGTTTATAGAGCGGGCTCCGCAGCGGCAGAGTCCTTGAGCAACCCCGCGCTGGCAGCTCAGAGCCGCAGCGCCAAGATCCGCATCACGGCGCCTGAAGAGCCTTCCGGCACGAACGCTCCTCAGCCGACCACTTCCCCAACGCCTGCGAGCGCAGTCCAATGACCGACGACCTTTCACACAAACCCGTCGATGCCAGCGGACAATTACCAGCGGCCGGCGCAGCGAATACTGCGCCGGCGGAGCAGCCTGCCGCAGCGTTGCCGCAGTCTTCTGCCCCCGCAGAATCCGCCAAAAGCGAAGAGGCGACGGCGGCCTCGCCTATTCCCCAGGCCTCAGAAGTCGGCCGCAGCCCTGCCGTTGTTTTTCTGCGCCGCACGGCCTATGTCGTTCTTTCTGCGGCGATCATGACCGTGGGTTTATACGGCGGGTACGCCGTTCTTAAAAATCGCGCGGCCTCGGAAGCTGCGCCGCCGCTCCTCGAAGGCATTCCATTTTCGAGCGTGCTTTACTCGCGAGAAAACGTCCTCCTTCGCATCGTACCGGCCGCTGACGGCATTTTCCGCGTTAAAACGCCCCTCGAATCGATCGACCCCAAACTGGTTGAAGCCACCATCGCCTATGAGGACCGGAACTTTTATAAGCACCCGGGCTTTGATCTGCTGGCGCTGATTCGCTCGGCCGTCAGCACCTACATCGGCGGCTGGCGCACCGGCGCGTCGACGATCACCATGCAGCTTGCCCGCATGCGGCTCCATCTGCAGACAGATACGCCCAACGGAAAACTTCGGCAGATCTGGCATGCGATGCGCTACGAAGCACATTACACGAAGCGGCAGATTCTTGAGGCCTACCTCAACCTCGCGCCCTACGGCAGCAATGTGGAGGGCGCAGAAGCTGCCGCAGCCGTATGGTTCCATAAAGAGGCTTCCCATCTCACGCCGGCAGAAGTAGCGGCGCTCGCCGTTATTCCGCAGAATCCCGTCAAACGGCGCCCTTACACCCAAGGCAGCACGCCGCTCGATACCGCGCGGCTGCGGCTTACACGTATCCTCGTGGAGCAAGGCGTTTATCCGCCTTCGGCCGCTGCAGCGCTGCGAGCGCCGCTTGAGGTGTTCGGTCCGGAACACCTCCCTTTTCTCGCTCCCCACTACGCGCAAACGGTTCTGAACCGCATAGTGGGGACCTCGGAGCGGTCAGAACCCAACGCTGACAAAACGGCTTTCAAAGCGGGAAAACTCAAGGGCACGCTCTCGCTCGATGTTCAATCGGCAATGGAAGCGCTTGTTCGCGAAACCATTGCAAGGCTATCCCCTTGGGGCGTGAAGAATGCCGCCGTTTCAGTGGTTGACGCCCGCGACCGTTCCGTGCTCGCCATGGTGGGCTCGGCAAACTTCTTTGACCCCTCGATTCAGGGAGAGGTCAATGCTTGGACAGCCAAGCGCAGCCCTGGTTCAATGCTGAAGCCCTTCACCTATGCGCTGGCGCTCGATCAAGGGCTTATTCACGAAAAGACGGTCCTGATCGACAGCCCGATCGCCATCGGCGGATGGGCCCCAGACAATGCGGACGGCAGCTTCCGGGGACCGCTCTCTGCCGAAGATGCATTGGTGCTCTCGCGCAATATTCCGGCGGTCGATTTGGAAAAGCGCCTCAGCCCCGGGCTCTATGAATTCCTCAAACGCGCCGGTGTCGAGCTTCCCCATGACAAAAATTGGTACGGGCTCTCCCTTGTTTTGGGGGGCGCAGAAATCACCATGGCCGACGCCGCCAAGCTCTACGCCATGGTCGCGGGGGAAGGACTCCTCCGGCCGCTGCGGCTTCTGGAAGCTCAAGCCTCCCCGGCCGAGGCCGATGTGCTTTCTCGTGAAGCGCAGTTTGTCCTTCGCCGCATGCTCGCCTCGCGCGGTGAATCGGTGACGATTCGCGGTGCGAGACGCGAGCTCCTCTATAAAACTGGAACCAGCAACGGCTGGCGCGATGCATGGACCGCCGGCATGGTCGGTCCCTATGTCATCGTCGTGTGGCTCGGAGACTTTGCCGGACGTCCCAACCCGCAGCTTCAGGGAGCGCATCTTGCCGCTCCGCTCTTCCGCGCGGCGGCTTTGCGTCTGGGGAACATCCCCGCACTCGACTGGCCGGCCGCCGTCAGTGCACAGCAAGAAGCCGAAGACAAACATCTAAAAGTCGCTCTTGAACCGGTCTGCGCGGCAACGGGCGACCTTGATATTCGACTCTGCAGCCGCCGAATCAACGCCTGGATCCTTCCCGGCCGCACATCCGTGCGGGATTCGGGTGTTTTTCGCGAAATTTGGATTGACCAAGAAACCGGGCTTCGGGCCTGCGGCCCCGGTCCCGGCATTGAAAGACGCGTTTGGGAATTTTGGCCGACGCACTTTCAAAAGGTCTTTTTGGCGGCGGGCATCGCCAAGGAGCCGCCCCCGCCATACACGGCCCAATGTGCTGAACGCTTGGGCGTCCCAGGGGGCCGCGCTCCGGTGATCACCTCTCCCAAAGCGGGAGCCGCCATTTACTCGCCTGCCGGCTTTGACGCAGCCCGTGTGCTGCTTGCTGCGGGGGCCGATCCGGACGCCGCCATTCTCTATTGGTATGCCGACGGCGCATTTCTGGGTGCCCGCCGAGTCGGCAAGGCGCTCGAATGGTCTGCCCCTGCCGGTACGCATGAACTCGCCGTTGTGGATGATCTCGGGCGCACGAGCACGATGCGGCTGACGATCAGACGCCGGTGAACCCGGAGCGGCCGGCCGTTCAGCGGCCAAGGGTCTGCAGAATCGATTGCCGCAAGGTCTAACACTTTTTTATAAATTCCTATGTTTGACCTCAGCGTTCCCGCACTAACCTTGTCATATCTGAACAATGATTCAGAAATCGCCGCAATGGCTATTGCAAAGAAAGGAGCTTTGTTATGAAGAAGAGGTTTGCTGCAGCCGCCGGCAGCGGCTCCGGATTTCGACGCTCGCTCGGCGCTTTGGCTTTGATGCTCTCCTGCGGTGTCTTTGCCGCTTTCTCCGCCCTGCCCGCACCGGCATTGGCCGGCCCGCCGCCCGGCATGCACCATCCCGGACCCGGCTTTGGCGGTCCTGGTCATCGCCCGGGCTTCCGCCCCGGCCCGCCTCCGCCCCCGCCGAGATACCATCGCAGCTGGCACCCTCGTCCTTGGTACCGCAGCTGGGGTTTCTGGGCGCCGACGATTACGGTCGGCACGATCCTCGGCGCAGAGCTCTATCGCTCCTCGACGCCGCGCTATGTTGAAGTCCCGGTGCAGACAGTTCCCGTCACACCAAGCACGTCCTATGCTGCCGCGGCTCCCGCAGCATCGGGCGCTGCCGGATCCGGCAGCTATCCGTGGTATTGGTGCTCGAGCGAACAAGGATACTTCCCGACCGTTCGCTCCTGCCCGCTCGGCTGGGAGACCGTGATGGGTTCGAGCAGCACAACGCCTCCCGCGCCCCCCGCTCCCTAAACGGCAAATGCCCGCCCGGAATCACGCAATGATTCCCGGCGGGCATTTTCATGAGCCCAAACGACTCTCGTTCAGCTCCGACAAGAGCATTCGGCGTTATTCGTTTGCGCCTTCGCCTTCTTCATCGTCCTGAGCCTTGGGCTGAGGAGCGGCCTGAGCCTGACTGAGGCGATCAAGATATTCGCTCGTTACGTCGCCCGTGACATAAACGCCGTCAAAGCATGAGCAATCGAAGGCCGGAATCGACGGATTCAAATCCGAAAGCGCATTCTTCAGGCCGTCAAGCGTCTGGAAGATCACCTTGTCGGCGCCGATCACTTCAGCCACAGCGTCCGCATCCTTACCGTCGCCGCAGATCAGTTCCGACTTCGTCGGCATATCAATGCCGTAGACATTCGGGAACATCACGCGGGGCGCAGAAGAAGCAACATAGACTTTCTTTGCGCCGGACTCACGCGCCATGCGGACGATTTCCTTCATCGTCGTGCCGCGCACGATGGAGTCGTCAACGAGCAGCAGGTTCTTGCCTTCAAATTCCACTGGCATGGCGTTGAGTTTTTGACGCACGCTCTTCTTGCGGGTCGTCTGCCCAGGCATGATGAAGGTGCGGCCGATATAGCGATTTTTGATGAACCCTTCGCGGTAGGGGAGCTCAAGCTGCTTGGCGAGCTCCTGCGCGCACGGCCGAGAGCTGTCCGGAATCGGCATGACGACGTCAACATCCTTGAGGTCAATCGTCTTTTTCACCGTTTCAGCCAAATAAACGCCGAGATTGAGGCGGGCGCCATAGACGCTGATGCCGTCAATGAGGGAATCCGGACGCGCAAAATAGACGTATTCGAAAGCGCAGGGATTCTTCACCGGATTCTCGGCACACTGACGCGTTTCAACGTTCCCCTTGAAATCGATCCAAAGTGCTTCGCCGGGTTCCAGATCGCGTTCGAGCTTAAAGCCGAGCCCCATCATCGTCACCGATTCAGAGCTCACCATCCATTCGCGCTCGCCGTTGGCAGCAATCGCCGAACCGAAGCAGATCGGCCGAATAGCATGCGGATCACGGAAGGCAAGGAGCCCCTTGCCGGCAATCAGCGCCACCACGGCGTAAGAGCCACGCACGCGCTTATGCACGGCCGCGACGGCCTTGAAGATGCCGTCAGCGTCAAGCCCCCGGCCTTCGCAGACGCGGGAGATTTCATTAGCTAAAACGTTGAGCAACACCTCCGAATCGCTCGTCGTGTTGATATGACGATGGTCGTGCTCGTACAGATCCTGCTTGAGCGCTTCGGCATTCGTCAGGTTGCCGTTGTGAGCGAGCATGATGCCGTAAGGCGCATTGACGTAAAAGGGCTGCGACTCCTGATTCGAACTCGCACAGCCCTGCGTCGGGTAGCGCACGTGACCGATGCCGACATTGCCCGTCAGATCACGCATGTTGCGCGTACGGAAGACGTCGCGCACCAGGCCCATGGCCTTATGAATGTGGAACTGCAGACCGTCGAGCGTCGCGATGCCCGCCGCATCCTGACCGCGATGCTGCAAAAGTAGCAGCGCGTCGTAGAGGCGTTGATTAACAGGTTCATTGGAAAGGAGGGCAACAATGCCGCACATGGATGTAATCCTCGATTAGGCCGGGGTGAACGCCCGAAGAGAAAATAGGAAAAAAGGGAAAAACAGTAACTTTGCGCACATGGGCTATAACGGCAGAATGCGCAAAGCCGCCCGGACGAGTCTCGGAGCGGCTTTGAGTGAAAACTTGCACATGATATGAATGAGCCCTGCCTCTATCAGCTGCGGCGATAAGACCGGCGCATGTCAGCGAGCCATGCCGGCAGATAAGGCATCGACCAATTGATGATCGTTTCTGTCGGTCCGATCAGCACGGACTGCTGCCACATACGGCTTTCATGGATGGAAGCGGGCATACCGAAAAAGAAGACACAGGCGCAGACAACCACAATGCCGCGCAGGAAGCCGAAAACGGCGCCCAGAGCGCGGTCTTCAAAGCGCAGCGCCGCCGTTTCAAGCAGACGCCGAATAATGGCCGAAAGCAGTCCCACCACAAAGAGGCAGGCCACAACGATCAGGACAGCCGCAATGATGACGCGCGGCAGCCATCCGATGCTTTCAAGCGGAATGTGTTCGGCGACAACCGCGGAATAGTTCATCGCCAGAAAGATGCCTGCAACCCAGCCGGCAATGGCCAGAACTTCACGCAGCACGCCGCGCATGATTCCAACGATGGTGGAGAGTACGAGAACGGCAATGATGATCCAGTCGATTTCCGTCATGAGTGCGCTGCAGGCGGGAGAGAAATGAGTTAGAGAAAATGGGGAGCTTTACGACGCCCGTTTCCGGCTGCCCCAAGAGCAACGCCGGACTTCTCTTAAAAAGGGCTACATTGTACCGAAAATTGTCTGCCGGACTTTCGATTCCCTCGGAGGTTTTGTGACCCCGAAGCGACCTGCTGTCCGGCCTCAAAGCATTAATCTTTTTTCGCCAGATAGGGCTTTTGAGCGATGCCGTTAAGCATGATCGTACCCCGCACGCCTTCGGCTTCAGATTTCTCAGCATAAAGCCCCACGCGAACCTTCCAAAGTGCGCCGCCCTCATTGGTACGGTAGGCGGGGAGCCCCAGGTGCGCGAGCTTTTTCACTGTGCGCTCCGCGGCGGCTTCGTTGCTCGTAGCGACAACCTGCACATACCAGCCCTTGCCCGTCGGCGGCGCGATGCCGGCTGACTTCGCGGCCGGCTGCGGCTTCTGAGCCGGTTTCTGAGCCTTTGGATCGGGCTTTGCCGCCGTCTTCTCGGCAGGTTTGGCAGGCGTTTTTTCGACCTTTTCAGATTTCGCCGCCTGCGCTGGCGCTGCCGTCTTGCCGGGCTGCTTCGGAGCGGCCTCGGCGGCTCCTTTCGCTTCACGCTCAAGATTGGCTTTAGCAGTCGACTCCGCGCGGCCCATAGACGTATCCGACACATCCACGTCGCCCGCCTGAGCACGATCCCCGTGAGCCGCCGGCGGCACATTCAGCGTTGTGCTCGTCTCGCTTTCTTTAGGAATATTGATGTCGGTACTCTCGAGCTTAGACGTGTCGATCGGCGGTTCGTTATCGATCACGAAAGGCGCGGCACCCACCGCGGCCATCAGAAGAACAGCCGCTCCCACCATGCGGTGCTTAGTGCGTCGGCGGGCAAGCAGCTCCGCATCCGTGAGCGGACGACGAGCCGGACGTTCAGCGGCGCGTTCACGTTCGGCCTGAGCGCGCACTTGTTCGCGCGGCACGGGCTTCAATGCAGGTTTAAGAGCTTCCGCTTCTTCACTTTCGGCTGCGGCCGCAGGGAGCGGATCCGGTTCCTGACGCGGTTCAGGCATGACGAAAGGCGCCTGCGCAGCCGGAGCGCCTGCGGCCTCGGGCGCCAGAATCGCAGCAGCCTCCGGCGCAGAGACGATTTCGGCTGAAGCACCCAATTGGGGCTCATTTTTATCTGTCGTCGGCGCATGAATACCATACGGATCCCAGGGGGCTGCTTTGGGCGCAGTAGGCGCTGCGGCTTGGCGTTCCGGCGGCTGAGGCGCTTGAGGAGGAGCGCTTTGCTCCCCAGCGGTCTGAGCCGCAGGTTCAGCAAAGTCAAAGGGCGGAGGTTCCGTCGGCTGAGCGGACGGTGCCGTCTGCCCGCCCGTCTGCGTTCCCTCATTGAATCGTCCTAATGACGGCTCTGTTCTCGGTCCAAAGGTGGGTTCGGCATGCGGCGCGGCAGTGCCAGCCTCTTCCGGTGTTTGCATCGTCGCGAGCTTCACCCCTTCAGGGCGTTGATTTTTCCGGAAAGGATTAAAGAACGACATGGGAACGCCTCGAGCATTACAAGCAATAGAAACAGTATGAGCTTCACCGCTCGTCCTCTTCTATGACCGAAGACAATGGTGAAGCTCACAAAATTCTATCAGCGGTCCTGTCGGCCGCCCTGTCGTTCTAACTTTTCGATAAGAAGAAATTTCAGTGCCACGGCGCCTTTTCTTCGCAAGGTATCCCGTCGGTCATCGTGAAGCCCTCGAGACTGCCGCACTTCGTTTGAATACAGATAAAGCGCATAGCCTCGGTCGGCAATGCCCGAATGGCGCGCTTAGCAGCCGGCGCCACACGGAGCCAGTCGCCGGCGCGAAGCGCAATCACCTCGCCGTCAAGCCAGATTTCGCCCGCGCCGGAAAGGATCCCGTAGAGCTCTTCATTTTGCTGGTGCGCATGCACAAAGGGTACGGCAGCGCCGGCCGGCAATTGATTGACGGAAACTTCACAGCCGGTCAGTCCAAGCTCGTCATGGAGCTCCGTGCGGGCGTCGCCTGAGGCGTGAAAGAGCGTGTAGTTCTTCTTGTGGGAATTCATGATTTTTTTCCAATGGTGCAAGGGGAAAGGTCATTAACGAAGGGGAGACCCCTTAATAGTTCGATATCGAATTATTTATTTCGTTAAAAGCCGCTCTGAGGTTGGGAGCGGCTTCAAGCTTTATATTAGTTCGATATCGAACTTATGTCAACTGGAAAATGGCTTCTCCTCGAACCTGCGCTTCCTCGTGCAGACTCGTTGAGACTCGCGGAGCATCTTCAAGGACCCCGGACGCCGACGATCACCGGCGCAGTCCTTCCTTAGCAAAGACCTCAAGCGCTTCGCCGACCGTTACGAAGGATCCGAAAATAATGATGCGCACTGGCGCGGCCGGTTCATCCTCGGCTGAGAGGCGAGCCGCATAGAGCGCGTCGGCAATGGTCGCAAAGGACTCAATCGCACTCTCCTCTACGCCGCCCTCGAGCATCTTAGCCTTGAGTGCCTCGGCCGAGCCCCCTCGCGGACCGGGCAAGCCGGCAATGAACCAGCGATCGATTTCCGGCGCTGTCAGTCGGACCACCTGAGCACGATCCTTATCTTCGAGCATGCCGAAAACGGCCAAGGTTTTTTCTCCCGGCTTTCGGGAGGCATGAAGGTTTTCTGCCAAGACGCCCGCCGCCTGAGGGTTGTGTCCCACATCGAGGAGCGTCGTGCAGGGCTGGGTCGTAATCTCTTCAAAACGCGCCGTGATGCGTACCTGAGTGAGGCCGGCAGCGGCGGCGGCTTCCGTCACGGGAAGACGATTGAGGAGCGAAATAATCGCCGCCAGAGCGCCCGCCGCATTGCGGTATTGATTTTCGCCCTTGAGCGCAGGCCGCGGCAGCTGCCAGCTGAGTTCGCCCATGCAGAATTGGAACGAACCGTCAGGATGCTCCGTCACACTGAAATCGCGGTTGATGAGCAGAAGCTTCGCGCCGATTTCGGCAGCGTAGCCAACGAGCGTTGACGGCGGATTGGGGTCCGAGCAGATGGCCGGCCGCCCGGAGCGGTAGATATGCGCCTTCTCGAGGGCGATTGCTTCTCGAGTGTTCCCCAGAAATGCCGTATGGTCAATGCCGATCGCCGCCACAATGGAAACGTCCGGATCGACGGCATTCATGGCATCGAGCCGGCCGCCCAAGCCGATTTCGAGGATCACCACATCTGGATGCGCATTCTGAAAAAGTTTGAGCACCGCGAGGCCGGTGTATTCGAAGTAGGAGAGCGTCATGCCGCCTCGTGCGGACTCCACTTCGCCAAAGGCAGCGATGAGCGCCTCGTCCGAGACTTCCCGCCCATTGAGGAGCGCGCGTTCATTGAAGCGAATGAGGTGCGGCGACGTATGCATGGCCGTACGGAACCCTGCCTCGCGCCAAATGCGCTCCATGACGGCGCAGGTGGACCCTTTGCCGTTCGTGCCGGCAACCGTGACGACGGGACATTCAAACTTAATGCCCATGCGGGCGATCATCGTCTGCATGCGCTCGAGCCCCATATCGATGGGCTTATCGTGGAGCTTTTCAATGAAATCGAGCCATTGATCAAGCGAAGCGCCGGCAGCAGGCGCCTGATGCGGCGCAGAAACAGAGACTACGGGGATAGTCATAGCAGTGAAATCCAACTCATCGAAAAAACAATAAAGACACGGGCTGCGGATGCATGCCCGTGTCAAAGAAACTTACCGCATCGGCAGCCGTATCCCGCTTCAGCGAATATCTGACCTATTCAGAAACCCGTAAAAAAGCTGCGTCCGCCAAACGAACGGGCGGGAGATAAGCCCGACTCAAGGGATCAGCGAGCAGCGCCGCTGCAGACGATCAGCGTCAAATCCCGTTGATCGGCTGCTTCTTCATCAGAAGCTGCGTAATGACGGAAATCTGCGCACGCATATCGCGGCGGTCGACGATCTTATCCACCTGGCCGTGCTTCAACAGAAATTCGGAACGCTGGAAACCCTCTGGGAGCTTTTCACGCACGGTCTGCTCAATCACGCGGGGACCGGCAAAGCCGATGAGCGCCTTGGGTTCAGCAATGACCACGTCGCCAATAAAGGCAAAGGAAGCCGAGACGCCGCCCATCGTCGGATCTGTCAGCACAGTGATGAACGGAAGACCGTAATCCGCAAGACGGCGCGCAGCGTTGGTCGTCTTGGCCATCTGCATGAGGGAGAAAAGCCCTTCCTGCATGCGGGCTCCGCCGGAAGCGCAGAACACCACGAAGGGTGCGCGGCGGCGAATCGCTTCTTCCACGCCGAGCGCAAACCGTTCACCGACGACGCTGCCCATGGAGCCGCCCATGAAACCGAATTCAAAGGCCGCAGCCACCATCGGCACACGACGAAGAAGACCCGACATCACGACAAGCGCATCTGTTTCGTGCGTCGAAGCTTCCGAAGCCGCATGGCGCGCCGGGTAGGGTTTGCTGTCGACAAAGTGCAGCGGATCCTTGGTGCGAATCTCCGCGCCGATTTCCACCGCCGTAGCGGGATCCAGAAAGGCATGCAGACGCACGCGGGCGCCCATGCGGAAGTGATACCCGCACTTTGGGCAAACGCGCAGACTCCGGTCAAGCTCCTCGGTATAGAGCGCCTGCTCGCAGCCCGGACACTTCGTCCATACGCCTTCCGGAATGGGGCTAGGCTTCTTCGGGGCTTCTTCGCGCTTGATTTTGGGGAGAATGTGATTGATCCAGCTCATCGACGTTTGCTCGAAACAGAAAACCGAAGCAAAAATTATACGAGGTGCAGACCTTCAAACACGCGTCACTGAGTGCCGCTTGAGGCTAGCACGTTTGGTCGACCATCCCGCGTTCGGATGCGCCTCCAAAAGTCTCAATCAAAAGACTTTGCCAAAAGGTCCTGACGAAAGCTGAGGCAAATGCGGATGCTCGGGATAGCCCACTCCGGTGAGATAGAGCCCAGCCGGACTGAAGGTGGGCGCGGCTGCATCACGAGATTTGGCAGCCAGCACTTCGGCAATCCACTCTGGCCTTTCCCGCCCCGTGCCCACATAAATAAGCGCGCCAACGATGTTTCGCACCATGTGCTGCAAAAAGGCATTGGCCGTAATGCGTACGCCCACCAATGCGCCGCGCCGCACGATCTTGAGTTCGCTGATCGTGCGCACCGGCGTTTTGGCTTGGCACTCTGACGCACGGAAACTCGTAAAGTCGTGCTCACCGATCAGCGCCGTCGCGCCCCTCTGCATGAGCGCCTCATCGAGCGGCCGAAACACCCACCCGGCTGACCCTTCAAAGAGCGGCGAACGGACGGGATCGTTCCAGATCCAATATTCGTAGGTGCGGGAACGCGCGGAAAACCGCGCATGAAACTTTTCGTCCACCTCGCGCATCCAACGCACGGCAACGCTCTCGGGCAGGATGGCATTGACGCCGCGGATCCATCCCGCCGAAGGTCGGCGAGCGACGGAGGTAAAACTCACCACTTGGTGAGTGGCGTGGACGCCGGTATCCGTTCGTCCGGCACAGATTACAGAGATCGGATGATCTGCAAACTGCGAAAGCGCTGCCTCAAGCGCCGCCTGAACGCTCGGGTGATCCGGCTGCACCTGCCAGCCATTGAAGGCGGTACCCCGATACTCAATCCCGAGCGCAAGCGTTTTCGGTTCGCTCTTGACCAAGGCCATCAGCGGGCACCAGCAGATTTGCCGTTAACCTCATCGAGGAGGCGCTGTGCGGCAGCACGCTGAACTTCTGAGCCTTCCTTTTTCACCTCCGCGAGCAGCTCGAGCGCCTCCTTCTTGGCGTCCAGACCAATGAAAGATTTCGCCAGATTGAGCTTGGCATCAATGGCTTCGAGACGCGCGCGCTCCTTCTCATTAGGCACTGGCGCTGCCGGCTGGGCCGCAGGCTGCGGAGCCGGCGCCGCCTTCACGGGTGCGGCAGCGGCTTCCGTCGGAATGGGTTCCGGCGCCAAAGGCGGCACATAGGCGGGCGTCTGTGCATCCAGGTTGAGGTCGACGCGCTTTAATTTTTCTGCGGTCATGCCTGCCGTCTGCTTGGCAGTTCGCTCTGAGCTTTCGCGCTCTTCGTCGGAAAGGGGCGGCAGCTCCTGATCGTTTTCATCAGCCTTCAGCCACGGCTGCTCCTCAACCTGCTTTTTCGCGGTGGCAGCAGGGGCTTTCGGGGGGGCGGGGCCTCCTCCCCACCCCCAGCCACATCATCCCGCTGAAGGATGATTTCACGCTGGACCCGAAGGACTAC
>OGQH01002453.1_pt1 | contig 12831 bp, 7 predicted proteins | sample 1553181 | NCBI WGS metagenome assembly OGQH01 (sample SAMEA2579946, study PRJEB22360) | human gut metagenome | biome: human gut; feature: human-associated habitat; material: faeces | place: Denmark | collected 2008/2010 | reverse complement strand
AGATAATTATGTCAATAATCCGATTGCTTCTGACCGTTTGAGGTACGATGTGCTTTATCATACCGACCTTAACAGAACACACGGAAAATCCAATGGTCTTGACCTCGACAGATTAAATTGGGGTAACTACGACCTTGTCGTTATTGATGAGTCTCATAATTTCCGTAACGGAGGAAAAATAGTCGAAAATCCAGATGAAAATGATAAAGAAAATAGATATGTAAAACTTCTAAAAAAAGTTATTCGTGCAGGCGTAAAGACAAAAGTGCTTATGCTTTCGGCTACACCAGTAAATAATCGTTTTAATGACTTGAAAAACCAGCTTGCACTTGCGTATGAAGGTCATACGGAGTACATAGATGATAAATTAAATACAACACGTTCCATTGACGATATATTTAAAAACGCACAAAGGGCATTTAATACTTGGAGTAAATGGGAGCCTTGTGATAGAACGACGGAAAATCTGCTTAAAATGCTCGATTTTGATTTTTTTGAAGTGTTGGATAGCGTTACGATTGCCCGTTCAAGAAAGCATATTCAGAAGTATTATGATACATCTGATATAGGTACATTTCCGACAAGGTTAAAACCTATATCACTAAGACCACATTTGACCGACCTTAAATCAGCAATTACATATAATCAGATATTTGAACAACTTATGCTGCTGACGTTAACTATATATACACCGACACATTTTATTCTTCCGAGTAAGATGGAAAAGTATGCTCAAATATATGAGGATAACAAAGTAAATGTCGGATTTACGCAGGCAAATCGTGAACAAGGTATCCGTAGGCTTACTGCAATCAATTTAATGAAGCGTATGGAAAGCTCTGTTTATTCTTTCAATTTAACGCTTACTCGAATTAAGGAGTTGATTGAAAGCACCATTAAGACAATCGAGGAATTTGATAAATATTCTGATACAAGTCTTGAGCTTACTGATATTTCAGATATAAATGAGTTTGACGATGATGACCAGAATACAGATGACTTATTCTCTTTTGGAAAAAAGGTAAAAATCAGTCTTGCGGATATGGATTATGTATCATGGCGAGATAGCCTGAAAAAAGACCAAGATACACTGGAGCTTCTTACTCTTATGGTTGGAGATATAACGCCGGAACATGATTTGAAACTGCAAGAATTGATGAAGATAATTGACAATAAGTTAAGTCATCCAATAAACGAGGGAAACAAAAAGGTCATTGTATTTACAGCTTTTGCTGATACAGCAAGATACCTTTACGACAATGTAAGTACTTATGTGAAAGAAAAATATGGATTGAATACAGCTATGGTATCTGGTTCAGTTGAGGGACGCACAACTTGTCCAAAATTAAAAAATGACTTGAATACGGTATTGACTTGCTTTTCGCCAATCTCAAAGGACAAAAAACTGTTAATGCCGAATGATAATACAGAAATTGATTTCCTTATTGCTACCGACTGTATTTCAGAAGGTCAGAACTTGCAGGATTGCGACTATCTAATAAATTATGATATACATTGGAATCCGGTTCGTATTATCCAGCGTTTCGGACGTATTGACCGTATCGGAAGTAAAAATAAAGTTATTCAGCTTGTGAACTTTTGGCCTGATGTAACTCTTGATGAGTACATCAATCTAAAAGCAAAAGTTGAAACCCGTATGAAGATTGTAGATATGACGGCAACAGGCGACGACAATCTTCTGAGTGATGAAGAAAAGACCGACCTTGAATATAGAAAAGCACAGCTTAGACGATTGCAGGATGAGGTTGTAGATATTGAGGATATGACAACTGGAATATCAATAATGGATTTAGGACTTAATGAGTTCCGACTTGATTTGCTTGACTACATTAAGCATCATCCGGATATAGATAAATCTCCGTTTGGACTTCATGCAGTGGCTAGGTCAACTGATGATACTCCGGCAGGGGTAATCTATGTACTGAAAAATCGTTCTAATAGCGTGAATATTGATAATCAGAACAGACTTCACCCATTCTATATGGTGTATATCAGTAATGATGGAGAAGTTATTTGCGACCATTTATCTCCAAAGGAAATGCTTGATAAAATGCGTTACCTTTGTAAAGGAAAAACAGAAGCGGACACAGAACTTTGTAAACAATTCAACAAAGAAACTCGTGATGGAAGAAATATGTCGCAGTATTCTAACTTGCTTGGAGATGCTATTGCTTCCATTATCAAAGTGAAAGATGAGAGTGATATAGACAGCTTCTTAGGTGGCGGTCAGATTAGTTTCCTGAGTAGTGAGATAAAAGGATTGAATGACTTTGAACTAATATGTTTTTTAGTTGTGAAATAAGAGGAGGACGAAATGCTCGGATTGCCAAAAACAACGGAAATGAGTAAGCAGCTTCCGAAAAAAGCAATTTATACGAAATTTCAAATGAATACAGCAGCAAAAGAAAAAATTGATGCTGATATTTCAAGAATTACGATAGTAAATGAGATTGCTCCCAATAAGGTCAATATTCCTTCCGGAGAGGACGTAAAAAGCTTTTTTGTTTTGCGTGTTTCTCTAAAAAAGAAAGAATATGACGAAAAAACGATAGCGACGCTTTCTAAGTTGATACCGCAAAATATTTTATTTGTTCTTGAATATGAGAATGAAAGCAGACTTGCTATTTACCATACAAAGGTAATGCAGACAGCGTGGATGCCGACAGAAGAACAAAGGGTTGAACTTAAAGGGTTAAATCTCGATACTGTCTGGGAGAATATCGTTATTGCTGTCGGTGGAGTGAATATAGAAAAAGGAAATTCGCTTGATGAACAGATAGAGATAAATGAAAAAAAGCAGAAGCTCGAAAAAGAGATTGCAAAACTTGAAAAGCAGGCAAGGGCAGAGAAGCAGCCTAAAAAGAAGTTTGAATTAGTGCAGAGAGTAAAAGAATTAAAGAGTAAGATGGATGTACTTTAAAGGGGGGGTTACGATGAATTTTTTTCAAAGACTTGCTATTGAATGTGATGGCATATGTGGAACAATAGACGAATATACAGATGACTCAAAAGTAATGAATTATTTATCAAAGCTGCAAGAAGCCGTTGCAGAAGCAAATTACGATACGATAATGTATACGCTTTCCGGTATTGACAAATGGTATGAAGAAAATATTGGTGCTATCTCATCGAATGAATATGTTTTCAATCTTGAATCACATCAGAAAAATATGCAGTTAATCAAGGAAATTCTATCTGGTTTGAAGAAGGATGAATGTGTTCTGACTGCATCGGAAATCATTGATGCTAAAAAAGCAGATACAGTTATTTTTATTAGCCATAAATCCGATGATAAAAAATATGGAGATGCACTTAGAAATTTTATAATAGGATTAGGTGTTAAAGAGAAACAATTAGTTTACACTTCTCATCCTCTTCATAAAATTCCATTAGATGAATCAATTTACGAATATTTGCGTTCACATTTTAATAGTACACTTTTTATGATAATTCTGTGGTCGGATAAATATTTGGAAAGTCCTGCGTGTCTAAATGAAATGGGCGCTGCTTGGGTTACACAGACGGACTACACTAATATATATGTGCCTTCATTTTCCTTTGGGAATCCAAAGTATCATGAATGTGCAGTGGACACAAAGAAAATGGGGGCAGTGTTGAACGGTGATGAACATTGTAAAGCAAGTATGATAGAACTTAAAAACAAGATTGAGGAACTTTTTGATTTAAAAAACGATGAATCTAAAGTGACATATTTATTGGATAAGTTCATTGACGAAATTAAAGGAGGACAAGCCTAATGGACAAGCTCAAAATGCAGACAGTGAATAAGGCTGATGAGAAGTTTAAGAAGTTAGCAGCAATGTTTCCTAATGCCGTCACAGAAACAATTGATGAAAACGGCGAAGTTGTTCGTGCTATTGATAAGGACGTACTTATGCAGGAAATTTCATGTAAGGTCGTTGATGGAAATGAGGAACGCTATCAGTTTACTTGGCCTGACAAGAAGAAATCTGTTCTTCTTGCCAATGCCCCTATCAATAAGACCCTGCGTCCGGTTCGAGATGATGAAACAACTCCAACCGGAGCAGACAGTGAGGGAAAACTATATTGCGGTAGTGGCAGTGTAGATTTTGATAATACAGAAAATCTTTATATTGAGGGCGATAATCTTGAAGTGTTGAAACTTTTGCAGGAAACATATCTTAGCAAAATAAAGATGATTTATATTGACCCACCGTATAATACGGGAAATGATTTTGTGTATGAAGATGATTTCGCTCAAAGTACAGAAGAATATCTTGAAAATAGCGGACAGTTTGACGAGGACGGTAACCGTATGGTGCAGAATACGGAGAGTAATGGACGTTTTCATACGGATTGGCTAAATATGATTTATCCTCGCTTGAAATTAGCAAAAGCTTTGTTAACGGATGACGGTGTGATTTTTATTAGCATTGATGATAATGAACTTGAAAACATAAAAAAGTGTTGTGAGGAAGTATTTGGGGAAAGCAATTTTCTTGCCAATATAGTTTGGAAACATACTCAACAGAGCAAAAATGAAATCGTCACTACCAAACTTCTATTTTAAACGAACTGAAGAAGATAATAAGAATTATAGCAATCCCGATGCAGACCCCAAGGGAATGTGGCGTAGTGGTGATGTTAGAAGTCCGAATTACAGAAAAACATTGCGTTATACAATAACAGCCCCAAATGGTAATATTATCCAACCGCCTACTAATGGATGGCGTTGGTCAGAAGAAAGTCTAAGAGATAAAATTTCTACGGGTGAAATTAAATTTAAATCCGATAATAGTGGAATTATACGTAAAATATATCTCTGCGACCAACCAGGCAGAACACCAGAAAATCTCTGGGAAGGACAACAGTTTGGAACAACTCGACAAGCAGCTTCTTTGATAAAAAATCTGTTTGATGGTGTGCAAGTGTTTGACACACCAAAGCCGATTGAATTAATTAAGAAAATGCTTGAAATAGCAACTGGACAAGATTCTATTGTTTTAGATTTCTTTAGTGGCTCTGCCACTACTGCCCACGCCGTTATGCAGCTCAACGCAGAGGACGGCGGACATCGAAAGTTTATTATGGTCCAGTTACCGGAAAAGACTGATGAAAAGAGTGAAGCATATAAATTCGGATATAAATATATCAATGAAATCGGCAAAGAACGTATCCGCCGAGCTGCAAAGAAAATTGCAGAGGAGAACCCAGAAACGAAGTTTGATGGTGGTTTTCGAGTATTAAAGTGCGACAGCTCCAATATGAAAAATGTGTATTATAATCCGGCAGAGTACGAGCCATCATTGTTTACAAGTCTTGAGGATAACATCAAAGAGGACAGAACATCAGAAGATTTATTGTTCCAAGTTATGCTTGACTTAGGTGTACTTCTGTCGAGTAAAATCGAGGAAACTACTATTGCCGGAAAGAGAGTATTCAATGTTGAGGATAACTACTTGATTGCTTGCTTTGATGACAATGTAACTGAAGAAGTAATTACTGAAATTGCAAAGCAGAAGCCGTATTATTTTGTTATGCGTGACAGCTCTATGGCAAATGATAGTGTCGCAACTAACTTTGAGCAGATTTTCGCTGCATACAGTCCTGACACGGTAAGGAAGGTGCTGTAAAGTGGGAACATTAACAAAAATTGAAGTGGGAACATTTTTAAAGCTTTTTAATCGAGGCGGTTATGTGTTGGATTTTAGTACGAATGACTTTGATGTTTTTACAATGGGAAGCATAGGAATTGCCCTTTGTGATAAGTATAAAATGTCAAAAGGAAAGTCACTGTCAGCATATGTTAATGAAGCTTCCGAAGAAAATGTTATTAAGCTGCTAAAAGATTTATTAGATTACTATGAGGAAAATTACGAAAAAGAATATACGCAAGAAACAGATGAGGAAACATATGGATATTTCAGATATAATGCCGAGTACGCTCGTTTGTATAAAAAGTGTCGGACATATATGGACAGAGTATTGAATGTTACAACACCTCTTGCAACAAATGTTGCTGAGTTACAGGAAAAATTTTCGAGCGAGTATCTTTCTAAGCAGATAGAACTAATGCTGAGAATGCAAAACGAAAATCCAACAGATGCTATCGGAAAAGCAAAAGAACTGATTGAAAGTTGTTGTAAAACAATTCTGGATAATAAAGGTGTGACTTGGGATAAGAACTGGGATATGAGTAAACTTACGGGTGAAACGCTAAAACTCCTTAATCTTACTCCGAAAAATATTCCAGACTCTGACCCAGTTTCAGAAAATATAAAAGCAGTTCTTGGAAATTTAAGAGGAATAACAACAAAACTTGCTGAAATCAGAAATCCGTATGGTAGTGGACACGGTAAAAGTGCTTCATTTACAGGGCTGGAAACAAGACACGCAAAACTTGCAGTGGGATGCAGTATTACTTTTGTTACTTTCCTTTGGGACACTTACGAAGGAGGTCTGACAAATTGAAATTTAATTTTAAAATTCAACAATACCAAACGGACGCAGTTGACGCAGTTGTAACGGTTTTTAATGGGCAAGGATTCCATGATAAAATCAACTACATTCGTGACCTCGGTAAGATGAAGTCCAAGGATATGCAGATGACATTGGGATTTACAGATGAAGAGATGCAACTGTATGACCCGACAAATGATACCGGATACAAGAATGAACTGGTGGAGCTTTCGGATGAACAGCTTCTCAGTAACATTCAGGCTTTACAGCGTCAGAATAATATTAAGCTTTCAAATTCTCTTGTAAAAGATTTGGGAAGATGCAGCCTTGATATTGAAATGGAAACGGGTACCGGTAAGACATATGCATATATCAAGACGATGTTTGAACTGAATAAAAAGTATGGATGGAGCAAGTTTATCGTGGTTGTTCCAAGTATTGCTATTCGTGAGGGGGTAAAAAAATCTTTTGAGATTACAGCCGACCATTTTATGGAGCATTATGGCAAAAAAGCCCGTTTCTTCATTTATAACAGTTCAAACCTGAATCAGCTTGATAACTTTTCAAGTAGTTCCGGCATCAATGTAATGATTATCAATACGCAGGCTTTCGCTTCTTCTCTTAAAGAGGATGGACGCAGTAAGGAAGCTCGTATTATTTATTCAAAGCGTGATGAGTTTGGTTCTCGTCGTCCGATTGATGTAATCAAAGCGAACAGACCGATTATTATTCTTGATGAACCGCAGAAGATGGGCGGAGAAGTAACACAAAAAGCATTGAAAAACTTTAATCCGCTTTTTAGCCTTAATTATTCTGCTACACATGCAAAGCATCATAATCTTATTTATGTTCTTGATGCTTTAGACGCATTTAATAAGAAATTGGTCAAAAAGATTGAAGTTAAAGGATTTGAAGTTAAGAATTTCAGAGGTACAGACAGTTATTTGTATCTTGAACAGATTGTGCTTTCAAGTAAAAAGCCACCTATGGCAAAAATTGAACTTGAAATTGGGTACAATAAATCCATTAACCGTGAATCCCGTATTCTTGGTGTGGGCGATGATTTATATTATGTTTCACAAGAGATGGAACAGTACAAAGGTTATACCATCTCTGAAATTGACCCGCTTCGTGGAACAGTAACTTTTACAAACGGAGAAGTTATAAGTACGGGAGATATTGTTGGCGATATTTCTGAAAAAGATATGCGTCGTATTCAGATAAGGGAAACCATTCTTTCTCATTTTGAGAAGGAAGAAAAACTCTTTGATAAAGGGATTAAATGTCTGTCATTGTTCTTCATTGATGAAGTTGCAAAGTATCGCCAGTACGATGAAAACGGAGATGAAGTTATTGGCGAATACGGCAAGATGTTTGAGCAGGAGTACATTAACGTGCTTAATGAATATGTAACATTGCTTGATACTCCGTACCAGAGATATTTAAAATCAACTTGTAGTGATGTAGAAGAAGTACATAAAGGCTATTTCAGTATTGATAAAAAAGGACATGCTATCGACAGTAAAGTAAAGCGTGGCAGTGAGTTCTCCGATGATATTTCGGCATATGACTTGATTTTAAAGAACAAGGAAAGATTGCTTTCTTTTGATGAGCCTACAAGATTTATATTTTCCCACTCGGCATTGCGTGAAGGCTGGGATAATCCGAATGTATTTCAGATTTGTACGCTTAAACATTCCGATAGTAATACTGCAAAACGTCAAGAGGTAGGTCGTGGACTCCGTTTGTGTGTGAATCAGAATGGTAATCGAATGGATGTTGAAAGCTGCGGAGAAACAGTACACGATATTAACGTGTTGACAGTTGTTGCAAGTGAAAGTTACAAGACATTTGTTACAGATTTACAGTCTGATATTAAGACTGTACTTTATGACAGACCAACTGTTGCAACAAGTGAATACTTTAAGGGCAAGTATATTAAAGTGGATGATGTTCCTACACTTATAGATGACGAAACTGCAAATGCTATTGAATTTTATCTTATTCAGAATGGCTATGTAGATATGAAGCGTAAAGTAACGGATAAATACCGTCAGGAAATTAAGAGTGGAACTGTCGCAGAACTGCCGGATGAGCTTAAACCAATGGCAGAGGGCATCCGTACGCTTATTCAATCTGTATATGATGATAGTATTCTTCAGGATATGTTTACAGATGGTCATGAAACAAAAGTTAAGGATAATCCGCTTAATGATAATTTTGCCAAGAAAGAATTTCAGGCGTTATGGCGAGAAATTAACCACAAGTATGCTTATACAGTTGAGTTCGATAGCGACGAGCTGATTAAGAAAGCAACCGCTCATATTGACGAAAAACTTTTTGTTTCTGAACTTCAGTATACAACAACCATTGGTCGCCAAAAAGCAGAAATGAATGAGTATGAGGTCGAGCGTGGAGCTTCATTTACAGGAGAAAAGACAAGGACACAAACGCTGAAACACGCAGAAACAAGTCAGATTAAGTATGACCTTATCGGCAAAGTGGCTGAGGGAACGACGCTTACCCGAAAAACTGTGTCAGCAATCCTGCAAGGAATCAGAGCTGATAAGCTATATATGTTTAAAAATAATCCGGAAGAATTTATCACAAAGGTTATCAGGCTTATCAACGAGCAGAAAGCAACAATGATTGTGGAACATATTTCTTATGATACGATTGAAGGAGAATACGATAGCACAATCTTCACAGCCGAAAAGAATACGCAGAGTTTTGATAAGGCATTCCTTGCAAAGAAAGCCATTCAGGATTATGTATTTACAGATGGTTCGGCAGAGCAGAGTATTGAGAGAAGATTTGCTGAAGATTTAGATGCAGCAGAAGAAGTATGTGTATATGCAAAACTTCCAAGAACCTTTCAAATTCCTACTCCGGTAGGCAATTACTCCCCTGACTGGGCAATCGCTTTTTATGAGGGAACTGTTAAGCACATTTTCTTTGTAGCTGAAACCAAAGGTACAATGGAAACACTTAATCTTAGACCGATAGAACAGGCGAAGATTTCTTGTGCTAAAAAGCTGTTTAATGAAATGTCGAATAGCAAAGTGGTTTACCACGATGTTGATAGTTATCAGAGTTTATTAAATATTATGAACTCTATTTAAAAAAGACAATTCGCAAAATTTACAAGGTCTGTTATGAAACTAAAATAACAGACCGAAAAGAGGTATGAATATGGGCGAAATTGTAAGAATGGATAATGGGAAAGATAATGAGATAATGGCAATGATGAACGATGCATCGTTGTGTCCGCTGTTAGAGGAAACAAAAGTTGGTGTTTCTAATTACACAAAATTACCAGTAGCAAGATTGGCAGCTATGGGAACAGCGTTTCAACCATTGACAACTGCTGTGCAAACCGCAGTAACCGGAGCTGGTGGAAGTGGATTGTACTATGTTAATACAGCCGGAAAAACAATGTTTCAGATGAAGGAAACGGGTAATTTTATCGGTTCTCTGAAAACATCAGCAGGCTTGGTTGGCGGAGGACAGGCTCAGATGATGCCGCTTGCTTTTGACCCGACAATGCTATTTATGGCGGCTGCACTTGCGAATATTGATAAAAAACTGGATTCTATAATGCAGCAGGAAATGATGGATTTTCTTGTTCAGAAGGAAAAGGCTGAATTAAAAGGAAATCTTACATTTTTGTATGACGTGTTCAATAATTACAAATATAACTGGAATAATGAAATGTACAAGAATAGCAATCATACAATGGTGCTTGCCATAAAAAAAGAAGCAGAAGCAAAGATAGTATTTTACCGTGAACAGATAATTGCCAAAGTAAATAAGAAATCTTTGATTCATAGTGACCAGACGGTAAATAAGCAGTTGCAGGCGGTACAAGACCAATTTAAAGATTACCAGCTTGCATTATATACACTTGCATTTTCCTCATTCCTAGATGTAATGCTTGTGGGAAATTATGGCAAAGAGTATTTGTCCGGTATTTCAGAAAAATTGGATGATTATTCGATGAAATACAGAGAACTTTATACGCAGTGCTATGAAGAAATATCTGGATATTCTTCTACTTCCATACAATCCTCTTTGCTGAAAGGATTATCAAAGACAACGAAAGCAGTCGGCAAGATTGTAGAGCGGATACCAGTTGTTGGAGATACGCAGGCTGATGAAATGCTCATTGCAGCAGGGGAAAAGCTTAGCGACATAGGAACAGAAAAAATCCGCAAACAGATGCGGCAGTTGATTGAACGACAGAGTAACTTTGTCCGTCCGTTTATTGATAATATTGATACTGTAAATCGGCTGAATAATAATCCGGTGCAGTTATTAGTAGACAAGGACAATCTTTATATTGCAACGATAGCATAATTTGTTCAAGGGAATTTTAGAAGGAAACATAGAATGATGGCATGTAATCTATGTCGAACTGTCCTATGTTTACAAGGAAGTTTTTGAGCAGGCAGAGAATTTCAAGAAGTATGCGAATTAAGAACTGATTGTAGCAGGAAAAAGTTTCAGAAGATAGAACTTAGAAGAGGAAGGAATTGAGTTATGTCAAAATTAAATGTTGACCAAAAAACAATAAAAGATTTATTTCAGAGTAAAAAATCGGACTTTTTAATACCAGATTATCAAAGACCTTATGCTTGGGGCGAAGCTGAATGCAGAACGCTTTGGGACGATATATTTTCATTTGCTATTCCTGATGAAGGAAAGACAGAATTTGATAGTAATAGCGAGTATTTCCTCGGTCCGATTGTAACTTTCAGAAATGAGGATAAATTAGAGGTTATTGATGGACAGCAGAGATTGACAACTCTTATGCTGCTTTTAAGAGCGTTCTATTCTAAGTTCGGTCATATGCGGGACAAGGCTTCTATATCAACAAAGCAGAACATTGAAAAGTGTTTATGGAAAACTGATGAATTTGGCGAGCCTGATATGTCACAGCTCAAGATAGACTCTGAGGTTGCTACTGATAATGACAAGGAAGAATTTCTTGAAATATTAAGAACAGGAATTGTCAATAAAGAAATGAAAAGCAAATATGCTTGCAACTTCAGATTCTTTCAGAATAATATTGATGAATTTTTGTCCAAATACCCTACTTACTTTGCTTATTTACCTACCCGTATTATGAATAACTGTATTCTCCTTCCGATTGAAGCTGAGTCGCAGGATACAGCGTTGCGTATTTTTTCAACACTTAATGATAGAGGAAAGCCGCTGTCTGATGCGGATATTTTTAAGGCACAGTTTTATAAGCATTTTTCTAAATTGGGTAAAAAAGAAGAATTTATTGCTCAATGGAAAAAGCTCGAAGAACTTTGTGAGAGAATATTCCATCCGATTTCTGGTACACCGATGGACGAATTGTTTACACGATATATGTATTTTGTCCGTGCAAAAATGGGGATTGTATCATCTACAACAGAAGCTTTAAGAAAATTTTATGAGAAAAATTCTTATGCCCTTTTGAAAGACACTAATACATTAACGGAACTGATTGTATTGGCTGAATTTTGGGAAGATGTTTCCAATCAAGATACCGAAAGATTTTCAAATAGAGTTTTGAAGCAATTTTTTGTATTGAACTATGCTCCAAACGGAATGTGGACATATTTTGTATCCGTATATTTTATGCAAAATAAAGATGATGAAGGTTTGCTTGATGACGAGAAGTTCTATACATTCTTGCAAAAGATAACTGGATTTATATGGACGTATGCTATTACAAATCCGGGTGTAAATGCACTTAGAACTCCAGTGTATGCTGAGATGGTAAATATCGTAAATGATAAGCCTGTTGAATTTTCAAAATACAAGTTCGATGCGGATACTATAAGAAGTATATTTGATAATTTCAGCTTCAATAATGCACGCCCAATTACAAAAGCAATGATAGCTTGGTGGGCATATCAGAATGATAAACAGCCACTACTTTCACTTGAAACTACTTTTGAGATTGAACATATTTATGCTCGGAATAGGAACGAGAAAGAAAATTCATTAACAGATGCTCGGAATGTAGAGTCATTGGGCAATAAAGCATTACTTGAGAAAAGAATCAACATTCGTGCTTCTGATTATCGTTTTACGGATAAGAAGAAGTATTATGAGGGATTTACGAACAGTAAGGGTCAGGTAAAAGAGGGAACAGGTGTTGTTGAACTTCTTGACCTGACAGCTACATCGACTGACTTTACGGAGAATGATATTATTGACCGATATAAAAAGATGATTGATTGTTTTATCAATTACTTGCAGAAAAACAGTTTGATTAAATAGTATTTTAGAAAGGTCGGGCTATGGAAACAAAGCCAAGGATTTTATATTTACAAAAGATTTTACTGGAAAGAACCGATGAAGAAAATCCTCTTT
>OGQH01002444.1_pt1 | contig 12846 bp, 5 predicted proteins | sample 1553181 | NCBI WGS metagenome assembly OGQH01 (sample SAMEA2579946, study PRJEB22360) | human gut metagenome | biome: human gut; feature: human-associated habitat; material: faeces | place: Denmark | collected 2008/2010 | reverse complement strand
GTTACCGATGCCGCCGGTGCTCCGGTGGCTGGAGCCACAGTCATGGTCGAGGGCCAGCATATCGGTACCACGACAGGTACGAACGGCACCTTCTCGCTTGCAGCCCCTGCAAACGGGAAACTGGTCGTTTCGTTCATCGGGTATGACACCGAGACCGTCGCGATCGCCGGGCACACCCATGTTTCGGTGACGCTCAAGGAGAACGCACAGGCGATCGACAATGTAGTCATCACGGCTTTCGGTGCAGTCAAGAAGAAGGATTTTACCGGCTCGATCGCATCGGTTTCGGCCGGTGAAATATCCAAAACGACTGTTGCTTCCGCTTCACGAATGCTGGAAGGCGCTGTCACCGGTGTACAGTCATACAGCTCTACGGGACAGCCCGGTGACGACGCTTCGATCATCATCCGCGGTATCGGTTCGATCAACGGAACCCAGACCGCACTGATCGTCGTCGACGGTGTGCCTTATTCGTCGGCGCTTTCGACGATCAATCCGCTCGATATCGAGTCGATCGTCGTGTCGAAGGATGCCGCCGCCAATGCGCTCTACGGTTCGCGTGCCGCAAACGGCGTGGTTTTCGTCACCACGAAGAAGGGGACGCGCAACCAGAAGGCCAACATCATGTTCGAAGCCAAGTGGGGCTGGAACCAGCAGGGTATCAAGGAGCATGAGACCATGCAGAACCCCGGCGACTATTACGAATATGTATACGGCGGGCTTTATAACTACTTTGAGGCGAATAATCCGGGGGCGAGCCATGCTGCGCTTGCCAATGCGGCGAACTCCAACCTCATGCCCGTGCTCGGAAACTACATGGCCTATAAGATCCCCGACGGTACGACGCTGATCGACCCCGCCACGGGCAAGCTCAATTCCGACGCGAAACTGCTTTATGCCGACAACTACGACGACTACCTGTTCACCAAGCAGTTCCGTCAGGAATACACGCTGAGCATCAGCGGCGGCAACGACAAGATGGACTACTACGTTTCGGGCAGCTTCCTCGAAGACCCCTCGTATGTAATCATGTCGGGATTCAAGCGTTACTCGGGTCGCGCCGCCTTCAATGCACAGGCCACCAAATGGCTGAAGGTCGGGACGAACCTTTCGTATGCCCGCCGCGATATTGACAGCCCCGGCTATTCGGGCGCCAACACGGGCAACGTGTTCCTGTGGACGATGTGGCAGAACCCCACCGTGCCGTACTACGCCCGCGACCTGGACGGTAACATCCGTTACAATGCCGACGGCACGAAGATGTACGAACAGGGCAACGGCACGACCCTTTCGCCCTACGGTGCGACGCAGGATCAGTTCAACTCGTTCAACAACTTCGCGCACCCCGTGCAGTCGATGAGCCGCGATATCAACAACTCGGTTCGCGACAACCTCTACGCCAATTTCTACGGCGAGGTCGTATTCCTGAAGGATTTCAAGTTCACGGCCAACTTCACGCTGGACAACGTGTACCGGATGGATACCTTCTATTATAACAATGAATACGGTACGGCTGCCACGTCGACCAACAACGGTCTTGTCGAGAAGTACAACAACAACTATTTCTCGTACAACACCCAGCAGATGCTCAACTGGAACAAGACCATCAAGGAGAACCACAACTTCGACGTGCTGATCGGCCACGAGTTCGGCAAGACCGACCAGCGTGTCGTGGACGCCTACAAGAAAAATATTTTCTACCCGGGCATCCCCGAACTGGGCAACGCCGTTTCTCAGTACCAAAACGGTTCGACCTCGAGCACCGTGGTGACCGCCATCGAAGGCTATTTCGCACGTGTGAACTATAACTACGCCGGCAAGTATTTCTTCTCGGGTTCGTACCGCTACGACGGATCGTCGCGCTTCAAGTACGACAAGTGGGGCCACTTCTGGTCTGTGGGCGCCGCATGGCGTATCAAGGGCGAGAGCTTCATGGACAACGCTACGTGGGTCGACGAACTGAAACTGCGCGTCAACTACGGTGTGGCCGGCAACCAGCTTTCGGCTTCGTATCCCTACACCAACCTCTGGACGATCGGGGAAACCAACGGCCAGATCGGCATTACGCAAGCCAGCACGGGTAACCGCAATCTTTCGTGGGAGCGCAACTACCAGATCGACCTGGGTATCGATTTCCGCCTGTGGAACCGTTTTTACGGTACGGTCGACTACTATAACCGCCGTACGCACGACCTGATCTGGAACCGTCCGACCCCGTCGTCGACGGGCCTTGCGAGCCGCCTGGAAAACGTCGGTATCCTGGCTAACCGCGGTTTCGAAATCGACCTGGGCGTGGACATCCTCAAGCATAAGGATCTCTACTGGAACTTCGCGGTCAACGCCTCGTTCGCACGCAACCGCCTGATCGACTATCCTTCGGAGCTGGGCAACCCGGCGTTGGGCGGCGACTACATCAGCGGTAGGTTCCTGCGCGGCAAAGGCAAGTCCTACTACAACCTCTACCTCTTCAAGTTTGCCGGCGTAGATCCCGAAACCGGCCAGGAGACGTTCTGGAAAGATGTCGTGGACGGCGAAGGCAAGGTTACGGGCCGTGAAAAGACCTTCAATATCAACGAAGCCACGCAGTATGAGATCGGCGATGCGCTGCCCGACGTGACGGGTGGGTTGCGCACCTCGTTCCGCTGGAAGAACTTCGATTTCATGCTGGCTGCGGCCTACCAGATCGGCTGATGTAGCGGGCTGGCGGCGCCCTCCCAGCGGGGCGGCCGCCAGTGGGACGGCAACTCGGCCAACGTATATAGTCCGGGACGTGCCGGTTTTACGGCCTCGCAAGACCTCGTGGGCAACACCTGGACGCCGGAGCATACCAATGCCAAATTCCCCAAGCTGATGTTCAACGGCACCTGGAATTTCGTAGGTTCGAACTGCGACTACCTCTACCGCGATGCTTCCTACTTCAGCCTCAAGACGATCAACGTCGGCTATACGCTGCCCAAGCGCTGGACGTCGAAGATCTGCATCGAGTCGCTGCGTGTCTTCTTCGCCGCCGACAACCTCTACTTCACCTCCGCGCATACGGGCTTCGACCCGCGTACCGCTTACACGGGACAGAACGCATTCGGGTTCCCGCAGGCGAAGACCTTTACTTTCGGTATTACGATGAACTTATAATAAACGAGATATTAGCGTATGAAAAACATAGTATATTACATCGCAATAGCTACGGTGCTCCTGTTCGCATCCTGTGCGAGCGAGCTCGACACCGAGCCTTCGGGCAGCCAGGTGTCGGATGAGCAGCTGAGCGAACTGATCAAGGAGAATGCCGACCTCGTGCTCGCCCCCATGATGCAGGGAGCCGTCAACTACATGCATACCGGCAACCGCCAGGCAACGACCAACGACCGCGGATTCATGGTCTGGAATCTGGGTATGGATTTGCAGGGCAACGATATGGTGCTCACGAAACTGACCAACTGGTTTGCCGACGAATATATGTTCGAAAGCATCCGCGCCCAGACCAATGCCTATACGGCAGACCGCTGGTACTGTTACTACAAGATCGTCTATCAGTCGAACCAGATCCTCGACCTGATCTCCGACGATGTTACGGGCAAGGCGCTGGTATATAAGGCTCAGGCGCTGACCTACCGCGCGCTGGCTTACTATTACCTGATGTGCGTTTACCAGGACGACTACATGCACGGCGGCAAGGATAAGGCGGGTGTCCCCCTCTATCTGACCGTCGAGGGTGCCAAGGGACGCACCCCGTCGACCGAGGTTTACAGCACGATCACGACCGATTTGCAGAACGCCATCGCGCTGTTCGAGCAGGAAGGCTACGATCCCAAGAGTTCGACGGCGGACATCGACCAGACGGTTGCGAACATGGTGCTGGCGCGCGTGGCGCTGACCACAGGCGATTACACCACGGCAGCCAATGCTGCCGGGGCGGTGATTTCGGCAGGCTACTCGCTCATGAACGAGGAGCAGTATACGACTTCGGGTTTCCAGAGCACCTCGCTTCCCGAGACCATCTGGGGCTACACGTGGGCTGCTTCCACGTCGCTCGGCAACCGTTCCTTCGCATCGTTCATGTCGATCACGGCCGTGGACAATGCCAACAACAAGGGTATTTACATGGCCATCGACGACCAGCTCTACAACCAGATCGCAGATACCGACTACCGCAAGAAGAATTTCAACGCGACCGAGACCACGGTAGGGGATTTCACCTATCCGGCCTACTCGAACGTCAAGTTCAACACCCCGACCTACGAGGCTGACGAAATCTACATGCGCCTGTCGGAGGCATACCTGCTGAAGGCCGAGGCCGAAGCCCGCGGCGGCAACAATTCCGCAGCGCAGCAGACGCTTTACGACCTGGTGTCGAAGCGCGATTCGGGTTATGCAAAGTCCTCGAATACGGGCGAAGCACTGCTGAAGGAGATCTTCCTGCAGAGCCGTATCGAACTCTGGGGTGAGGGGCACGAATTCTTTACCAACAAGCGCTTCAACGTCGGTGTAGACCGTACGGCATCCTCCAACCACACGCACAAGCTGGTCAAGGCTGCCGGCAAGGAATTCACCTACCAGATTCCGCTGTCGATCGAGCTGAACAGCAATCCATACATCAATGCGGCCGACCAGAATCCGCTTTAGTGGTTAATACTTATTTTCTGGGCCCGGAAGTCGTGACGCTTCCGGGTTTTTTTATGCCCGTACCGTCCGGTGAGCAGTGTGCGTATTGATAGCCCCTCCCTGTCGCTGCCGGGATTCCGGCAGGGGGGCTTATGATGCCCGGGATAGCGTTACGGCATCCGGAGTATTGCCGCGATGCCCGGCGGAATTACCCGGATAAATCCTGATACGGGTTCCGGCAACTGTAATCCATACGGATTTTTTGGATTATATTGAGTCATATTATTCCATCCCGTTGATTTTCGGGGAATCGCAGGGCATTACCAGTCGTTTCCCGGTTATGTATTGGTAACTCAAGATATATGGCAAGCAGTCGTTAATATGCTGTAAATTAATTTTATACACCGCACCCTCAGGTAACTTTCAAGTTACCGCGCCTTTTCAAAACCGGATCGCAATCTCGCGTTCAATCAACTATATATATGATATTCAGCATCTTACCAGAATCGTAAAATCCTGCTCACAGGCTGTTGGGTTTTTATTTTAAAAAACCAATTAAAATTAACGCTTATGGTAAGAAAAATTGTACTATCGTTAATTGCTGTTTTGGGGATTTGCGCCGTTGCAATGGCTCAGAATCAGCAGGTTTCCGGTACAGTTACCGATGCCGCCGGTGCTCCGGTGGCTGGAGCCACAGTCATGGTCGAGGGCCGGAATATCGGTACCACGACAGGTACGAACGGCACCTTTTCGCTTGCAGCCCCTGCAAACGGAAAACTGGTCGTTTCGTTCATCGGGTATGATACGGAAACCATCGCGATTGCTGGGCAAACCAATGTCGCAGTGACGCTGAAAGAAAACGCACAGGCGATCGACGACGTGATCGTCGTGGCGTTCGGTACCTCCAAAAAGGAGGCGTTTACCGGTTCTGCGACCGTCATCAAGGCGGACGACATCGCCAAGTCGCAACAGTCGAACGTCGCCCAGTCGCTGGCCGGTAAGGTTGCCGGTGTCCAGATATCCAACGAATCGGGTAAACCGGGTGCCAACCCGATCGTCCGCATCCGTGGTTTCAGTTCGATCAACGCCGAGAAAGACCCGCTGTGGATCGTGGACGGAACTCCCTACGAAGGAGACCTGAACAACCTGAACCCCAACGACATCGAGTCGATGACCGTCCTGAAGGACGCCGCATCCAACGCCCTTTACGGAGCACGTGGTGCCAACGGTGTCATCATGATCACGACCAAGAAGGCCCGTGGCCAGGAAGCTACCATCTCGGTAGATGCCAAGTGGGGTGTGAACTCACGCGCAATGGAGTCCTATGATTATATCAAAAGCCCTGCGCAGTACTACGAAACCTACTATTCGTCTCTCAGCAGCTACTACCGCTCGCAGGGTATGAGCGAGAGCGCCGCACACGCCATGGCCAATAAGAACCTCGCCGCTTCGAAAAACGACGGCGGTCTGGGCTATATGGTTTACAGTGTCCCCGACGGCCAATCGGTTATCGGCACCAACGGGAAACTCAATCCCAACGCCACGCTGGGTAACCATATATTCTACAACGGCCAGGATTATCTGCTCACGCCCGATGACTGGGAAGACATCGCTTTCCGCTCCTCGATGCGCCAGGAATATAACGTCAGTGTATCGGGTGCTACGGATCGCAGCACGTTCTATGCTTCGTTCGGCTACCTGAACAACGAAGGTATCACGGAAAATTCGAACATGGAGCGTTACACGGCACGTCTGAAGGCAGACTATCAGGCCAAGAAATGGCTGAAGGTCGGTGCCAACGCCGGTTACGCAAACTTCACCTACAATTCGCTGAGCGGTGACGGCCAGGGCAATTCGTCGGCCAACATCTTTGCGTTCACTACGTCGGTAGCTCCGATTTACCCGCTCTATGTCCGCGACGGGCAGGGCAATATCATGAAGAACGACGCCGGCATCACCATGTACGACTACGGTGACGGCATGAATGCCGGACTGACCCGTCCGTATATGCCCAATGCCAACGGACTGTCGGATTCCCGCCTGAACACCAACCGTTCGGAAGGCAATGCCTTCAACGGCACGGGATTCTTCGACATCCTGTTCCTGAAGGATTTCAAATTTACGTTCAATGCGGGAATTTCGCTCGACGAAACCCGCCAGACGACCGTACAGAACCCCTATTACGGACAGTTCGCAGGGGAAAACGGTATCATAGGCAAATACCATACGCGTGACTTCTCGCACAACCTCCAGCAGATCCTCAACTACACGAAGGTCATCGGCAAGCACAATATCAACGTGATGCTCGGCCACGAATACTACCAGCGCAGGCAGTACCTGCTTTACGGCAGCACGGCCAACATGTTCTCGCCCGACAACGACGAACTGGCCGGTGCCGTGATCGACAAGCAGGGCGCAACATCGTATGTCACCACCTATAATAATGAAGGCTATTTTGGGCGCGCACAGTACGATTACGACGGCAAATACTTCGCCTCGGCCTCATACCGCCGCGATGCCTCGTCGCGCTTCCACCCGTCGCACCGCTGGGGTAACTTCTGGTCGGTAGGTGCCGCATGGATCGTTAACAAGGAGAATTTCATGTCCGGGACGCACAGTTGGCTCGACATGCTGAAGGTCAAGGCCTCGATCGGTTCGCAGGGTAACGACAAGATCGGTAACTACCGCTATGTGGATACCTACCGCCTCGCCTCCTCGAACGGCGAAATGTCCGTGGCATTCCTGCAAAAAGGTAATCCCAACATCACCTGGGAGACCAATACCAACTTCAACGCCGGTATCGAATTCGGCGTGCTCCAGAACCGCATATCGGGTAGCATCGAGTATTTCAACCGCAAGACGACCGACATGCTGATGGCATTCCCCACGGCTCCGTCGCTGGGTTACTCGTCCTACTATGCCAATGTCGGCGACATGTCGAACAAGGGTATCGAGATCGACCTGAACTTCACCCCGATCCGCAGCAAAAACGTGCAGTGGGACATCAGCGTGAACCTGACGCACCTCAAGAACAAAATCACCCTGCTGCCGCCCGAGCGCCGCACTTTGCAGGTCGACGGCTACAACGGTTACACCAGCGGCATCTATTTCTACGGACAGGATCTGCCGATGTATACTTTCTACATGAAGAAATACGCAGGCGTCTCGGAGGACGGACGTTCCATGTGGTATAAGAACGAGGGCGATACCCGGACTACCACCACGGAATACTCGGAAGCGGACGATTACCTCTGCGGCAATGCGATCCCCGACCTGTTCGGCGGTTTCGGCACGAGCGTTTCGTTCTTCGGATTCGATTTCGGCATCAACTTCAACTACCAGATCGGCGGCAAAGTCTACGACTCGGGGTACGCAGCGGCAATGAGCGTTCCGACCTCGACCGGCAGCATCGGCGTGAACTGGCATAAGGATATGCTCAAAGCGTGGACACCGGAGAATCCGAATTCGAACATTCCCCGTCTGCAATACGGCGATCTGAATGCGACCGATACGTCCGACCGTTTCCTGACCGATGCCAGCTACCTGACTCTGCAGAACATCAACTTCGGCTATACGCTGCCGTCGAAATTCACCCAGAAATTCGGAGTCGGCAAGTTGCGCATCTATCTTGCCTGCGAAAACGTCTTCTATTGGTCCAAGCGTAAGGGACTGGATCCGCGTTACGCCGACAATACGGACAGCCAGGGTGTTCTGGGTACTGCCAACGCAGCGACCTACTCTCCGATCCGAACCATCTCGGGTGGTATCAATATTCAATTCTAAATCCATAACCAGCTAATTATTCGGATATGAAAAATATACTGAAAATATCTATAGCGGCTCTTGCCTCGGCAGCACTGCTCAGCGGGTGCATCAAGGAGACGTTCCCGACGGACAGGGCTACGTCCGACCAGCTCGCCGGGTCTTCAACAGCCCTCGAAGCTATGGTGAAAGGTATCCCCACCGCATTGATACAGCCGAGGTCTCTTTCTGCCTATGACAAGATGCACTGGAACTTCGCGCTGCCGGCCATCCACCTCGCTACGGACTCTGCGGCCGGTGAGATCGTCATAACGGGCGATACGGGCTACGACTGGTTCAGCCAATGGGGTGCCAATAACTCCCTCGGCGACAACTATGCAGTCGGCGACCTGCCCTGGAAAAACTATTACACATGGATCAAGGCGGCCAACGATATCATCAGCACCATCGACCCGGAAGCTCTCACGACCGCGACCAAACATGTCCTCGGCTTTGCCTACGCATACCGGGCCTCGTTCTACCTCGACTTGGTACGCATCTATGAATTCAAGGAGAACAAGTATACCTCCGGCGATGGAGTTGTCGGCCTGGCAGTGCCCATTGTGACGGAAACGACGACCGAAGCGGAAGCCAAAGCCAATCCCCGCGCTACGGCGGCCGAGGTGTACGAAAAAGTAATCTTCCCCGACCTCGAAAAGGCGGCGGCATACCTTTCCGATTACTCGGCGGCAGATCCCTATACGCCCAGCCTGGCAATGGTCTATGGCCTCCAGGCCCGTGCATATCTGGAGCGCGGAACTTCCGACAACGACTCCGAGGCTTACAAGAAGGCTGCCGAATATGCCCGTAAGGCTATCACAACGAGCGGCTGTACTCCCTTGACCCAGGCACAGTGGGAAGACCCCACGACCGGCTTCAATAGTGCGACGGCCAACAACTCGTGGATCTGGGGCCTGCCGATCACCAGCGACAACGTCACCAACCTGATGAATTTCCAGGCCCACATCGGCAACGAGGAGTCGTGGGGCTACGGACACCAGGTGGGACGCGCCATCGACAAGGAGTTCTATACCAAAATCGACAACAAGGATTTCCGCAAGCATTCGTGGCTCGATCCCGACCGCAACTTCTACGCGTACAAGAGTTGCCGCCCCAACGGCAGTGCATATTTCGCTACGCTGAAGGATTACGTCAACATCAAATTCCGTCCCGCACAGGGAGCTTACAGCGACTACAAGATCGGCGGTGCTACGGACATCCCGTGCATGCGCGTCGAAGAGATGTATCTCATCGAAGCCGAAGCTACGGCCCAGAGCAATCTGGTCGCAGCTCGTGAGTTGCTCAATACGTTCATGAAATACCGCATTACCGACGGTTCGTACAGTTGCACCGACCGTACGCCGACGCTCAAGAGTTTCATCGAGGAACTGATCACGCAGAAGCGCATCGAGTTCTGGGGCGAAGGTATCATCATGTTCGACCTGAAACGCCTGGATATGCCGATGAAGCGTGGTTACAAAGGCACCAACTCTCCCTCGGATTACCGTCTGAATACCGACGGCCGCGCTCCCCACTGGAATTTCGTCATCACCCGTGGTGAAATCCAGAACAATCCCGCCGTAGTCAACAACCCCGACCCCTCGGGTAAGATTCCGGTTTGGACAGAATAGGTATCCGGAGAATGCAAAATTTGCTTTAATTCCAAAGATCGAATAGTATGAAAACAATCAAATATTTATTGTTCGCGTTCATAGCACCCTTCGTATTGGCAGGATGCTCGGACGACATCAAATATACTCCCGGAGAAGGCGAAGATCCGGACTGCTACGGCGTATATTTCCCCTCGCAGGAATATGCCACAGACAATGAACGCGATCCGGCAGAGCCTACGACCCTGCCGTTCACGGCCAAGCGCAAGAACTACAAGGATGCGATCACGGTTCCCGTGGAAGTCACCGGCACTCAGGACGGCATCTTCACTGTTTCGGAGATCAAATTCGAAGCAGGACAGGAGGAGACCGAATTTACCGTGGATTTCCCCAATGCCGAGATCGGCAAGACCTACGAATGTTCCATCCGCGTGACGGACAAGAAATACGCGCAGCTATACGGGGAATATTCCAACGGGCTCGATTTCAGCGTCACCCGCGTACAGTGGAACCTCGTGAAGGGTCCCAACGGTGAAACCAAGGGCACGTGGCGCGACGATTTCTTCACGGCGATAATGGGCTCGAACATAAAGGAAAACGGTGTCCCCAATGCAGAAAAGGCAGTCGAGATTTACGAACGTGCCGACATGAAGGGGTACTACCGTATCCAAAACATCTACGACGAAGCCTACATGGCCAAGATCGTCGGTGTAAGGTACTCCAACGTACCCTCCGTTCCTACCTATACCATCATCGACGCACGGGATCCCGAAAAAGTATGGTTCCCGGTACAGCCGACTGGTTTTGAGATCAACGACGTCGGATACGAAGACAACGGCGCATTCGTGATCGTTTCGTTCTGCCAGGAGAATTATCCCACCATGGCTTCCGCCACGATGTACGGTACGCTGGAAAACGGCGTCCTCACCTTCCCGCCGAAAGCGATCCTTCTGACGACACCTTCGCTATGGGAAGCAACCAGCTACTTCAAGGCCAATACCGAAATGACCCGCCTGTTATTCCCGGGTGCAGTAAGCTACGATTACTCGGTAGCCTTCGAGAAGTCGGCGCCCGCAGACGGCAAGGTCGCCATCACGGCTACGCTCGGCAGCGACGTCGACAAGGTGAAATATGCCTTCTTCGAGGGTGCGCTCAGCGAGTCGCTCGCTGCGGCCAAATCGGGAGATATCGACGCAGGTACGACCCCGAGCGAGGAGATCACGGCTTCGGGTACGATCACCGCCGTCATGGAAAAGACCGGTATCTACACCATCGTCGGCAACTCTTATGACGAGAAAGGCAACCTCCAGAAATACGGGTACGTATCGTTCGGTTACGTCAAGGCCGGGGAGGAAAAACCCGTCGTGATGAGCGTCCGCACAGAGCTTACGTGGGAGAAAGAGTCTGAAGGCCACACCCCCGAAAACTCGATCAAGGGGATCCTGTTCGGCGAGGAGATCGCATCGGGCTACATCGGCCTGTTCACGACGGCTTCGACCCAGGGCATGAACGAATCGCAGCTGATCGCCGGTGTCAAGGCATCCGGCAAGGCATTGACCGCCGAACAGCTCGAAAAGATCAACGATACGGGCTACGCTCCTTTCTATGTTGGGCTGTCAAAGGGTACGAGCTACACACTGCTGGTATACGCCGACAACGGTTACAACGGCAAACTGTTCGCCGTAGAACAGACTACTGCCGGCAAGGCAGATCCGCTGCAGCGTAAATATACCATTGACGATCTTTATACCTTCTCTAATAAAGCCCAGCTCTTCAAAACATGGGATCTGTGGGGCATAAACAATGACGGCTCCGGCAAAACGAATCGCTCGAAGATCGGCCAGGTCGTATTCTCGGAAAACGAGACCGACGATACCAGCAATCTGGATGCAATCAATGTTGCGGGCCTCTCGCTCGGAGCCAATAACGAAGACACGGTTGTCTGGGAGTGGTACAACGGGATCATCTATGTTCTGAAAGGGCAGCCCATGGGCACCATTCCGTACCAGGGAGCGACGCTCTATCTCAAGTATTACATTCTGGACAAAGAAACGAGCATGGGTGCGGACACAATCGACGGCATGATGGTCGGAGGTGTCACGGAAGACGGGTACCTCGCCCTGATTTGTAGCCCCGACTTCTCAGACAAGTATAATTTCGACACCATATTGGTCAGGGCGTACACGGATGCCAACTATACGAACTCGATCGGCAACTGGGAAAGCTATACCTCCCCGCTGATGGTACCGGCGACCGGTGGCAACACGGGAGCAGCTGCGCCGCGCAAGGTTGCTTCGGATAAGATGCTGACCCTCTCGAAGGAAATTTCCATCAACCCCTCGAACTACGTCGAACTGCGCGGCCGCGAACGTGCCCACGCCCTGATCGACGAATTGTTCGGCAAGCCCGTCAACCGCGGCGCGAACCCGCTCGAAGGTGAGGTGTCCGTTCGGATCGCAACTCCCGCGATGAGTTCATTCTCCGAAGGTTTTGTACCCCGGGCAAACAGCCTGCAAAGCGGAGGCATGGAGAAAATGCCCCTGAAAAAAATGGCTAAATAATTTCAGTCGTTCACCCAATTAGTGATCAAGAGCGGTCTCCCCTTCCATCGGGGAGGGGAGACCCTCAAAAAAATAACTCGGATTATGATTGATAAAAAATTACTACTCATTGCAGCGCTTCTGCTGGCGAGCTGTACGTCCGACCTTATGACCGAAGGTAGCGACGGCGGTTCGCAAAACACCGCCGCATCGCATAAGATCGTCAACACCTCGGTCAATGCCGAGGCCGGAAGCCTGCTCGTCTATTTCGACGACGCAGCCATCGGCAGCCTCGA
>OGQH01002439.1_pt1 | contig 12881 bp, 9 predicted proteins | sample 1553181 | NCBI WGS metagenome assembly OGQH01 (sample SAMEA2579946, study PRJEB22360) | human gut metagenome | biome: human gut; feature: human-associated habitat; material: faeces | place: Denmark | collected 2008/2010 | reverse complement strand
GCCGGGGACTCGTGCGGGGCCCGGGGGGGGGGGGCTCCCATCCACGGCGGCCGGGCGGCCCGTGCCCATGCCGTCACACAGGATCATCTGGGCAGCGGCCGGGCTGCAGAACTGCTGGACCGCATCCCCGGAGACAGTGCCCTTTGCCGCTGTGCCCGCAGTTCCGAACACGGCCCGGAGGGCGGGCTTTTCGCAGAAGAGCAGGGTGGTCATCCCTTTGCAGGAGAGCACCTGCGGCGGGTCGAAGTCCCGGCGGCAGATGCGCCCGGTCTCCTGCGCCAGTGCGGCCAGCTCGGGGGAAGAAAAGCGGGTGCGGGGCAGAGTGACCGCCGCCCGTGCCCGGCCCAGGTCGTCCAGCGTGACAGCACATTCCAGCGGCGGCGTGCCCAGGCTGGCAAAAAACGCCGCCACCCGCCCGGATTTGTAGGGCTCCGGGTTTCCGGGGCGGCCCAGCTGCTCACTGAGCACGCTCAGGGCATCGGCCATGGCGCTGTATTGTTCGGTCAGGGCGGTGCGCATGGCTTCGGCGTGGACATGGGCTTCCTTCCGACTCCGGTAGAGCGCAAAGGAGCGATTTGCCGCCGCGCAGAGCGCCGCCGGGTGGATGCATCTGGACAGCTGGCCGGGCAGGTCGCTGGTCTGCAGGTGTCCCTGCTGTTCCAGAATGGGCCGCAGGGCGTTCATCCCGTCCAGCGTGGCAGTGTATTCCTGCTTCCAGCAGGTTTCCCGCCGCCCGCAGTTGAAGCACAGGCTGTCGTGGGTGTTGTCAATGACCCAGCGGAAGGTGTCGCACCGGCGGGGAAACGCATCGTACACGGCGTTCACCGTCTCGGCCAGTGAGGAAAGGCTCTCGGCCACTGCTTCCAGCCGGGTGGCGGCGGCAGAAAGCCGGGGTGGCGCCTCGGGCGGCGCGGGGGCTTCCGGCACCGGTGTCAGCCAATGTTTTGGGAAAAAGGCGGGGGCCGCAAGGCCCAGCCCGGCGCTGAGGAGCAGGGGCAGAGCCGTGCCGGGGGCGGGAACACAGAGTACCCCCAGCACACACCCGCCCGCACAGGCGGCAAGGGTCTCAGCCCGCCGCCCGGGAACCAGCAGGACCGCTGCCGCCGTGCCGCAGCAGAGCCCCACCGCTGCCGGGGCAAGGGAAGGGTCTGCTGCGCAGAGCGCAGCCCCGGTGAAGGCAGCAAAGGTCAGCGCGGGCTTTTCCTGCCCGCGGCAGCAGAGGGCAGCATCCACCATGGCACAGGCCGCTACCCCAAGGCAGAGGGGGCCGAAGCGCAGCCCGCCCAGCGCCGCCGCCACGGCAGAAGCAGCCAGCAGGGTGCCAAAACCGGGCTTTTCGGGTGGGAAGCGCTGCAGTGCATAGCCGAGGCCACCCGCCAGCAGGGCATCTGCCCCGCAGAAGAACACCAGTGTGAAGCCTGCCCCGCCGGGCCCCAGCGCAAAGCAGACACCTCCCAGCACCAGCGCCCCGCACCCGGCCAGAAATGCCGGGCGGAGCCTACCGGGCCAGAGCCATCGGGCGGCCACGGCCGCTCCCACGGCGCAGAGCAGGCAGAGGCTGTCCAGTGAAAACGCCCCGAACCCGTGGAACAGGATGCTCAGCGCAGCTCCGGCTGCGCAGGCGGCAAAGCAGTCCGCAGGCAGGCCCAGTGTCAGCCCCAGCCCAAAGGGGAGCAGGGCCCCGTAGAGAACTGCCCAGCCTCCGGCAAGCCCAAGCGCAAAGGCCCCGCCCTGCCGCAGGGCCGGGCGTACCGCCGCCCGGGAGGCCAACGCGGCGGCAACAGGCTGCTTCGGGTGCAGTTTTGTGGTTTCCGGCATGAAAAAATCCCCGCTTTCCGGCGGGGATCTTTTGCAATGTTCTGTTTCCCGCGCCCTTTGCATATACTGTAGCGCGGGCGCGCGGCGTTTTATGGGGTCATGCGGGGAAGCGGCTCAAATCAGCAGAAATAGCGCACTTCACCAAAGAAATTCATCCATTTGGCAATCACTTCATCGCTTCGTGCTTCGATGATGGCCATGATGTTTCGCAGAACACGGGGCGGAATGTTGGAATTGTTGTGGCACAGATAGCATTTCCCGGCCCGGGTGATCCAGATCTTGGTCGCGTTGCTGCTGGGAGCACCCTGTGAAACATGGACATGAATGGGTTCCAGCGGATCATTTTCGTTGGCCCAGAAGTAGACCCAGTAGGAGCCGATCTTAAAAACCTGCGGCATTTTCCACCCCTCCTTCCTGGGAAAACTGCAGGATTAGATGTGCAGTGGATTCCAGGAACTTCTGGTAGCGGTCGATCTCAGCAGGGGTGAAGCCGCTGACATCCTCCCAGGTATAATCCGGCAGATAGCAGACCGCAGAGTGGAAACAATCCTTCTCGTCGGGCTTTTCGATGTAGACCTTTACACGGTGGTCTGGCTGCATCTCGGAATGCACGATCTCGGTGTTGTCGTCCAGTGTCATAAATGGGTACATCATAAAAACACCTCCGTGGATATGATTGCGAAAAGGGGGAAGGAAGATCACCCGTTCAGCTTCTCAATGGCAGCCTTGACACGGGCAAGAGTCGTCTCGCGGCCCATCATGCAGGCAAGGTCGGTGCCGCCGCCGGGGGTGCGCTGCTTGCCGGAAAGGGCAATGCCCAGCGGGTAGAGCAGCCAGCCGTTCTTCTTGCCCAGCTCTTCGGCCTTGGCCTTGCAGGCGTTGAACACGGTGTCGCGGTCAGAGAAGTCCAGGCTCTCGTCGCTCAGCAGAGGCAGCAGGGCTTCCAGTGCCTCCCGGGCGGTCTCCGGGGTGGTCTTTTGCTTCTTGTTGGTGTACAGGCTCACATCGTAGTCGGGCATTGCGTCAAAGAAGTCCAGCTGCTCGGGGATCTCGCCCAGCACCTCACAGCGGGGCTGCAGGTTGGCACAGAGCAGCTTCTTGTCGATGGGGGTGTGCACGGCTTGATCGATCCAGGGTTCGGCCTTCTTCTGGAACTCCTCGGGGCTCAGGCGGCGGATATACTCCGCGTTGATGGCCCGCAGCTTGAGGGGGTCGAAGATGGCGGGGGACTTGGAGATGCCGTCCGGGCTCCAGATCTTGATGAGCTCTTCCAGGCTGAAGATCTCCTGCTCGGCGTATTCGCCCTTGGGGCTCCAGCCCAGCAGGCAGATGTAGTTCATCACGGCCTCGCTCAGGTAGCCCTTGGCCACCAGATCCTGATAGCTGGCATCACCGTTGCGCTTGGACAGCTTGTTCTGTGCGTCCTTCATCACGGGCGGGCAGTGGATATAGGTGGGGATCTCCCAGCCAAAGGCCTGATACAGCAGGTTGTACTTGGGGGTGGAGGACAGATACTCACTGCCGCGGATGACGTGGGTGATGCCCATCAGGTGGTCATCCACCACGTTGGCAAAGTTGTAGGTGGGCATGCCGTCGGTCTTGATGAGGATCTGGTCGTCCATCTCGCTGTTGTTTACCTCGATGTGGCCGTACACCACATCGTCAAAGCCGGTCACGCCCTCGCGGGGGATCTTCTGCCGGATGACATAGGGCTCTCCGGCGGCCAGACGCTTTTCCACTTCCTCCTTGGGCAGGTCGCGGCAGCAGCCGTCGTAGTGGGTCATCTCGCCGTTGGCGCGCTGCTCGGCGTGCAGGGCTTCCAGACGCTCCTCGGTGCAGAAGCAGTAGTAAGCCTTGCCCTCGGCCACCAGCTGCTCGGCATACTGCTTGAACATGCCCATGCGCTCGCTCTGCACATAGGGGCCCACAGGGCCGCCAACGTCCGGGCCCTCGTCCCACAGCAGGCCGGTCTCGCGCAGAGTGTTGTAGATCACGTCCACAGCACCTTCCACATAGCGGCCCTGGTCGGTGTCCTCAATGCGCAGGATGAAGGTGCCACCCTCGTGCTTTGCCATTAAATAGGTATACAGCGCAGTGCGCAGGTTGCCCACATGCATATAGCCGGTGGGCGAGGGGGCAAAACGGGTGCGGACTTTGTTGCTCGGCATAGAAAAACGCTCCTTTTATACTCATGCAAAAAATGCGGATAGCTACGTCTTAGTTTACCTGTTCTGCTGCGATTTGTCAACGGAGGAACGTGTTTTGTGCGAAGCTGCGGTTTTTGGGACACAAGGCGGGACATTTTGTCGAAATCGCCCGCAATCATTGACGAAGGCTGTATTTTTTTGTATACTAGTTTCAAACGGTGCTGGCACAATTTTCCTGTTGTGCCAGCTGCCTGCCTGTATGGAGAAAACGTTGAAGGAGAATGATACCTATGAAAAGCACCGGGATCGTCCGCGGCATCGACTCGCTGGGCCGCATCGTCCTGCCCAAGGAGCTGCGCACCACCCTGCATCTGGACGGGGACACCAAGCTGGAGATCTTTGTGGATGGCGACGCCATCGTGCTCAAGAAGCACCGCCCCGCCGGCAGCTGCGACTTCTGCGGCGACGTGGACGCCAACGCCATCCAGTTTGCCGGGTACTGCATCTGCCCCGCCTGCCGCCGCAAGATCGGCGCGCTATAAACCAGAACCAAAAGGAGGCCTGCGCCCATGAGCCGCATGACCGATTTTACTGTCCCTTCCACCGTGCCCGGGCGCACCCTGCATGCGTTCTGCTGTGAGCCGGAGGGCGAAGTGCGGGCGGTGCTGCAGCTGTCCCACGGCATGGTGGAGTTCATCGACCGGTATAAGCCGCTGGCGGAGTATCTGGCCGGGCAGGGCATCGTGGTGGTCGGCCACGACCACCTGGGCCACGGCGGGTCCATCCGCACCAAGGCCGACTACGGCTACTTTGCCGAGCCGGACGGCAACCGTGCCGTGCTGGACGACCTGCACGCCATGACCCTGCGCACCAAGGAGCGCTACCCCGGTGTGCCGTACTTTCTGCTGGGGCACAGCATGGGCTCGTTCTATGCCCGGCAGTACCTGTGCGAATACGGGCAGGAACTGAGCGGTGCCGTCATCATGGGCACCGGCCACCAGCCCAAAGCGCTGGTGCAGTTTGCCCGCAGCACCTGCCGGGCGCTGGCGGCCGTGCACGGCTGGCAGTACCGCAGCAAGCTGGTGGCCAACCTGTCCTTCATGGGCTACAACAAGGGGCTGGAGGGCCGCACCACCCACGACTGGCTCAACCGTGACGCCGCCGAGGTGGACAAGTACCTGGCCGACGAGCGCTGCACCTTTACCTTTACGCTCAACGCCTACTACAGCATGTTCAGCGGCATCCTGCGCCTGCACGACCCGGCTTTTCTGGCCCGGATGCCCAAGGACCTGCCCCTGCTGTTCCTGGCCGGCACCGCCGACCCGGTGGGCGACCGGGGCAAGGGCGTGCTGCGCGCCATCCAGAGCCTGAAGGCCGCAGGCGTGCAGAACATCCGCTGCAAGCTGTACCCCGGCGCCCGGCACGAACTGCTGGTGGAGACCAACCGGCAGGAAGTGTTTGCCGACATTGCCGCATGGCTGAACGATCAGCTGCGCTGACCACACTGCACCGCACCTTCTTTGCATTTTTCAAAGCCGCTGCCCGGCACACCGGGCAGCGGCTTTTCTGCGTTCTGCAACAAGAAATTTCAATGCGTATCAAGACCATTTCAGCAGCGTAACAACAGCGCACATTTCTCTCTGCATTCTGCGTAAAATCTTGCTGCGTTTTTCTGCAGTTTGCCAATTATCCGCGTGTTTTCGTAATCTTATTGACAGCGCAGCTAGAAAATGATATATCATAAACAGAGTTTATTGCTCTGTTTTATCTCCGTATAGATACAATTTATAGTATCTTTTGTGTGCAGAGCGAAAGGAGCGAATCTTATGACGAACAAGAAATTCAAAAAAGCCGCCATGGCTCTGGCCTTGACCGCCTGTGTGGCAGCCACCCCTCTGGCCGCCAATGCAGAGGCTCCGGAGGACGTAGCTCTGACCCCTGCCCCTGCCGCAGCAGACCAGGCAGCTGCCGCCGATGACACCGTCGCCCCTAAGGCTGACGAGGCCCCCAAGGCTGACGAGGCCCCCAAGGCTGACGAGGCCCCCAAGGCTGACGAAGCCCCCAAGGCTGACGAAGCCCCCAAGGCTGACGAAGACGACAAGGCCGACGTGGACGACAAGGCCGACGTGGACGACAAGGCCGACGTGGACGACAAGGCTGACGTGGACGACAAGGCTGACGAGGCCGCTGACCCCAATGCTCCGGCCCTTCTGACCTCCCCCCTGGAAAATGCCGCTCTGGAAGGGAGCGACCCGGAGGCAGGGATCTCTGCTCTGATGCCGGAGGGTGCCGCCCCGGCTGTGGAGAACACCACCGTTGCCAACGTGCTGGACAAGGACGGCAACCTGGTCGGGTCTTATGACAGTATCGACAAGGCCATTCAGGAGGCTGCCGATGGTGCCACCGTCCAGGTCATCAAGGCCGAGGCCACCACCAAGGGCATCAACCTCGACAAAAACCTGACCATTGAGGGCGTTGCAAGCACCACCAAAAAGCAGGACGCTGAGGGCAATGTGGTGGAAACCACCGAGAAGCCCAAGCTGATCTTTGAGGACAAGGGCATCGCCCTGTGGAGCAAATCTCTGACCTTCAAGAATATGCAGGTGGTGCTGAATAACATCGGCTCCACACCCTACACCGCAGAATGGAACTGGTCCACCGTTTGCGCCAGCAAGGATTCCACCCTGACCCTGGATAACACCGACATGACGATGGACGGCACCGGCACAGCCAGCAACGTCCATGCCATCTACTTCTGCAAAAACGACAAGCTGAACGTCCGGAACGGCTCCAACCTGACCATCCAGAACTACAAGCAGGACGCCCTGGAGTGGGACGGCGGTGACGGCGGCTACAATGTCAACATCACCGATGGCTCCAGCTACACCTCCGACAACAACCGCTCCGGCTTTACTGGCACCTTCCATGTGACGGTGGACGACAGCACCGTAAAGGTCCTCAACAGCACCGGAAACGGCTCCAACGGCTCCCACTTTGACATCAAGAACGGCTCTGACGTGGAGTTCAGCAAAAACGGCAGCCACGGCTTGTCTGCCGGAAACCTGAACATTGAGGATTCCACCGTTACTGCCAGCAACAATGGCCTCACCGGCATCACCTTCACCGGCAAAGGCAGCATCACCGATTCCACGGTAACGGTCACCGGTACAAAGGGTTTGACGAATTCCCATAGATACGGCTACAATGCAGGTCTGCGGCTGGGAAGTTCTTCGGCCACACTGGACATCAAAAACAGTACTGTGACCGTCGCCGACAATTATACAAGTGGCATCCTCTGCCGGAAGGGTAGCAAGCTGACCATTGACGATGCTTCCACCGTCACCGTCACAGGCAATAAGGCCACGCAGGAAAACGATGAAACCAAGGACGACCTTGCCCAGAGCGGCGGCGGCCTGGTGGTGCGCGATGGCGCAGAGGCCAAGCTGGGCGCCAAGACCACCATCAACAACAACCACGCTACCGTGGCCGGTGATGATATCTTTGTGGAAGAGGGCGGCAAGCTGACCTTCTCGGTGACCAATGCCGGCACCGGCGACACCCTGAACGACTGCGGCGACAAGATCGACGGCTGGTATACCGATGCCAACGGCCAGCGCTGGAACTTCCACGGGGAGGAGCCGTTCTTCCAGAACCTGCTGGACAGCGGTGCCGAACTCACCCAGAACGAAGATGGCACCTACACCATCACCGCCGGGGAAGGCGGCCTTGCCCTGAAGGCTGCCCACGCCGAGCTGCCCGCACCGGAACCCGATCCGGAACCCACCCCGGATCCCGACACCCCGGACACCCCCGTCAGCCCGGAGGGCCCCACCACGCCTCCCGTGCAGGACGTCACTCCGGACGAAGCCGAGACGCCCGTGAACCCGGAGAACCCCGCCAATCCTTCTGTGCAGGATGCCACCCCCGACAGCACCGTGGCCGCCCTGCCCAAGACCGGCGTGAACTGGTTCACCGCTCTGGCCATGGCCCTGAGCGGCATGGCCCTCACCGTAGCCGGTGCGTTCACCAGCCTGTTTGCCAAGAGCAAGCACTAAAAGCCAACCCCCAGTGAGCCGTAAAAAGCTCGCTGTTCCTCGCACACAACAACAATGCCCCCGGAGAGTTCTCCGGGGGCATTGTTGTTTCTATCAGTTTTTATTTTCTCAGCCAGCCGTCCACAGCGGCCACCAGCGCCTTGCCGCGGCGGCCCAGCAGGCGGGGCAGCAGCACACGGGCCATAGCCCACACGCCTGCAAAGTTGATCAGGATGACCACTGCGGTGATCAGGCCGGTCCACAGGCCGTACAGCGGGGTCTCGGCCAGCAGCACAAAGGCCTCGAACACCAGCAGACCCACGTTCAGCAGCACCCGGCCCGGATGCACATGCATATGGATCATGCGGTTTGCGTCGATGGAGCGCAGGGTAAACACCAGCGCCAGCCCCAGGAAGGAAGCGTATGTGGCACCGATGGGGCCCCACCACTTGATGAAGAAGTAGTTCATGACGCAGTTGCTGATGGCACCGGCCATCATGGTGACCATGCTGCGGCTGGACTTTTTGGTCACCACATACACGCTGTTCATGAACTGGTTGAAGCAGCTGCAGGTGGAGGCCAGCACCAGGAAGGGCACAAAGTGCCAGGCGTAGTAGTAGTTGGACTTCATGATGTGCATCACCGGGCGGCACAGCCAGATGATGCCCGCCGCACAGCAGAACAGCACACTGGAATAGGTGCGGAAGATCTTGGTGAAGAACCGCGCCCGGCCCTCCTCCTCGGTGACAGCGGAAAGCTGCCAGGCGTCGTAGAAGATCAGGCCCAGCGTGGTGAGGATGGTGGGCAGGAAGTAGCCCGTGGACAGCAGGCCGCTCCAGGCGTTGCCGTCGTGGCCCCCCAGGCCGTCACACATCCGCCGCACAAAAAACAGGTCGGAGGCGTTGATGATCCAGAAGCTGATCTGGGCCGGGATCATGGGCAGCGAGAAGTGGAGCATCTGCTTCCACAGCCCCCGGTTGACGCCCCGGAACTCCAGGTAGTTCCACAGTTTTCCGGTGATGCACAGGAACAAAACGCTGACAAAGTCGCCGCTGATGATGGCCAGCAGGTAGCCGTTGGCACCCCACTTGAAGCCCACCAGGTACAGCACATAGAACGCCATGGTGGCCACGGTGCACAGCACGCCGTCCACGGCCACCAGCTTGTTCCACTGGCGGCTGCGCACGAACTGGGTGCACAGGGTGCGCAGGCAGCTCATGAGCACATAGAGGTAAATGAGCAGGCCGTACTGGGCCATATCAGGCAGGAACCGTGCAATGGGCCAGCACAGGACCAGGATGCCAAAGCCGCCCAGAATGGTGAGCAGGCCGTTGGTGAACACCTGCTTTTCGCTGTTGCCTTTATCCAGGCCAAAGCGGATGATGGCGTTGGACATGCCCATGGACACAAAGGGGATGAGCAGGTTCGCGTACTGGCTCAGGATCTTGGACAGGCCCAGATCCGAGATCTCGGCCATGGCGTAGGTCAGGAACGGCTGCACGATCAGCGTGAGCAGTTTGGACGAAAAGCTGGAAATGGCAAAGATGAGGGTGTTGCCGGCCAGTTTGGAGTATTTATCGCCGCCGGACTTTTTTTCGTTTTCCAAGGGAAGTCTGCCTCCTGTTTCTACTTCTTCAATAGCTCCCGCCGGGCTTTCCAGTCCGGCAGCAGCTTTGCCACCTCGGCCCAGAACGCCGGGCTGTGGTTGGCCTGCAAAAAGTGGCAGTATTCGTGCACCACCACATAGATCTGCGCCGCAGGCGGCATATTGTACAGCTGCAGCGCAAAGGTGATCTGCTTTTTGCCGGGGCAGCACACGCCCCAGCGGGTGGTCATGCTGCGCACCTTGAGGGTGGGTTTCTGGCCGCCCAGCACCCCGGCAAAGGCCGGGTAGACCTGATCGCTCATGGCGGTAAAACAGGCCAGTGCGGTCTCCTTGTCCGGCAGGTCGGCATTGTCGCGGGCCGCTTTTGCCATCACTTTCTGCCGGGTGTCGTGGATCCACTGTGCGTTCTTGCACACAAAGGCGTCCGCCTGTTCCAGGCTGGTGCGCAGCGGGATGCTGACCATCACGGTGCCGTTGTCCCGTACCCGCAGATGCAGCTGTTTGATCTTTTTGCGGTACAGCTCGTACTGGATGCCGCCCGCGCTGCGCAGCTGGACTTCCGGTTTTTGTGCGGCCACGTCAGGACGCACGCTCTGCCCGCTGCGGGGCCGGCAGCTGGGCCAGCACCACGGCGGCAAAGATCAGCACACAGCCCACGCCTTCGCGCGGGGAAAGGCTCTGATGCAGCAGCACCCAGCCGCCCAGTGCGCTGAACACGCTTTCCAGGCACATGATCAGGCTGCCCACGGCAGGGTTCATATCCCGCTGGCCCAAAATCTGCAGCGTGTAGGCCACGCCGCTGGACATCACGCCGCAGTACAGCAGAGGCACCGCGTTCACGGCAAATTCCGCCGGGGCCGGGTGCTCCAGCAGCAGCGCTGCCACCGAGCTTTCCACCGCCACCACAAAGAACTGCCGCAGGCTCAGGCGCACGCCATCCATCTGCGGACCATAATGGTTCACCGCCATGATCTGGAAACTGAACAGCACGGCGCACAGCAGCAGCACCATGTCGCTGCGTTCCACGCCGCCAAAGCCGTTCTGCATGCACAGCAGATACAGCCCGCACACCGCGATGGCCACGCTGAGCCACAGCTGGGGGCTGCCGCGGCGGCCCAGTGCCAGCCCGAAGATGGGCACCAGCACCACATACATCGCCGTGAGGAAGCCTGCTTTGGCCGTGGAGGGGTTCAATGTCAGGCCGAACTGCTGGGCAGCCGACGCCACAAACAGCAGCGTGCCGCACACCAAGCTGGCCCGGCGCAGGCAGCGGCGCTCCTCCGGCGTTTTCGGTGCCCCAGTGGTGCCGGTGCTGCGCTGACGCACCAGGTCAAACACCTTGACCGTGGGCAGCAGCACCAGCACCGCCAGCCAGCTGCGTCCGGCCAGAAAGCTGCAGGCTCCCATGCCGGAACCGGCGCTCTGGGCCACGAAGGCCGTGCCCCAGATAAATGCGCACAGCAGCAGCAAAAGCGAATTCTTGCGTTGTGTATTCATCAGCCGACGCCCTCCACCTTGAGCAGACCGTAGAGGTAGTAACGGCTGGAATCATAGGAAATGGTCATGCGGTAGATGGCCGCCGGGTCCAGCCCGGAGATGGTGCAGGTGTAGTCGGTGCCGTCGGTCTTGATGTAGTAGGTGCTGTCCGGCACATACTCCACGCCGCCGTCTACCTTTTTCCACAGCGCCACCTTGAATTTCTGGGTACCCTCGGCGGTGCCGCAGGCCATGACGGTCAGCGTGCCGGTGGGTGCCGCAAAGTAATTGGTCTGGCGGCTCCAGATGCCGTTGAACACGGCGTACAGGGTGCCGTCCACCATGGCAGTGTCAAACTTTGCCGAAGCGTCCGCAATGCCCTGAATGATCAGCGGGTCTGCGGTAGCGTCCGCCCAGCGGGTGGTGTCCTCTTCCTGCACCTCGCCGGAGCTGCCGGAGATCTTCTGCGCCACACCGCGCAGTGCGTCCTTGCAGCCGGTCAGACCGGCCACCAGCAGAGCGGCGGCCAGCACAACGGCCAAAAAGCGTTTTTTCGTTTTCATAAACGTTTCCTCAACCTGTCAAAGGGTTTGATGTTCCTGTTTTTTCGGGTTCCGGCAGGGCCGGGTCCATCTGTATAGTATACCGCATTTTGCAGCACCGCACAAGAGAGCCGCCCGGCTTTTGCGCGCGCTGCCGCCCGATTTCATGCAGTTTCTTTGCCGTCGGCGGCCGCCAGTGCCCCACACTCGGCAGCGGCGAGGGAAGTCTGCTCCGGCCCGAACAGCGAACCGTACCGGTACAGGGCCCAGCCCCCGGCTCCCTGCTCCCGCAGAAAGGCCACCTGGTCGGCCAGCGCACGACCGGTGCTCCAGCCCGACAGGCTGTTTTCGTTGCTGCCGCCGTCGCCCACTCCCACACGGTAGGCTCCCAGCCCGAAATACAGGGCCACGTCCGCCGCGCGGGGATAGGCGAGCCATGCGGGCACGATGTTCTCAAAGGCAAAGCGGGTGCTGCCGTTGTGCAGGGCAAAGCCCTGCCCCCAGTACACCTGCGGGCACAGATAATCGACCACCGCATCCCCGTCGCCGGACGCCAGCCAGCCGGTCACATCGCTGTACTGCTGGTTTTCGTCGTTGTCCGGGTTGCCCTGGGGGCTGATGCCGAACCGCAGGGTAGGATCCGCCGCTTTCACCGTGTCGTACACGGCCCGCACCAGCGCGGTCACATTTTCCCGCCGCCACCCGGCAAGATTTCCCGCCCCGGACGCCGCAAACTGCGCCGCGTCGATGCTTTCATCGGTGGTAGGGTAGAAGTAATCGTCAAAGTGGATGCCGTCCACCGCGTAGTTCTGCACCAGCTCGGCCACGCCCTGCACCACATAGTCGGCGGCGGCAGGCTCGGCGGGGTTCAGGTAAAGGCCCTCGTCCACCGTGCACACCCACTCCGGGTGGGTGTTGGCCAGATTGCTGTCCGCAAGGTTCGGCGGCATGGCTGCCGAGGAGCGCAGGCGGTAGGGGTTGACCCACGCTTCCACCGAGATGCCCCGGGTGTGGGCTTCCTGCAGCAGCACATCCAGCGGGTCAAAGCCCGGATCCTGCCCCTGCACCCCGGTGCACAGATGGCTCCATGGGAACAGGGTGCTGCGGTACAGCGCATCCCCGAAGGGGCGCACCTGGGCCAGCACTGTGTTCAGCCCCAGTCCGGTACAGTTGTCCAGCAGCTGCACCACTCCGGCGCGGAAGGCATCCTCCGTGGAAAAGTCCATGGCGGCCCATTCCAGATAGCTCACCCACACGG
>OGQH01002432.1_pt1 | contig 12914 bp, 10 predicted proteins | sample 1553181 | NCBI WGS metagenome assembly OGQH01 (sample SAMEA2579946, study PRJEB22360) | human gut metagenome | biome: human gut; feature: human-associated habitat; material: faeces | place: Denmark | collected 2008/2010 | reverse complement strand
CCAGGCCCTGCTGCCCCGCCAGACGATGAACAATATCGTGGCCGCCCTCTGCCAGGAGGGGCTTCTGACATAGGCCTCACCCTCCGTCAAGGCAGGGAAAAGGCCTACGTGTTCTTTGGCGAAGAAAAAAGCAGCCCCATTCTGCTGCAAATCGCACCGCCGGTCATGCTGGCACGGCTGGGGGTGGGTTTTTGTTTTGCGGATACGGGGCGTCGCCCCTTGACTTAAACCTGCCTTTAAGTGGTATGCTGTATTTTATGGATGGATGTCACATCCGTTTGCGGCATTTTTCCCGCCGTTTCGTTGACTTTATGGCGATAATCCAATATACTGAAAGATACGGCTGTTTTGCCATACCGTGAATAAGAAAAGCGAAAAGGAGGGGAAGCCATGATCTTCGGCAAGTATATCAACCGGTATTATCTGCGCAGTGCACCCGTGCTGCTTTTGGGCCTGCTGGCGCTGCTGACGGTCGATTATATCCAGCTTATGATCCCCGAGCTGTACCGCCTGGTCATCAACGGCGTTAATCTGGGAGAGGTCGCCATCGACGGACAGACCCTCGCCTTTACCAAAGAGGTGCTGTTCCAGCACATCTGCCTGCCCATGATCTGGATCGTGCTGCTGATGGTCGTCGGGCGGTTTTTGTGGCGCGTCTGTTTCTTTGGCTCGGCGGTGCTGGTCACTGCCGATCTGCGGGAGCGGATGTTTGACCACAGCCGCCAGCTGTCCCAGCAATACTACCAGGTCAACAAGGTCGGCAACCTGATGAGCCTCTACACCAACGACCTGGACACCATTCAGGAGTGTTTCGGTGACGGCATCTTGATGTTCTTCGATGCCTCGGTGCTGGGGCTGCTGGCACTGTTTAAAATGTGGCGTATGGACTACAAGCTCACGCTGCTGGCACTGATCCCTGCGGGCATCATGTTCGTCATCGGCACCATCATGGGCACCACCATGACCAAACGGTGGGAGGAACGCCAGCAGGCTTTTTCCGACCTGTCTGACTTCGCGCAGGAGAATTTCTCCGGCATCGCGGTCATCAAGGCCTTCGTCAAAGAGTACAAGGAATTGACGGCTTTTCGTAAATTAAACCGCGAGAATGAGGAGATCAACGTCACCTATACCAAAATTGCCACCCTGCTGGAAGTGCTGGTCACGCTGTTTGTTGAGTCGATCATCTGCGTCATTTTGGGCTACGGCGGCTGGCTGGTCTACCGCGGGCAGTTCAACGCAGGCCAGCTGGTGGAGTACATCGGCTACTTTGAGGCCATCGTCTGGCCCATCATGGCCGTGTCCATGCTGATCGAAAAGACCAGCCGCGGCAGGGCCTCTCTGAACCGCATCACTGAGCTGCTGGATGCCCCCATCGACGTGGCTGACCGCCCCGGCGTGGCCGACCTGACCGACCCCAAAGGCGGCATCGAGTTCCGCCACCTGAACTTCCGCTACCCGGACGGCGAGTACGATGTGCTGCGGGATATCTCCTTTACCATTGCGCCCGGCGAGAGCGTGGGCATCGTGGGCAAGACCGGTGCGGGCAAGACCGCCCTGGTGGACCTGCTGCTGCGCACCTATAATGTGCCGGACGGAACCCTGTTTGTGGACGGCAGGGATGTGAACAGCCTTTCCATCCACTCGGTGCGCAATGCCTGTGCCTACGTTCCGCAGGATAATTTCCTGTTCTCGGACACCATCGCCCACAACATTGCCTTTGGTGTGGACGATGCCACCCCCGAGGACATCGAGCGGGCGGCAAGCATGGCCGATGTGCGGGATAATATCGTGGATTTCAAGGACGGCTACGAGACCGTTCTGGGCGAGCGCGGCGTGACGGTGTCCGGCGGCCAGAAGCAGCGCATCTCCATCGCCCGCGCCCTGCTCAAGGACGCACCCATCCTGATCCTGGATGACTCCGTCTCGGCGGTGGATACCAGCACCGAGAAGATCATCCTCGATAACCTCAAGAACAGCCGGGCAGGCAAGACCACCCTGCTCATTGCCCACCGCATTTCCACGGTGGAGCGGCTGGACAAGATCGTATTCCTCAACGAGGGCCGGGTGGAAGCCGTCGGCCCCCACGACCAGCTGTATGCTTCCTGCCCGGAGTACCGCCGGATGGTCGATCTGCAGCGGCTGGAGGATGAGACGAAGGGAGGCGAAAACGCATGATGCATCTGAATCCGTTGGTTCTGGTGGGCGCTGTCATCGGCGTGATTACCGCCCTGCTGGTGGCAGCCTATGCCGCCGTCAAGGACAAAAAGACCGCCATGGGCTTTGAGCGCAACATGGAGGACGGCGAGATCATGCGCCGCCTTGCCCGCTATGCCCGGCCCTACCTGAGCAAATTCCTCATTGTGGGCCTGCTGATGCTCTTCTCCATTGCCTACGATATCATTTCACCCCTCATCGTGGGCCGCATCGAGGAGCTGGTGGCCGGGGAGTTTGAACTCCGCACCCTCTTCCTGGGCGTGTCAGTGTATGCAGGCGTGCTGGTGTTCTCCATGGGCAGCACCTACCTGCAGGCCGTGATCCTGCAGCGGGTGGGCCAGCGCATCATCTCCGATCTGCGCGAGGATCTGTTCAGCCACATTGAATCTTTGGCACACGAGCAGCTCAACGAGATCCCCGTGGGCAAGCTGGTCACCCGAGTGACCAACGATACCAACGCCATCTCCATGATGTTCACAAACCTCTTGGTCCAGCTGACCAAGAACAGCTTTGTCATTCTGGGCATTCTGGTGGCCATGCTCTGCCTGAACTACGAGCTGACGTTGATGGTGCTCTGCTTTGTGCCCTTCATCGTGATCTTCACGGTCATCTTCCGCAAGTTCTCCCGCCGCGCCAACCGCAAGCTCAAGAACGCGACCACCGATATCAATACCTATCTGTCCGAAAACCTGTCCGGCATCAAGGTCACCCAGATCTTTGGCCGGGAGGACGAGAAGATGGAGGACTTCCGCCAGAAGAGCCAGAAGCTGGCCCGGGCCAATCAGGAGCAGATCTTCGTGTTCAGCGTGTTCCGTCCGCTGGTGTATATGCTCTATGTCAGCTCGATCCTGTGCCTGTTCTATCTGGGCGGCATGGGTCACCTGAACAACGTCAGCTTTCTGGGGCAGACCATTTCCAGCGGTACCATCGTCACCTTTTATATGTACATCTCCAAGTTCTTCACCCCCATCCAGAACCTGGCCGAGCAGTTCAACTGGCTGCAGTCGGCGCTGGCATCGGCAGAAAAGGTGTTCTCCATCATGGATATCCAGCCCAAGATGCAGGATGTCCCCGATGCCATTGAGCTGGACGAGGTGAAGGGCGAGATCGAGTTCCGGGACGTGTGGTTCAGCTACGTTCCCGGCGAGTGGGTGCTGCAGGGCGTTTCCTTCCATGTGGATGCCCGCCAGACCGTGGCCTTTGTGGGCTCCACCGGCTCCGGCAAGAGCACCATCCTCTCCCTGATCTGCCGGAACTACGAGTTCCAGAAGGGCCAGATCCTGATCGACGGCATCGACATCCGCAAGATCAAGATCTCCTCCCTGCGCAGGCACTTCGGCCAGATGCTGCAGGACGTGTTCCTGTTCTCGGGTACCATCCGCTCCAACATCGTTCTGCGGGAAGAGGGTATCCCCGACAGCGAGATCATGGAGGTGTGCCGCTACGTCAACGCCGACAAGTTCATCAACAAGCTGGACCACGGGTTGGACGAAGAGGTGCGTGAGCGCGGCAACAACTTCTCCGCCGGACAGCGGCAGCTGCTCAGTTTTGCCCGCACCATCATCCACAAGCCCAGCGTGATGATCCTGGACGAGGCTACCGCCAACATCGACACCGAGACGGAGCTGCTGATTCAGGATTCGCTGGAAAAGATGCGCACCGTGGGCACCATGCTCATTGTGGCCCACCGGCTGTCCACCATCCAGCATGCGGACAACATCATCGTGCTGTCCCACGGTAAAATTCTGGAGCAGGGCACCCACCAGCAGCTGCTGGCCCGGCATGGCCGCTACTACCAGCTGTACACCCTGCAATACCACAAGGCGCAGCTGAACGCAGCCGAATAAGCGCAGACAGAAAGGCCGCTGACCTGAGATGGGTCAGCGGCCTTTTCCGTCTGCACCGGGGGTGGAGTCGTCCGCTTCCGGATCGTTGAGGGAACGCAATTAACACTTGCAAAACAGGTGCATCGCTCGTATAATAAAATGTGGTAAAATAATAAAAAAGAGAAATGGAGAGGAGGGGCCACAGGATGCAGTGGATCGATGCGCTCAGCTACGAAGAAGTGATGACCTTTTTGCGCAGTACACCGGCGAACCTCTTTTTCAAGGATACGGAATGCCGTTATCTTTTTATTTCGGACGTTAGGACTTTCTTCCCCTACGGAGAAGGGCAGGAAGAGGATGTGCTGGGCAAGACAGATCTGGAGATCTGGGGCAGCGAGGAACAGGCCCGCTTTTATTATGAGCAGGACCAGAAGGTGCTTGCCACCGGCAAGGGAACCAGCTTTATCACCGAGGTGCCCCGGAAGGATGGGACGGCATACTATCAGATCAAAAAGAACCCCGTTGTGCTGGAGGGAAAGATCATCGGCATCGTGGGGCTCATTGGTGATATCACCGAACGGGTGCGGCTGGAAAAACAGGCCCAGAACTGGGCCGTCCACGATGAACTGACCGGTCTGTATAACCGCAACTACCTGAAGGTAAAGGGTGCAGAGCAGCTGAAGGGAGCCGTCATGCCCGTCACGATCATTATGGGCGACTGTAACTACCTGAAGCGTGTGAATGATGCCTACGGCCACGAGTACGGCGACCTGCTGCTCAAGCGGGTGGGCCGGGTGATCCGGGAAAACCTGCCGCCGGAAAGCGTGGCCCTGCGGATGGGCGGCGATGAATTCCTCATTGCCTGCAACCACTTCTCTGCAGAAGAGGCCGAACAGCTGATCGAGAGGCTGCACGGGGAGCTGGCCCGCCAGAGCGACGACCGCCTCAAGCTGGATGTTGCCTTTGGATACCACACTGTGACAGAAGGCCCCTTTGATTATATCGCAGTCTACCATGCTGCCGACCGGGATATGTACCGGAACAAGCGCAAAAACCGCTGATAATACGGACGAAAAACAGCCTCAGCCCGACCTCCCAAGGGCTGAGGCTTTTTTGGTGATCTGTTACATCAGGGCGGTGAGCACCAGCGCGCAGAGCGGCAGGATGAGGATGCTGAGCAGGGTGGTCAGCACCACAGACCCGGCGGCAAAATGCTCATCATGGCCAAACTGCACCGCAAATACCGAGGTGATGGCAGCAGCGGGGCAGCACTCCAGCAGGAGCACCACCTGGGCCGACATCCCGAACCGGAGCAGGCCCAGCACCGCAAAGGCGGCCAGACAGACGGCGGGGATGAGCAGCATCCGCACCCCGGCCAGCTTCCAGATGTGCTTGTCGCGCAGGATACTGCCCAGGTCGCCGGATGCGATCAGGATGCCGGTGATGAGCATGGACAGGGGCGTGTTCATGCCGCCCAGCAGCTCCAGCGGCTGGGCGATGAGGGTGGGAACCGGGATCTGCAGCAGATAGATGGAAAGGCCCACCACCATGGCATAGAGCACCGGTGTGTGCAGCAGGCTGCGGGCAATGGCCTTTGGGCTGTTGCTGCCGCTGACCATGCCGTAGCCCATGGTCCAGAGCAGGATATTGAACACCGTGACATAGGCGCTGGCGTAGAGCAGGCCCTCGGCACCAAACAGGGCCGAGATGAGCGGGAAGCCCATGTATGCCGCGTTGGAAAAGACGCAGGCAAACCGGAAGATGGGGGCGCGGCTGTCCTTCTGGCGGGCCGTCAGAAGCAGGGTGAGCACCGTGCCCATGAGGATGGCCAGCACACTGAGCCCAAAGGCTGCCAGCAGGTTGCGCAGGATCTCCATGCTGAACTCCATCCTGTAGGAGTTCACGATCATGGCGGGCACCACCAGATTGACCAGCAGCGAGGAGAGCATCTGCCGCCCCTCGGCCTTGAGCCAGCCCATCTTTACCCCCAGCGCACCGGCTCCAATCAGCAAAAACAGCACAGCCACCTGCTGCGCACAGATCCATGCAAGCTCCATAATATTACTCCTCCACCACGGCATGAAAAATATCAGCTTGAATACAACAAAGATATAACATAATTATCCTGCCATTGCAAGAGGAAAACAAAAAAATCTCTGCCCGGAAAGGGCAGAGAGAAAAAACGCCATCTGCGGTGGCTTACAGGATCACATTTTTGATGAGCAGGGAAACGCTGCCGTCCGGATCGTGGAGGAATTCCAGCTCGGAATCGGAGTTCAGCAGCTCGGTGGGGATCTTGACCTCGATGCCGTTGGCGGTGCGGATGCTCCGGCTCTCCATCCGGCGGATGCGGGCAGGGGTCACGGTGACAGGGGCGGCTGCCTCTTCCAGCACCTCGCTCTTCTCCACATAGTCATCAAAGGGCACAGCGGCCAGTGGGTATTCCTCAGCCAGCTGCTGGCGCACCTGCTCCACCGATACCTGATTGTCGTTGTCGGCAGCCTGGTTGGCAATGAGCATGGCCACCTGCGCGTCGGCATGGGGCTCATCCTCATAGGCATCCTTCACAGCCTGTGCGGCGGCCTCCTGAATGGCCTGCAGCTTCTTTTTCTCGGGCTCGGCCTGGGTATACTGGAACACAACAGAGGAGAGGTAGAACTCCTTGTGGCCGTCGATGTCGTATTTCTTTTCCAGCAGGCGCATGGAGTAGTCTGTCAGGTTGACAAGCGCACCCTCCTCCACCTTGCCGCTCTGGGTGGGCAGGCAGGCCCGCTGCTGGATGATGGAGTTGACCGGGGCACCCTCCACAGTCTCGGTGTAGTGGGTGTAGCCGTTTTTATAGTTCAGCTTGAGGATGCCCAGCCAGGGCGCGCCGTCCCGGGTGAAATCCACCACGGCCAGGTCCGCCCCGGGGATGGTGGTGTGGGCGTGCATGTAATCGAACAGCACCCCCGCAATGCGGCAGGACAGATCAATGAAATCCTGATTGTGTTCCAGCTCGTTCCGGAAAGCCGAATCCGGCAGGGGGCGGCACTGGCGGATCTCATCGCTGGCCAGCAGCTTTTCGATATGATTCTGTAAGTAGGCGGTCTTTTCGGCAGTCAGCTCCATGCCGCCGCCGCTGAGCACCGGCGCGTCCAGCGTGGTGTCCAGCACATGCAAAATTGCCTGATGGATGATGATCTCCATGGGTCAAAACCTCATTTCCCGGGTGATTGTGATGTTCCTGCCCAGTATAGCACATCCGGAACAAAAAGGCGAGAGGGAGCGCAAAGGCTTGTCAACTGCCGCCTGAGATGCTACAATGGGGCTGACCAAACATCCGGACAAGCCGAAAGGGGAGTGTGTTATGGAATTTCGGGACAAGCCGATGCAGAACCTCATCCGCATCAAGGAAAAGGAGATCTGCAAAAATGTGCAGGAGCTGCTGCTGGACGGTGAGCAGATCGTGGGGGCTTACAAGACCGTGCGCGATCAGGCCGTGTTCACCACCCACCGCATTTTTATGGTGGATATGCAGGGGATGACCGGTACCCGGCAGGAGATCTTTGTGCTGCCCTACCGCAAGATCCTGCATTACGGCATCAAGACGGCAGGCTTCGGCGACCCGCTGCAGACCTCGGAGCTGACGGTCTGCTTTGCGGATGAGCACGAGGCAAAGTTCGGCTTCATCGGGCAGGATGAGCTGCTGGCGGTGGCACGGGCCATCAGCCGGTGCATCCTGTAACAGTACAAACGTAAAACGCCCGTTCCGGCTTCTGACCCCGGAGCGGGCGTTTTACATTGCTGTAATATGCGAAAAAAGGAGAATGTCGAAGGGTCAGCAGGCGGCGCGCTCTCTGCGGCCGGCCTCGAGCATGTAGTGCAGGAAGCCGGTGACATCAGCAGGGTCGGTGACAGAGATGTCAAAGCCCTTGGAGGGAGCGTCCATCATCTGGAACAGCTCGGTGGCGGCGTTGTCCTTTTTCAGGTCGCAGGTCTCGCCATTGTCCAGGTGCAGGAGCACACTGCCGCGGCTGGCGGCTACCTGCTGCATGAAACGATCTTTATCAAGATACTGGATGCGAAGCATAAAAATACCTCCCACAAAGAAATGTTTTATTCTGGAAGAGTCCCCCGGGCCAGGCTGCCCGTGGGGAACGCTTCTCGGGAACCGGATCAAGCCGCGCCGGGGGTTGTTTTCCGCCCCCTGCGGTGTTATACTGTGCTTGCTGGTTCTGATGAAATAATACCACGAAACCGGCACGATAGATAGAACAAAAACACCCGATTTGTACAACAAAATCGGCATTGACAAAAAATATTCAAAGTATTGCGGAAAGGAATTGTTCAATATGGCGTTTCAGACAAGCTGTGTCTCTGCTGCCAATATCGTTACCGGGCTGACCTTCCAGCAGGACGTTGTGGCCGATGCCGAGGGGCGGGAAATGGTCCAGCATGGCAGCGCCCTGTTCCCCATTGCCTGCTACGCGGAGAACCTGAAAAGCTATTCGGTGGCCTGGCACTGGCACGAGGAGTTTGAGTACATTCTGGCCATGAAAGGCCCCCTGACGGTGGACGTGAACAAGACCCGGGTGACCCTGCAGACGAATCAGGGCGTGTTCCTGAACTCCGGCATCCTCCACGCGGTGGAGCCGGCGGAAAAAGGGGAAGCTCTGCTCCACTCGGGCGTGTTCCACCCCCGGCTGGTGGGCGGAATGGACACCATCTTCTGGCAGAAGCTCATCCGACCCATGCTCCAGCCGGATGCCCCGGCGTTTTTTCTGCTGGATGGGGCTGTGCCCTGGCAGGCGCAGGTGCTTGCCTGCCTGCGGGAAGCCTGGCAGGCGGTTGCCGTGGAGCCCTTTGATTACGAGAACCGGGTGCGGTATTATCTCTCTGCGGCGCTGCGGCTGCTGAGCACCCAGTGCGTGGGCGGCAGGACCAAGGTCTCCCAGCAGGAGCAGATCGCCGCCGAGCGGATGAAGCAGATGCTCCGCTTTGTAGAGGAGCACTACGCTGAGGAGCTGACCGTGGAACGCATCGCGGCCAGTGTGGCCCTGAGCGAGAGCGCCTGCCTGCGCAGCTTCCGGCAGATGCTGGGCATCACGCCCATCCAGTATGTCAAGCAGTTCCGGGTGGAGAAGGCCGCCGAGCTGCTCCGCTCCACCCGGCTCAAGACGGGCGAGATCGGGATGGAGTGCGGCTTTGCAGATGGCAGCTACTTCATCAAGACCTTCCGGGAGATCAAGCACTGCACACCCAAGGAATACCGCGCAAAATTCTGCTGAAATGTCTGAGATAGAAACAGGAGGAAATGATCCCCATGCAGCACAGTCTGACCCAAGGCCCCATTACAAAGAATATCCTGCTGTTTGCCCTGCCGCTGATGTTCGGCAACCTGCTGCAGCAGATGTACAACATTGCCGACACCTGGGTGGTGGGCCGCTTCCTCGGCGCGGATGCGCTGGCGGCGGTGGGTTCCTCCTACACCCTGATGACCTTCCTGACCTCGATTCTGCTGGGTCTGTGCATGGGCAGCGGCGCGGCTGTGTCCATGCAGTACGGCAGCGGCGAGACCGGGAAGATGCGGCAGAGCGTGTTCCAGTCTTTCCTGCTCATTGCGGGCATCGCCCTGGTGCTCAACCTGCTGGTCTATCTGGGGCTGAACGGCATCCTGTGGCTGCTGCGGGTGCCCGCAGAGCTTTGCTCGCTGATGAAGGACTACCTGCTCATCATCTTTCTGGGCATTGCGGCGACCTTTTTGTATAACTATTTCGCAAACCTCCTGCGGGCCATCGGCAATTCTGTGGTGCCGCTGGCGTTTCTGGCTGTATCAGCCATCCTGAACGTGATCTTGGATCTGGTCTGTGTCCTTGTGCTTGACTGGGGCGTGAAGGGTGCCGCCGTGGCAACTGTCTTTTCCCAGTATGTGTCCGGGGTGGGCATCGGCTTGTACACCCTGAAAAAGTTCCCGCAGCTCTGCCCGAAACGGACAGACTGCAGGTGGGACCGGAAAAACCTTGCCAATATCCTGAATCTTTCGGTGATGACCAGCGTTCAGCAGTCCATTATGAATTTTGGCATCCTGATGGTGCAGGGTCTGGTCAACAGCTTCGGCACGGTCATCATGGCGGCCTTTGCGGCAGCGGTGAAGATCGATTCCTTTGCCTATATGCCGGTGCAGGATTTTGGCAACGCATTCTCGACCTATGTGGCCCAGAATTACGGGGCAGGCCAGCCGGACCGCATCAAAAAAGGGATCCGCAGTGCCGGGCTGACAAGCGCGGTGTTCTGCATCGTCATCAGCGTGTTGGTCTGCGCCTTTGCCGCCCCGCTCATGGGGATTTTCATCGACCCGGCTCAGACCGAAATCATCGCGGCGGGCGTGCAATACCTCCGCATCGAGGGCGCGTGCTACATCGGCATTGGCGTGCTCTTTCTGCTCTACGGCTACTACCGGGCGGTCAACCAGCCTGGGATGTCGGTCATCCTGACCATTGCTTCCCTTGGCACCCGTGTGGCGCTGGCCTATCTGCTTTCTGCCACGCCGCTGGGTGTTACCGGCATCTGGCTCAGTGTGCCCATCGGCTGGGCACTGGCAGATGCCATCGGCATTGGGTATTATTTGAAGAGGAGAACATAAAATATCCCCCGCTGCAAAACGTGTTCTGGCACGTCTGCAGCGGGGGATCGTGTTTTTTCTGGGGTTTGAGGTGATTCGGGCGGGGGCTTATTCCCCCACGGCGGGGACGTTCTGCATCGTCCAGAGGAGCTTCTGGACATCTACGCTGCCCATGTGGGTGGGCTCCTCACCCAGACGGAGGAAATCGGTCTGCTGGGCGGTAACAGTCTGCCACTGGGGCAGGTTTGCGCCGTTGGGGTCGCCGGTCTTGGCAAAGTTGGTCAGGTAATCCACCATCTGAGCGCTGAGGGCGGTGTCCTTCTCAGTGAAGGGCCGCCAGCAGTGAGCCAGCGTGCCGAACCAGTACCACAGGTCGCTGGAATGCCAGGCACCACGGTCATCACCGGGGAGCTGGCGGTCGAAGAACCAGCCGTAGCTGTCGGCGTTCCGGGCGCACCAGTCCTGAGCCATCTGGTAGAGATAGGGCGGAACGATATCCTCGCTGGTGAAGCCAATGAGGTAAGGAATATGGTGCTGTTCGTCGGCAGCCAGCGTCTCAGGGCCGGTCTTGACCTGGAAACGGCCATCCACCACGGGCTCACAGCCCATACCCTTGAACTGGGGCTGGGTGCGGACGGCATCCCAGGCTGCAAACAGCTGGGCGGGGGCGAGGGCGCGGAACTCGGCCAGGGTGCTGCACCCGGCGGTCTCCATGACCTGCTTCCAGAACGGGTAGTGGGCCTCAGCGGGCTTGGCCGTCAGCATCTGGCTTACGCCGCCGCCGCTGCTCATCACGGCCTTGGAGAACAGCCCCCTGGTGATGGGGGAGAGGACGAGCTGCTGGACGCTCATGGCACCGGCGCTCTGGCCCATGATAGTGATGTTGTTGGGATCGCCGCCAAAGGCAGCGATATTGGCACGCACCCACTGCAGAGCCGCCAGCTGATCCAGAAAGGCATAGTTGCCGGTGGATCCGGCCTCATCAGCCAGCTCGGGCAGGCAGACAAAGCCCATGGGGCCGAGCCGGTAGTTGATGGTCACAGCCACGCAGCCTTTGGTGGGCCAGACAGGGCCGTCGAAGTGTTTCTCGTGGCCGCAGCCGCCGGTAAAGCCGCCGCCGTGAATGTAGAAGATGACCGGCAGCTTGTCCTCGGGGGCTGCGCCAGCAGGGGCCCAGATGTTCAGGAACAGGCAGTCCTCGCTGTAAGTATACGTTTCGCCCTTGCGGAACTCGTTGTAGTAGAAGGCTTTTCCGGGTGCGGCGGCTTCGTCATAGAAGGCGCGGGGCTGGTAACAGCAGGCACCGTATTGGGTGGCATCGTAGACACCGTCCCAGTGGGTGACGGGGATGGGGAACTCCCACCGCCCGGCGGTGGCGTAGCGAATGCCCTTGTAAGCGGCAATGCCCGGCCACTGGCAAGCCGTGCCGGAGATCACGCCGCAGGGCGTGGTGCGCTCAAAGCTCATGGGGGAAACCTCCTTGTCTTACTCCGCCGCTTTCAGGCCCCGGATGTCCTCGCCCGCAAACAGGCAGGGGACAAAGGAGGAAAGGCGGCTGGAGATCTTTTCGGTGTATCGCTTTTCCAGCAGGGAGCCATCCGCAATGTTGGTGGTGACGATGGTGGGCAGACCGGCTCCCAGGCGGTTGTTCAGCAGGCTGTAAAAAGTGGTGATGAAGTAGGGGGTGACGAACTCGGTGCCCAGATCATCCAGGATCAGCAGGTCGGCAGCAGAGGCGGTGCGCAGCAGGGTCTCGGCATCCTCGGAGGAGTCGAAGCGGGCGTTTTCCAGCTTGCCGAAGAAGTCTGGGCTGGAAACGTAGATCACGTCAAAATCCTTTTGCAGTACGATGCCCGCAATGGCAAGGGCGGCGTGGGTCTTGCCCAGCCCCGCATTGCCAAAAAGCATCAGGCTCTCGCTGTTGTGGTCGAATTCCTCAGCGTAGCTGCGCAGATCCTCCAGCAGGCCGCCCATGTAGGTGCGGACAGGCTCGCCCAGCTTCTCGTCCATGGTGTTGGGGTAGTACCGCAGCTCCATGGTGTCAAAACTGGAAATGGACAGGCTGGACAGCGCCTCGATCTCCTCCCGTCGCAGACCCTGCATCAGCTTATGAACGCAGGTGCAGGTGCGGCCCTGCACGCTGCCAGTATCCTGGCACAGCTTGCAGGTGAATTTGGGCTCCAGCGCATCCGCAGGGCGGCCGCTGGCGGCCAGCAGGGCGGTGAGCTCCTGCCGGGCTGTGCTCAGTGCGGCGGCGGCTTCGGTGCGGT
>OGQH01002428.1_pt1 | contig 12948 bp, 8 predicted proteins | sample 1553181 | NCBI WGS metagenome assembly OGQH01 (sample SAMEA2579946, study PRJEB22360) | human gut metagenome | biome: human gut; feature: human-associated habitat; material: faeces | place: Denmark | collected 2008/2010 | reverse complement strand
GCCGATTCCGCCGGCCGACGGTTCGGCAGGTGTAGTTCGTATATTTTATTGTATTCAGGGCGGGACGGAGCATAACGTTCGGGATAACGATGTGTGCGTTCGCTGTGAAAACAAGCGTGAAGGGCGACCGAACCACTGCGGACGAAGGCGTCGTGCCTGCATGCCGATTCCGCCGGCCGACAGTTCGGCAGGTGCAGTTCGTATATTTTATTGTATTCAGGGCAGGACGGCGCATAACGTTCGGGATAACGATGTGTGCGTTCGCTGTGAAAACAAGCGCGGAGAGCCCCCAAACTGTTGCGGACAAAAGTGCTAAGAACTAGGGTGTTACGGACAAAGACGTCGCGGACAAAGACGTTGCGGGCAAAGGCGTCGTGGCTGCATGCCGATTCCGCCGGCCGACGGTTCGGCAGGTGAAGTTCGTATATTTTATTGTATTCATGGCGGGACGGCGCATAACGTTCGGAGCGATGGATCATGCGCCCGCAGGGAAAAGAAAAAGGGGCGCGGTGTCAGCCCCTCATTGCAGGTCTTGGGAACCTTGATTCAGAAGCTGTCCTGCGCCCCAGCCGTGTCCCACCCAAAATGGGCGGGACATAACTGGGACTGACAACTATTATACCTGAATCAAACAACCTCTTAAAAAGAGGCTCCCAAGTTTGCAATGAGGTATAAAGAGTTGTTTACCCTTTATAGTTATGTCCGTCGGCTATGCCGAGTCGTGATAATTCCTCGATCGTAGCATCATTCTTGCTTTTTTCGGTTCGTTCCCGGACAGCCTGTGCTGCCCCTCTACAACTGAACCGCGTCAAGGAATCCTAAGCAAATATACGAAAGATTTTCGAATCAAACCCGATAGAGCCGTGTATTTCTGGAAAAATATCGCTAATTTTGTGAATATGAAGAGCGATATCACGTTTTTGCCCGAACGCAAGCAGCGCGACCTGCACGAACTCGTCGCATTGATCCGCGAGGAGATCAGGGATGTCGTAATGATTATCCTTTACGGCAGCTATGCGAAGAACACCTACGTCGATCTGGACGAGCGGCACGATTTCGGGGTGCGCACCTACTACATGAGCGACTACGACCTGCTGGTCGTTACGCAGCGGCGGCTGGGTGTCAGGGAGGCGACGGTCAACGCACGGATCAAGGAGCGTTTTCTGGACGGCAAAGGCGAGTTCCAGACCTATCCGCAGCTTATCAACGAAAGTTTCACCAAACTCAACCATGCGCTCTCCGAGGGAAGGTACTTCTATGTCGAGATCGTAAACCAGGGCATCCTGCTCTATAATTCGGCAAAAGAGGAGCTGGCGACGCCGCGAAAGCTGGACTACAACGAATTGTCGAGAATGGCGCAGGAGTATTATAAAACAAAGTATCCAAAAGGCAAAAGATTTTTGCGGTATGCTGAGGTCGCATATCGTGATAATGAATATGTGGATAGTTCATTCTTTTTGCATCAGGCAGCCGAGTATTTTATAAAGACGATCCCTTTGGTGTATAGTCTGTACGGCTACAAGGAGCACGACCTGCATTTCCTCTGCGAGCGGAGCAAGCCGTTCACGACGGAACTTGCGAACGTCTTTCCGTGCGACAGCGAGGAGGAAAAACGCCTGTTCGAGCTGCTGCGCGCCGCCTATATCGAGGCGCGTTACAACGATAAGTTCGTCGTAACGAAGGCCGACATCGACGCCCTGCTGCCCAAGATCGAGCTGCTGCGCGACGTGGTCGAACGGGTCTGCAAGGAGCGGCTGGCCTACTACGACAGCCGGATCGAGAAATAGCCCCCTTATGACGCAGAAACAGGCCATACAGCTTTTCGAGCAGCGGAAGGTGCGTACCGTGTGGGACGACGATGCGGGGAAATGGTACGTTGCCATTGTGGATGTCGTTGCCGTATTGACCGACAGCATCGACGCCGCAGCCTATTGGCGTAAACTGAAACAGCGGTTGAAGGCGGAAGGGAACGAAACCGTGACAAGTTGTCACGGTTTGAAAATGCCTGCTGCCGACGGAAAGATACGTATGACGGACGTGGCCGATACGGAACAGCTTTTTCGTTTGATTCAGTCGATTCCTTCGCCGAAAGCCGAACCGTTCAAGCTGTGGCTGGCGTCGTTGGGACGCGAGCGGCTGGAAGAGCTGGACGACCCCGAACTCGGTATCGACCGGATGCTGGAATACTACCACCGCAAAGGATACTCCGAGAACTGGATTAACCAACGCCTGAAATCCATCGAAGTGCGTAAGGAGCTGACCGATGAGTGGGAGCGGCGCGGCATCAAGCGAGGACAGGAGTTCGCCACGCTGACCGACATTATCACGCAGGGCTGGTCGGGCATGACGACGCGGCAGTACAAGCGATACAAAGGATTGAAAATGGAAAGTCTGCGCGACAACATGACGAATTTGGAGTTGGTGCTGAACATGCTCGCCGAGGCGACGACGACCGAAATCTCCAAAGAGCGTCGTCCGCGCACGTTTGCAGCCAACCGGATCGTGGCGGCACAGGGCGGACGCATCGCGGGCAACACCCGCCGCGAAATCGAGGCACAGACCGGAAAAAAGATTGTCTCACGGCTCAATGCCGAACAGGTGTTGGCGGCGAAAGAAATCGAACAGAACGAGGAGGAGAAGGAGTGACCGCGGCTCTTGGGTAATGATTCCTCGGTGCGATGGGCGAGCGGAGGTCGCAGACTTGAGAACCGCCCTCGGAGGGGTGCGCCGTGTGCCGGATGCCATTTACACGGCGAGCGCCGCACTCTCGGTGAAGGCTTCGCCGGCTCTTACTTGTTTGTCGTCCGATCGGATTCGACGAATAATAGCTCACGTACATTCTGTTTGAAACGCCGCACGATTCTTACATGTGCGTTTAGGCTCCGTTCGTCTCCGGCCGCCCCTCACCGACATTTTCGAGGATGTCCGTTCGGGCCGGCCGGAGCTGCGGGGCGGGGTCAGAGCAGCTCGCGGGAGTTCCGGTCGTTGTGCAGACGGTTGATCTCCTCGCGGTAGGTTTCGAGGTGCCACCGCAGAATGTTGTCCGCATAGGCGGTTGCGGTCATACGGTCGGGCCCGATCTTTCGCACGACGTCCAGTATCTTGCGCTTGGTTTCGGCATCGACATAGATCGCCGCACGGAAGCGGATCTCCGTGCGGGCCATGAACCTCCGCTCGAAATCGGGAAGCAGGATTCTCCTGCGCCGTTCGGCGGCTTGCGGAGCCTCGTCGGAATCCTCCACCGTCTTTATGATCCGCTCGTCAAAGGGCGGCGGGTCGGCGTCGAGAATCGACGGGGTGTTTCCGATGGCACGGCGTACCAGCTCTTCATCGATCACGGTTTTCTTCGTCATGGTATGCAGTCTGTTTTGTGCGAATGAACGGTCGGCGACGAACGAAAAGGCTTTACGGCCCTGCCTCGTTCGAGCGATCATTCATTCACGAATTTGTCGGAAAATGTTCGCGGCGAATCGGTCCTGTCTGTTCGCACGGGCGGAAGCACGGCGGCGGACGATCCCGCATCCGTTCTTTCGTGCTTCCATCCGCAAGATAATACGCCATCGTGGCCCCCGAATCGGTTGGCCGCTCCTGACCGCCGGAGGCCGTCCGAAGGGTTTGCCGCTCTCGCTGCGGCGTTGTAATATTGCACCTTGAAAACCGAGTGTCGCCGGAGTGATCCGCGTAGGATTTTCGACGCGGGAAACGAGCGATCCGCAGTGCGGCGTCTTGTTCCCGCAGCGGGAACAGCGAGCTGTACCTTTGTATGCCGAAAACCTTTTCGGCATACAAAGGTGCTCGCCCTGCGGGGCCGCGGCCGCCACTTATGTTGAATGCTAAATACGAATCAGGATTATGGGAAAGATTAAAGGAAAGATCGGCCGGCCTCGTGCGACCGATCCGAAGATTCATCGGTACAACTTCAAGCTGACCGAGGAGCAGCATATCCGCTTCGAGCAGATGCTGTGAAGGGCTGGCCTGGAGCACAACCGCAGCCGCTTCATCGTCGGGCGAATCTTCGACGAGACGTTCCGCGTGGTCAGGGCCGACCCCACGAAACAGCGCTACCTCGTCCGGCTGAACGAGTATATCGCCCAGATTTCCCGCGTGGGCAACAACTACAATCAGGTCGTCAAGGCGATCAACACCTGCCTTTCGCGCAACATGCTGCCCCGATTGATCCAAGCCAATGGTTGCACTATACCATGAAGATATTGTCCCCGAGTTTCAGATGTACGGTGGTACCTCCTACGTACAGGATATCTTTGCTAAACGGTTACCAGTCCAATAAGTTCGAGAATCGAATGGTAATTCAGCAACCCGAATATCTGCACGGTGCTGTAGTTGATCCTCCGTCAGGCGAAGACAACCGACGGCCACTGTTTCGATCACTTGGTTGACGACCACAGCCAACTGCCTAACGACTTATTTATTGTGCGTTCTCCTAAGATCTTGATAAGGAGTGGCAACACTCCGAACAATAATGGTGTAAGAAAGAGATAACAGCACAAACTTTAACAAGTTCAAAATACTTATATACAAATGTTTATAAGCGGATCAAGATAATAAAAAAGCAGATCGCCACACTTGGTTGCAAGCTTGATGAGTACACCACAACCGCCCTGCCAGATACATCTTATGCAGCAAACACGCAGGCCATCCTTTCGTTCGAAGGAGCAAGCCCTCACCTGCTGCATCGAACGAACCCATATAAAACTGGCCGTTTACCTGACTGTTATCGGACAGCTAGTCTTCAACTCTGTCCTACACTCAATCCCTGCGGTGCTATCGCTGTAACGGCTTATTCACCTTATTGATTTTACTTCTCCCTGGCCTTGCTTTACATGAGACAGTCTCGTTTCATCATCTTCTCCAGTGACCTAATACATCCCGAATTATACCACCACATCCATCGTTAACTGAAGAGATGTAGATATGAAATACCGCTCGTGCAGATGATAGACTACATAACGAAGAGGACCTCGTGATTTAAATGTTCTGTTCTACGACTCCGCCCGCTCATAAACACCACTCGTGCCACCGTGCCAAATGTTACGGAGCTGTGAACTACTAGGTGATTGAAAACCTGTATCTCAAGTAATAATAAGCTAAATATCTAAAAAGAGAGACGATTAAAGTCCGAAAGAGAACAAAGGCTCTCTTATTTATATTTTTATTATAGCTGAAAATTGTATATCTTTATGCAAAATATGCTTCCTATTGAATAATAGACATATGAACCTAATAAAACAAGTGATTGAATAAAAGGTATTAAAAAACTTAGTTAGCAGAAAAGCTGAGTAAGAGTCTCAGTATGGTAAAGCCTATGTTTGTAATCGCTACCAGACGAATTTGGAATTATTGATCGAAATAACAAAATTTTTCAAGTAATCCCGAAGGAATTAATTGGTAATAATAGAAAGAATATATGCCTGTACTGACTTGGATAGGAAAAGATAAGGTTGTCAATCATCATCGCGATGTGCCGTATCGGGTGCTGGAGCACAAGTACGGGTTCCGGGCGGAAGACGCGAACGACAGGACGCAGACGGAGAGCGGCAACAAGATCATACACGGCGACAATCTGGAGGCGCTGAAATCGCTGCTGCCCGAATACGAGGGGAGAATCAAGTGCATCTATATCGATCCGCCGTACAACACGGGCAACGAAAAGTGGGTTTACAACGACAACGTGAACGACCCGAAAATCAAGAAGTGGCTGGGCGAGGTCGTGGGCAAGCAGGGCGAGGATTTGAGCCGCCACGACAAGTGGCTCTGCATGATGTATCCGCGTTTGAAACTGCTGCATAAGTTGTTGGCGGAGGACGGGGTAATCTTTATTTCGATCGACGACAACGAACTCGCCAACCTGAAACTGCTTTGCGACGAAATTTTCGGAGCGAACAATTTCATCACGAATATATGCCATAAATCAAGGAGTAGCGTATCGAATGATCTGATATTAAGCCCCAACCATAATTTACTCCTTTTTTATTCAAAAAATGCGGATTTGACATTTGGACAAAGGCGACAATATCGGCTGGACGCCGACGTCGAAAGTTTCAAACTCGACGATGGCGACGGAAAAGGGAAATATAAATTAGTTCCCGTCGATGGTCCGGGAGGAGCGGCCAAGGGCAACCCGTATTACGAATTTCTCGGGATATCCGGTTATTGGCGATATAGTCAAGAAACGATGCGGAATCTATACGCGAACGGAGAAATCATCAAAAGGAAAACATCGCTTTCCCGCAAATATTACCTATCAAAAGCGATTGAAAAAGGAGGGAAATCTCTCACTACATGGTGGGATGATGCCGGATCCGCAACAAACGGCACAAATTTAATAAAAACGATATTCACCGATAAAGTTTTTGACACCCCCAAACCCATCGAATTATTGGGACGAATCATACAAATCGCCACCGACAAACAATCCATCATCCTCGACTCCTTCGCCGGTTCGGGAACGACTGCCCATGCCGTGCTGAATCTGAACAAGAGAGACGGCGGCAACCGCAAATTCATTCTTGTCGAAATGGAAGATTATGCCGAGGATATCACCGCCGAACGGGTTCGTCGGGTCATGCAAGGTTATGGCGAAGGTAAGAACGCAACATCCGGTACGGGCGGAGCGTTCGACTACTACGAGCTGGGCGAACGAATGTTCGATGAAGAGGGAAGCCTCAACAAAAGCATCGGCGAGGAGAAGATTCGCGAGTATATCTACTACACCGAGACCAGACAGCGCTTGGAGCGCGAGCGCACCGAAGCGTCGAAATACCTGCTGGACACCTATAACGCCACGGGTTACTATTTCTACTACGAACGCGACCGTCCGACGACGCTCGGAGTGGATACGCTGCATATCGTGACGGAGCGTGCCGAACAGTATGTGATTTATGCCGATATCTGCACGCTGTCGAAAGAGGACATGGCGGCGAAAAACATCGTATTCAAGAAAATCCCGCGCGACATCAAACGATTTTAGACTATGGAATTCAAACAATATCAACGCGAAGTCATCGCCGACCTCGAACGGTTTCTCGAACAATTGGAAAAGGACGAACGGCTGGACGTGGCATTCAATAATTTTTGGAGCGCCAAAGGCGTGTCACTGGCATCGCTCGACTACGCCTACCTGCGTCCTTACGACAACAGCGTGACGAGTGTGCCCCACGTGACGGTGAAGGTTCCGACGGCCGGCGGCAAAACCTTCATAGCCTGCAATGCGTTGCGGACGATTTTCGAGCGGATGCCGGCCGAAAAGTCGAAAGTCGTGGCATGGTTCGTGCCCTCCGACACGATCCTGAAGCAGACCTACAAGAACCTGAACGATCCGTCGCACCCCTACCGGCAGAAGATCGACAGTCATTTCGGCAATGCGGTGCAGGTCGTAGACAAGGAGGCGGCGCTGTTCGGCCACGACATCGCCCCGGTGAAGATCCGCGAACAACTGACCATCTTCGTATTGAGCGTACAGTCGTTCGCCGCCAACAACAAAGACGGGCGTCGCGTCTACCGTGAAAACGAGAATCTGGCGGAGTACGCCAAGCTGTACGACAGCATGACCAAACGCGTGGCAGGATCGGACGAAACGGGATTGATTCAGGTGCTGTCATATCTGAATCCGGTCGTCATCATCGACGAAAGCCACAACTTCGAGGCCGACCTGCGCGTGGACATGCTCAAGGCGATCAATCCGTGTTTTATCCTCGACCTGACGGCCACGCCGCGCAAGAAGAGCAACATCATCAGCTTCGTGGATGCCATGAAGCTCAAAAAGGCCAACATGGTGAAGTTGCCCGTTATCGTCTACAACCATCGTTCGACCTCCGACGTCATAACGAGCGCCATCAACCTGCAACGCAGCCTAGAGCGGAAAGCCATCGCGCTGGAAGCCGACGGCGGACGCTATATCCGCCCCATCGTGCTGTTTCAGGCCCAACCGAAAACGGCCGACGACAACATTACGTTCGACAAAATCAAGAGGCGGCTGATCGATATCGGGATTCCCGAAGAGCAGATAAAAATCAAGACGGCCAGCAAGGACGAAATCAAAAACGCCGACCTGCTGTCCCGCGACTGCCCGGTGCGCTACATCATTACGGTCAATGCGTTGAAAGAGGGGTGGGACTGTCCGTTCGCCTATATCCTCGCCTCGTTGGCCAACAAGTCGTCGCGCGTGGATGTCGAGCAGATTCTCGGCCGGGTGCTGCGACTTCCCTATACGGTCAAACATCGGGACGATTTGTTGAATCTCTCCTACGTCTTCACCTCGTCGGCTGATTTCCGTGCGACGATCGAGAACATCATCGACAGCCTGAACCGCGCCGGGTTCAGCAAGAAGGATTATCGGGTAGCCGAAGCCACCGCCGGGTTGTTCGACAATCCCGAAGAACCGACGGAGGGCCCCGCCGCCCCGGCGACCGGCGAGACGGACGACCTGCCGGAGATAGACGCCGAGGCAATAAAGGAAGCCATCGGCAATCCGACGCCCCGAACGACCGCCGAACTGGAAACTTTTGCACGGCAGGAGAGCGAGGAGTACGACAAACAAATGGAAGCCGCCGCCAACTATGACGACGACATCCCGAATGACCTGAAAAATATGATCAAGCAATATCCGATAAAGGAGTTTTTCAGAGAGGAAGCGGCGAAGATCGTTCTTCCGGTATTCGTCCGGCGTGTAAATCAAGGTTCGATATTCGAGGAGGAGGGGGCATACATACCCTTGGAGAAATCGATGCTGAACGAAGGTTTCGACCTGGACAAACAGGACCATAACGTCGACTTCACCCGGGCGGACGTCGAGGCTGCGCGAGTCGATCTGGCGAAGGTCGGCAACGACGAGTACCGGCCCGAACGGTTCAATCTGTCGACCAGACAGCTGGCCGTCATTAAGGAGCATTTCGTCTCCCTGCCGCCCGAAGCGAAGAAAGAGCAGTTGGCCGTCGCGATTGCCAAAAACATCCGGTTCGACGAAATCGCCGAACCGCAAATCGCTCGCTATATCAAGGAGGCAATCAAGGATTTCGATTCCGAGCAGATTGCCGATTTATATACATTCGAACCGCAAACTACGGCTGCCATACGCAACAAAATCGGCGAACTGCTGGGCAAGCACCAAAAGGAGGTATTCAAAAAATGGCTCGACACGGGACAGATTAAATGCGAACCGCGCTACAAATTGCCCGAAACAATAACGTTGCGTTCCATCTCGAAGGGGTTGTCAAAAGGGTTATATACCGAAGAGGGGGATATAGACGGTTGGGAATATAGAGTCATCAACGCCATAGCAGCTCTCGATAACGTATTATTCTGGCATCGAAATCCCGAACGAGGCTCGGGATTCGGTATTAAGGGCTATACTCGCTACAATCACTATCCCGATTTCATCGTACGACTCAAAAGCGGCATGACAATTCTTGTCGAAACTAAAGGGGATCAACTGGACAATTCCGACAGCCGAAACAAGGTAGAGTTAGGTACCACATGGGCCAACAAAGCGGGCGAAAAGTATCGCTATTTCATGGTCTTCGACAAGCAGCAGATGGACGGTGCGATTACCGTTAATGAGCTGTTGGATAGGTTGAAAGAGATGTAAATATGATAATTATGGATAAGGTTTATAATATTGATTCTAGGAAGATATCTGAAATACTCCCAGATTCTATTCAAATTCAAACTACAATAACATCTCCGCCATATTTTGACATGAAAGACTATGGTGTAGAAAATCAAGTGGGATATGGTCAACGATATGACGAATATTTAAATGATCTGCAAAATATCTTTAGGCAAATTAAAGATAAAACTAAAGAAGATGGGACTTTATGGATAATCATAGATACTTTTAAGCGCAACAATGTTGTCGTTCCTCTACCATTTGATTTAGCCAATAAATTAAATGAAATAGGTTGGTTGTTACAAGAAGTCATAATATGGAAGAAAGATAAAACCGTACCATGGTCAACACAAGGTTTTATGCAAAGAAAATTCGAGTATATCTTATTTTTCTCGAAAACAGCTAATTACAAATCAAATAAAGATCGGGTCCGCATATATGATACACAACAACTAAAAAGATGGTGGGTAAAATATCCAGAACGTTATAACCCTAAAGGGAAAGCCTTAGATGAGATTTGGGAATATCCTATTCCAGTTCAAGGTTCATGGGGGGATAAATATATTCGGCATTTTTGTCCTCTTCCCAAAGAAATGGTGGCAACAATGATCGAAATAAGTACAGATGAAGAAGATTTAATTTTGGACCCCTTTGCGGGAAGTGGAACAGTTTTGTCTCAATCTGCCTATATGAGTAGACATTATATTGGGTTTGAGCTAAATCCATTCTATATTAATATGCACAAAGAATATTTAGCAAAAACTCTTCATCAAGGGCAAATTGAATATCAAGCATTAAATAATAGTTGTACACAAAGCAAATTCGAGACCCAAATACTAGATTTAAGGGCATTAAAATATGGCAGAGTGCTTTTAAATAATATTGAAAAAGTACTTAACATAAATTTTCTTAAAATATATGTAGACAGAAAGGGGTATAGTAATTTAGGTAAATCAATTGTTGAATATACTATTATTGGAAAGATAAGTAGAAATGTCGTTTTAGCTGAAATACAAAATATTATTGCCAAGCCTCCGTTGTCTAAGTTTGGAATTGATGCCATATTCAGATTTACTGCTAAAAAAGATTTTGATATGAATATTGAATATGGATATTCAAAAACAAATTCGTACTCATATATAAAGAATACAGACTTATATTCCTCAAAAGTCAAAGTTATTAGTCCAATAAAAGTAGATCTGAACGAACAAGACTTCGATTAACTATGGCTAAAAATAAGAAACCTAAAAAATTATCTGCCACAGAATTAACATTTCGAAAAGAGCAGCGTGAGCAGAAAAAAGAGATCAGAGACATCTTAAAAAATATAGGGTTTAATCGTCTTAATTATATAGATGGGAAGAATTTCATCTACGAAGGCCGTACATCTGAACTTGACGATATCTTTTGGTGCGAGAATATTATTTTATTAACAGAATATACAATAGGAAAGGACAGCAATCATCTAATCAATAAAAGTGTCTTTTATAATAAAGTTAATGAAGATACTCGTGCATTTATTAATTTTCTTTTATCCGAAAACAAATTAGAAAGTTTTCGAGAGTACTACGAAAAAAACATAAAAGATAAATATACCATTAATCAACTTAAAATAAAAATATTATATTGTTCTAAAAAAGATGTATCAGCAGAGCATAAGGCGGCTGTAAAAAATGTAATATATTTTGATTTTCATATTGTTCAATATTTTAAAAGCTTAACCAAAGTCATTAAACGATCAAGTAAGTATGAATTTTTAGAATTTATCGGCCTATCATTTAGTGAATTTGGGGAGAATATTTTAGGATCGGGAAATACTTCTATTAATAAATTTTCTGGCCATATTTTACCTGAAGAAAAAAGTTCATTTAAAGAAGGTTATAAAATAGTATCATTTTATATAGATGCAGAATCGTTAATTAAACGGGCATATGTATTAAGACAAGAAGGCTGGAGAGAAAAGGAAAATATTGGGTATTATCAACGAATGCTCGTCAGTAAAAAAATATCTAACATGAGAAAATATCTTACTGAAGAGAAAAGAGTTTTTATAAACAACATTATATCTACAATATCTGAAGATAATATCAAATTGTTAGACCAAACTGGAAATATAATACAAATAAATGACAATGGAGACTTTGATGGAAATAATGCCTCGACTAATGTTACTCCAGCAACTATTGAAATTGACGATATGTGTAATATTATAGGCATAATTGATGGTCAACATAGAACATATGCGTATCATGAAGGGGATGATCCTTATGAAAGTATAATTAAACGGTTAAGAAAAGTCCAAAATCTATTAGTTACGGGTATCATATTTCCCCGCAAAGAAAGTAAAGAGCATCGAAGAAAATTTGAGGCAAATATGTTTCTCGAGATTAATCTTAATCAAACAAAAGTCAGTTCAAAATTACAGCAAGAGATCGAGCTGTTAATTACTCCGTTTTCAAGCGTTGCTATTGGAAAAAGTATACTCAAGAAACTAAATGAAAGTGGCCCTCTTAATAATCTAATCGAGCAATACTCCTTTGAAAAAGGGAAAGTTAAAACTGCTTCGATTGTTAGTTTTGGTCTTAAGCCATTAATTAAACTTGATGATCAGTCTGGAAGTGATAGTTTATTTAGCATATGGACTCATCCCAATAAAAATAATTTGAAAGCAAAAGAGGTGGATGATTACCAATTGCTTAATGAATATATAGAATTCTGTGTAAAAAAAATCCGAGATATCTTTATTGCTCTAAAGAAGAATATAGATAACGAGAAGTGGAATACTTACAGTTCCAACACATCTGTTGGGCTTTTGACGGTTACTTTTATTAATGGTATTTTAAATGTACTTCGTTTATTAGTTGCTAACAATAAAGTAGGTGACATACAAAACTATACATCTCAATTAGAAGGTGTCAACAACTTTGATTTTAAACAATATAAATCCAGCCAATATAGAAGGATGGGGCAAGATATATACAATAAGTTTTTTCAATGAAATCGGATTTAAATTTTTCTGTCTCTCTATAAAAAGATAGCCACAGAAACATCAATTGAAAAACTCTCACAATAATTCACACAATCTTGGGAATATTGTTTTTTGCAAATAAATATACTACGAGGTTGGAATGATATAGATTAGTTATTCTTATTTATCAGATTCACCACCACCTTCGTCATCACGTCCTTCTCCTCGGTGCGGCTCTCGGCGATCATCAGCGTCAGGGCCACCAACGTGTTGTTATCCAAGAGACGCGAACCGTCGGGGCGGTAGAGGATGCGGTTGTTCTCCAAGAACCAGAGGAACAGGAACGCCGCGATGC
>OGQH01002421.1_pt1 | contig 12984 bp, 9 predicted proteins | sample 1553181 | NCBI WGS metagenome assembly OGQH01 (sample SAMEA2579946, study PRJEB22360) | human gut metagenome | biome: human gut; feature: human-associated habitat; material: faeces | place: Denmark | collected 2008/2010 | reverse complement strand
CTATTAATGATAATAATAAAATGATGACAGGTGAACTTTTTGAAGTAAATGAAGGTACACTTAAAGTTGTAGGTCTTGATGGTCACCGAATTGCTATCCGTAATATTAAGCTTGAAGGCAGATCTGATGACGTAAGAGTAGTTATTCCAGGTAAGACTCTTCAGGAAATAAGCAAGATTCTTAATGCTGATGCTGAAAGTTTTGTTAATATTTACTTTACTAACAATCATGTATTATTTGAATTTGACCAGACTCATGTTGTTTCTAGACTTATAGAGGGTGATTATTTTAAGATTAGTCAGATGCTTTCTAACGATTATGAAACTAAAGTATCTATTAATAAAAAAGAATTTCTTGATTCTATTGACAGAGCTAATCTTCTTATAAGAGAAGGAGATAAGAAGCCAATTATTATTAATATCCAGTATGGTTTATTACAGGTAAATGTTAATTCTGCAATTGGAGCTCTTAACGAAGACATTGATATTGATAAAGAAGGTAAGGATATTATGATTGGTTTTAATCCTAAGTTCCTTATGGATGCATTAAGAGTTATTGATGATGAAAATGTGACTATGTATTTAGTTAATCATAAATCACCTTGCTTTATCAGAGACAAGGAAGAAAATTATATTTATCTTATACTTCCTGTTAACTTCACAGCTTAACAAGAGAAAGGAAAGTTATGGAAGAAATAGTTTTAAGAGATGAGTTCATCAAACTTGGACAGGCAATCAAAGCAGCCGGATTAGTAGAATCTGGTGTTGAAGCTAAGATTGTTATTCAGGATGGTGAAGTTAAAGTTAATGGCGTTGTTGAGACACAGCGTGGTAAAAAGCTTTTTGGTGGAGAAGTTGTAGAGTACAACGGCTCTAGTATTCTTATAAAAAAATAGGTGTTAATGTGATAGTCGAATCTGTTGAATTAAAGGATTACAGGAATTATGAATTTCTAGATATGAAGTTCAATGAGCATGTCAATATAATATATGGTGACAATGCACAGGGAAAGACTAACATATTAGAATCAATATATATGTGTTCAACTTCCAAGTCACATCGTGGCAGTAAAGACAGAGAAATCGTCAGGTTCGGGGAAGATGAATCTCATATTAAGCTGAATGTTTTAAAGCATGGTATGAAATACCGTATAGACATGCACCTTAAGAAGAATAAATCCAAGGGTATAGCAGTCAACGGTATTCCAATTAAGAAGGCTGTTGAGCTTTTTGGAATTATTAATATTGTTTTCTTTTCTCCGGAGGATCTTAATATTATAAAAAACGGACCTTCTGAGAGAAGAAGATTTATGGATATGGAACTTAGCCAGCTTGACAAGATATATCTTAGTAACCTTGTTAATTACAACAAAGTACTTAATCAGAGAAACAAACTTCTCAAAGATATAGCATTTTCACCATCAGAACAGCTGATGCAGACTCTTGATATATGGGACATGCAGCTTGTTAAGTATGGAAGCCTTATAATTAAAGGCAGAAAAAGTTTCATAGAAAAGATTAACACAATAATCACTGATATTCATTCAAGACTTACTGGTGGTAATGAGAATATTAAAGTATGTTATGTTCCTGATGTTGATGTGAATGATTTTGAAGAAGAAGTAAAGAATTCAAGACAGAAGGATATTAAATACAAGGCTACAAGTAAAGGTCCTCACAAGGATGATATTATATTTTTAATTAATGACAATGATGTGAGAAAATACGGTTCACAGGGACAACAAAGAACAGCTGCACTTTCACTTAAGCTGTCTGAGATTGAACTTGTGAAAATTGTAATTAAAGATACTCCGGTACTTCTTCTTGATGATGTTTTGTCTGAGTTAGATAGTAACAGGCAGAATTTTCTGATAAACAGCATAGGAGATATACAGACGATTGTTACATGCACCGGACTTGAAGAATTTATTAATAACAGAATGAATATCAACAAAATATTTAAAGTAACAGATGGTCATGTAGTTAATGAGAATTAATTACATTTTGCTTTGTAAAACAAGGAGGAATTAAAGTGGCAGATCAGAATGCAGAGAAGAATTATGGTGGAGACCAGATTCAGGTACTCGAAGGTCTTGAAGCTGTAAGAAAAAGACCTGGTATGTATATTGGAAGTACATCAGGAAGAGGACTTCATCATCTTGTGTATGAGATAGTTGATAATGCAATTGACGAAGCTTTAGCAGGTTTTTGTACACATATTGAGGTTATGATTAATAAAGATAACTCTATCACTGTAATTGATAATGGTAGAGGTGTACCTGTTGATATTAATCATAAGACAGGAAGACCTGCCATTGAAGTTGTATATACAGTTCTTCATGCCGGAGGTAAATTCGGCGGTGGAGGATATAAGGTGTCAGGAGGTCTTCATGGTGTTGGTGCATCTGTAGTTAATGCTTTGTCTGAATGGCTTGAAGTTCAGGTAAAGAGAAATGGACACATTTATCAGCAGAGATACGAAAGAGGAAAGATATGTTATGACCTTAAGATTGTAGGTGACTGCGATATTGAGGATACAGGAACTCAGGTTACTTTTCTTCCTGATTCTGAGATTTTTCAGGAAACAACTGTATTTGAATTCGATATTCTTATGCACAGATTAAGAGAAATGGCATTTCTTACTAAGGGAATCAAGATTACTCTTACAGATTTAAGAGAAGGTCTTGAGCAGCAGAAAGTATTCCATTATGAAGGTGGTATCAAGGAATTTGTCCAGTATCTTAATAAGAGTAAAGAACCTTTATACAGCCAGATTATTTATTGTGAAGGTGTGAAAGACAATGTTCAGGTTGAAGTAGCATTCCAGCATAATGATGGATACAATGAGGTTGTTGATTCATTTGTTAATAATATTAAGACACCTGAAGGTGGTACACATCTGACCGGTTTCAGAAATTCACTGACTAAGACTTTTAATGATTATGCAAGAAAGAATAAGATTCTTAAGGATAGTGATCAGGGACTTTCAGGTGATGATATAAGAGAAGGTCTTACAGCAATCGTATCTGTTAAGATTGAAGATCCGCAGTTTGAAGGACAGACTAAGCAGAAGCTTGGTAATACAGTTGCAAGGGGAGCAGTTGACAGTATAGTAAGTGAACAGCTTACTTACTTCCTTGAGCAGAATCCTGCAGTTGCTAAATCTATATGTGAAAAATCGTTGCTTGCACAGCGTGCGAGAGAAGCTGCAAGAAAAGCAAGAGACTTAACAAGAAGAAAGACTGCACTTGAAAGCACTTCACTTCCTGGTAAGTTAGCTGACTGTTCAGATAAAGACCCTAAGAATTGTGAGATATATATCGTTGAGGGAGATTCAGCCGGTGGTTCAGCTAAGACTGCAAGAAGCCGTGCTACACAGGCAATCCTTCCACTTCGTGGTAAGATTCTTAACGTTGAGAAAGCAAGACTTGACAGAATACTTGGAAATGCAGAGATTAAAGCGATGATTACTGCATTTGGTACAGGTATTCATGAAGATTTTGATATAAGCAAGCTTCGTTATCACAAGATTATTATTATGACAGATGCCGATGTAGATGGTGCACATATTGCAACACTTCTACTTACATTTCTGTACAGATTCATGCCTGATCTTATAAGAGAAGGCCATGTATATCTTGCACAGCCACCACTTTATAAGGTTGAGAAGAATAAAAAAGTCTGGTATGCCTATAATGATGATGAGCTTAATGCAATAATGACTGAAATTGGAAGAGACCAGAACAACAAAGTCCAGCGTTATAAAGGACTTGGTGAGATGGACGCAGAGCAGTTATGGGAAACAACAATGGACCCACACAAGAGAGTATTATTAAGAGTTAATATGAATGAAGATGATGATTCAGAACTTGATGTAACATTCTCAACACTTATGGGTGACAAGGTAGAGCCAAGAAGAGATTTCATAGAAGCAAATGCGAAATTCGTAAAGAATTTGGATATCTAACGAGCAGCGCATAAGACAATATCAGAATATTATGTGCGTGCTTGTACGCTAAATAATATTATGATGTTGTCTTGTATGGTGCGACTAGCACCATGAGTAAAATCGTTAGATTTTACGAATGCGCGTAAAGTGGATTTATACATTGCGTTAATTAATAACTTCACGGAAAGGAATTATAATAATGGATGAACATATCTTTGATAAAGTTCAAGAAGTAGATATGCAGAAAACCATGGAAAACTATTATATAGATTATGCCATGAGTGTTATCGCTTCCAGAGCACTTCCGGATGTAAGAGATGGTCTTAAGCCGGTACAGAGAAGAATTCTATATTCAATGATAGAACTTAACAACGGTCCTGATAAGCCACATAGAAAATGTGCCCGTATCGTTGGTGATACAATGGGTAAATATCACCCACATGGTGATTCATCAATTTATGAGGCATTAGTAAAGCTGGCTCAGGATTTCAATACAAGATATCCACTTGTTGACGGACATGGTAACTTTGGTTCAGTCGATGGTGATGGAGCCGCAGCCATGCGATATACAGAGGCGAGACTCAGCAAGATATCTATGGAGATGACAAGAGATCTTAACAAAGATACTGTAGATTTCATACCTAACTTTGATGAAACAGAAAAAGAACCTACAGTACTTCCATCAAGATATCCTAACCTGTTATGTAATGGTACATCAGGTATTGCTGTAGGTATGGCTACTAATATTCCACCTCATAACTTGAGAGAAGTTATAGGTGCTGTTGTAAAGATGATTGACAATAAGGTGGAAGAAGACAGAGACACAACAATTGAGGAAATCCTTGATATAGTTAAAGGTCCTGATTTCCCTACAGGTGGTACAATCATCGGCAAGTTGGGAATTGAAGAGGCTTACCGTACAGGAAGAGCCAAGATAAAGGTAAGAGCTGTAACTAATATTGAGCCAATGAATAATGGCAAGAACAGAATTGTAGTTACAGAACTTCCATACATGGTTAATAAAGCAAAGCTTATAGAAAAGATAGCAGAGCTTGTAAGAGATAAGAAGATTGACGGAATCACTGATTTAAGAGATGAATCTGACAGAGAAGGTATGAGAATTGCCATTGAGTTAAGAAGAGATGTCAATCCTAACATAATACTTAACCAGTTATACAAACACACACAGTTACAGGATACATTTGGTGTAATAATGCTTGCATTAGTAGATAACCAGCCAAAGGTTCTTAACCTGTATGACATGTTAAAGTATTACCTTCTTCATCAGGAAGAAGTCGTTACAAGAAGAACAAAGTTTGATCTTAATAAGGCAGAAGAAAGAGCCCACATTTTAGAAGGCTTAATGATTGCTTTAGATAATATCGACAGAGTTATATCAATAATAAGAGGTTCTGCAAATGTACAGATTGCCAAGGAAAGTTTAATAGCTGAATTTGCACTTTCAGAAGCACAGGCACAGGCTATCGTTGATATGCGTCTTAGAGCTCTGACAGGTTTGGAAAGAAGCAAGCTTGAAGCTGAATTGAAAGAACTTCATGAGAAGATTAAAGAATACAAGGCAATTCTTGCAGACAAGAAGTTACTTCTTGGAGTTATCAAGACTGAGATTTCAGAGATAGCAGACAAATATGGTGATGACAGAAGAACTTCTATCGGATATGATGAATACGATATTTCAATGGAAGACCTTATTCCTGATGAACCATGTGTCATTGCAAGAACTAACTTAGGTTATGTAAAGAGAATGACACCTGATAACTTTAAGAGCCAGCATCGTGGTGGTAAGGGAATAAAGGGAATGCAGACAATTGATGATGATTATATCAAAGATTTATTCATGACAACATCACATCATGTACTTACATTCTTTACTAACACAGGACGAGCTTATAAGTTAAAGGCTTATGAAATTCCTCAAGCATCAAGAACTTCAAGAGGAACTGCAATAATCAATCTTTTACAGTTAGCACCGGGAGAGACAATCACAGCAGTAGTTCCTGTTAAGATTGATACACTGCAGGATACAGATTACCTGTTTATGGCAACTAAGAAGGGTATCGTTAAAAAGACACCTGTTAAAGAATTTGCCAATATAAGAAAGACAGGAATCCAGGCAATTAATTTAAGAGAAGATGATGAACTTATAGAAGTTAAACTTACAGATGACCAGGCAGAGATTCTTATGGTAACAATGCTTGGACAGTGTATAAGATTTAAAGAAACAGATGTAAGACCTACAGGACGTTCAGCAATGGGTGTTATAGGTATGAGTCTTATGGATGAGGATGAAGTAGTTGGTGTTCAGGTAAGTACCCAGGGAGATACTATGCTTATAGTATCTGAGAATGGTATGGGTAAGAGAACAGACATTGACGAATATACAGTTCAGCATCGTGGTGGTAAAGGTGTCAAATGTTACAAGATAACAGAAAAGACAGGTAATGTCGTAGGAGCTAAGGCTGTAGATGATTCAAGAGAAGTAATGCTTATTACAACAGAAGGAATTATAATCAGACTTCAGTGTTCAGATATATCTAATCTTGGAAGAATAACATCAGGTGTTAAACTTATTAACCTTGATGAAGGAATTAAAGTAGCAACAATTGCCAAAGTAAGGAAGCAGCCTGCTGATGAAGATGGTAAGGATGCAGAAGGCTTTGAAGAAGACACCAATAAAACAGTAGAATTTGAAGAGTAATCTTAAGGAAACTGCCACATTTATATATGTGACGGTTTCCTTTTTAGCAGGAGATAATATGGCTTTAATTAATATTAATTATGAATCAAAAACACTTGGTATGCCCGTTATGATTAATGCAATTATTCCTCAGGGAAGAGGAAATTATAAGACATTATATCTTCTTCATGGAATGGGAGGAGATTACACTACATGGATTACGAAATCCAGAGTGGCAGATTATGTAGATAATACAGATATAGCAGTCATAATGATTTCAGGTGATAACAAATGTTTCGTAGATAATGTACATGGAAGAAAATATTTTACATTTTTAACAGAAGAACTTATAAAAACCTGTACCAACTGGTTCGGATTATCATGTGACAGAAAAGACCGTTATATAGCAGGAATGTCAATGGGCGGATATGGAGCTGTACATGCAGCACTTATTAAACCTGATGTGTATGGCAAGGTGTTCTCATATTCGGGACTGCTTGATATAGAGAAAAGATTTGACAACCCACAGGGAATAAACACATATCAGATATTTGGAGACAGGGAAAAATTATCAGATAACCGATTTGATATAATGAATTGTTTAAAAGAGAATAATTTAAAGACAAATGTGGAAAATTACCCGGAATTTTACATAAGATGTGGATTATATGATCAGATACTTACAATGAGCAGACAGTGGAATAAATATGCATCAGATGCAGGACTTAAAGTGAATTATTATGAAACTGCTGGTAATCATGATTTTATTTTCTGGGATAAATGCATACATGAGACAGTTAATATAATAAAAGAGCAGTCGTACAGGATGGAGGATATATATGGCAACAATAATGAATGTTAATCACTTTTCTATATATCTTAAGCGTAATATGGAATGTACAGTTATTCTTCCATCACATATAAAAAATGATGAGAAGATTCCAGTATTATGGTTATATCATGGAGGCAGTGGTGATAATACCGTATGGCTGTATCATTCACCAATAGCTGAATATGTTGATGAAGGCAGGTTTGCAGCAGTACTTCCAAATGTGCAGAATTCATGCTTTGTTAATATGAATATAGGAGATAAGTATGAGTCATATGTTGGAAAAGAATTATTTAATATAATTATGAATATGTTTCCATGTCTTTCTGATAAAAGAGAGAATAACTATGTCTCAGGATTTTCTAATGGTGGATATGGCTGTCTTCATATAGCTCTCAAATATCCTGAAAAATATGGAACAGTAGGAGCATTTTCAGCAGGTGACAAAGCTGATTCAGAATTTCTTAATGATGGAAGTGAAAAGTCAATAAGAAGAATACAGCTTTATGGTGATGGAGACCTGCATAAAACTGAATATGGAATTACATATCAGGCAGACAGATTGATAGAGCAGAAAAGTGTAAAACCTGAAATATATCATGCCTGTGGAGAACTTGATCCATGGATAGACATGAATCATATATTGAGAGATTATTTCATGAGCCATAATGAATACAATTATGTATATGATGAGATTGAACAAATCGGACATGAATGGAAATTCTGGCGTGAAGAATTAAAAAGGTTTTTAGTATTTACGGGATTGATTAATAATTAAAATACAAGAAGGGAATTGGGAATGAGAGAGGTTAATGTATCAATAATAACAGACAACATTAAAGAAATGTGCATAGAGGCAAATCATTTTCTCACAGATGACATGAAGAATGTTTTTGAAAATGCAGTAAAAAACGAAGAGTCTGCACTTGGAAAGCAGGTTCTTGGACAGCTTGAAGAAAACTTAAAGATTGCAGGAGAGGATATGATACCTATATGCCAGGATACAGGAATGGCAGTAGTATTCATAAATGTTGGTCAGGATGTTCATCTTACAGGTGGAGATATCACAGATGCAATTAATGAGGGAGTAAGAAGAGGCTATGTTGACGGATATTTAAGAAAATCAGTTGTAAAGGATCCTATCTACAGAGAGAATACCAAAGACAACACTCCGGCAGTAATACATTTTAACATAGTTCCTGGTGATAAAATTGATATAACAGTTGCACCAAAAGGCTTTGGAAGTGAGAATATGAGCAGAGTATTCATGTTAAAGCCGGCAGATGGAATAGAAGGTGTCAAGGAAGCAATACTTACGGCGGTCAAGGATGCAGGTCCTAATGCATGTCCTCCGATGGTAGTTGGTGTAGGAATTGGAGGAACATTTGAAAAATGTGCTTATCTTGCAAAGAAGGCATTAACAAGAGATTTGAATGAAGAATCCCCAGTTGAATATGTTCGTGATTTAGAAAAAGAAATGCTTGAGAAAATTAACAAGTTAGGAATAGGCCCTGGTGGACTTGGAGGAACACAGACAGCACTTGCAATCAATATAGAGACATATCCTACACATATTGCAGGACTTCCGGTTGCAGTAAACATTTGCTGCCATGTAAACAGACATTCACACAGAGTAATATAATCAGGGAGGCTAATCATGGATAAATATATTAATGCACCAATAAGTGATGAGGACGCAAAGAGTCTTCACTCAGGAGATTATGTATACATAACAGGAACAATATATACAGCAAGAGATGCAGCACATAAGAGAATGGCCGAGGCTCTGTCAGCAGGACAGCCACTTCCAATAGACATGAAAAATAACATAATATATTACATGGGACCATCTCCAGCAAGAGAAGGAAGACCAATAGGTTCAGCAGGTCCGACAACAGCAAGCCGTATGGATAAATATGCACCAGACCTTCTTGATTTAGGACTTAAGGGAATGATAGGAAAGGGAAAGCGTTCACAGGCAGTAATTGATGGAATTGTAAGAAACGGTGCGGTATACTTTGCAGCAGTAGGTGGAGCAGGAGCAATTCTTAGTAAGTGTATCAAGAAATCCACAGTCATTGCTTATGATGACTTAGGAACAGAGGCTATAAGAGAACTTGAAGTGGAAAATCTTCCTGTAATTGTAGTAATTGACAGTGATGGAAACAACCTGTATGAAACAGCAATAAAAGAATATTGCAGAGTATAAATATGGTATAAATGGTAAATCCTCCTAATATAGATTTTTATTAAGGGCTGTTATTACAGTTCGAGAATTAAAAGGGAGGAAAAGCCATGACAAAGAAAATGACACGCAGGATAATTGTAGGAGTACTTGCAATTATCCTGATAGTGACAGGCATACTACCGTATATGACTAACAAAGCACAGGCAGCAGAGAATGAACTATATGATAAAATAATACTTGTGACAGAAAACCAGATATCCGATTCTGCCAAAGAAGGTTATAACAAAATCACATTTGCAATTAATAATAATACCAAGGATATATACATTAAAAGTGGTAACACAATAACTCTAAAATCATCAGATAAAGATTATGGTGTACTTGTAGGAGGCATTAACAATGGTGATGCCGTAACTAAAGATACAACAATATATGCCAAATCCTATTCATATGATGGAACATTAGCTCTCGAGAAATCAATCGAAAGTGAGATTCCTGATGAAAAAGGATATTATACACTTCATTTTTCTGCAAAATCGCAGAATCTTCCATCAATAAAAAGTGAAAACCAGAATGTAATACTTGTATTAGACAGGTCACTCAGCATGGCGTGTTCAGTAGATGAGGGAGCTGATGCAAAGGCAATGGCGCCAACTTATGAAAAGACAAGATGGAGTGTTACAGTTAATGCGGTAAAGAATTTCTTAGATGAATTCCTTACAGAGGGAACATCTAATAAAGTATCAGTTGTTTCATACTGTGGTACAGCCAGAACAGAGATAACCGGGACCTCCAGCAAAAGTGAAATCATGACTAAATTAAATACTATATACAATGAAAATTATTATAAAGAGGATTATAATTATAGAGATGGATATTGGGGCTACCTGAAGAGAGAAAATGTTGGCTATATTGACAGAGGACTTGGCGGTTCAACTAATATCCAACAGGGAATTAATCAGGTATCAGATGTTGTGAGTGATAAAGCAGGTGTATCAGTAATACTCTTCACAGATGGCGTTGCCAACAAATATGATGATACCCAGATAGACGGACATTATTATATTAAAAATGATAATCATAATACAGAATATACTGGTTCGAAAAAGGAACTCAATGGTTCATATTATGCAGGAGAAGCTGGAGAAAAATTAAAAGCAGCGGGTGCTGATATATATACGATAGTTCTTATGAGTAAAGAATCAGACATAACTGATCTTGTCAAAGTATCATTAGGTAACCAGTTATTAAGCTATGAGCAATCCGAAGATAAAACGTATTTTACATTTTCAGATAACGGGTATGCTAAAGAATTCTATACAGCTGCTAATGCAGAACAGTTAAACAGCAGATTTAAGCAGATAATGACGGAGATGACAGGTCTGCCATTTGAAAATTCATCGGTAACTGACACATTGGATAAACATTTCGAACTTGTTCCTGGTCAGGAAAATGTGGTAGTTAACAAAGATGGAACATTTACAGTGAAATATCCTGAGAAGATATCAGCAACTGAGCAGACCGTTTCGGTTAAGATAAAAGCAAAAGATGGATATACAGGATATTCATATACTAATGATGGCTGCCAGTTTGATGGATCAATTAATGGACTTACCTACACACAGAAGTTTGAAGAGACACCGGCAGCAGTAATCCTGCCAGATGCTGATGATGACGAGTACACTGTTAATCAGGATGAAGTTCTTGATGCAGGTACAGTTCTTGCTAATGATAACAATGAAATAGTTAATAATCCACAGAAAAAACTTTCATTAAAGACCGTATTAGAAGAAAATGTAAAGAATGGAACGATAAAGTTTAATGAAGACGGAACATTTGAATATATTCCAGACAAAGGTTTCACAGGAAAAGACACATTTGTATATAAAGTAGTTCTTACTGTTGATGGTGAAGAATATACGAAATCAGCGACAGTAACAATAGGCGTAAATCCAAAGCAGCCAGAGACACCAACTGAAAAGGAAACACCGACACAAAAAGAGATACCGACAGAGAAAGAAACACCAACACAAATAGAAACACCGTCAGAGAATATCACACCAAGTGAGTTACAGACACCTGACCAGACAAAGGCCCCTGAAATAGCAGCTAACGAAGATAAGGTAGTCGCAAAGACTTCTGTTAAGACAGGAGACAGAAGCAATACAATATACTATATAATGTTATTGATATCGGTTGCTACAACGATGGCAACAACAGTAGTTGTGTATAAAAAGAAAAAGGAATAAATAATATTCAGTAAAAATAAAAAGCCCCTTGACAATATCAGGGGGCTTTGTTAGAATAATAAATGCGTTTGACGCAGAATTTCATATTATGAGTTAAACATATATGGTTTAGGGCTCGCATTCATGGAATCTGGAGTAGTACTCAAGAGGCTGAAGAGGCGCCCCTGCTAAGGGTGTAGGTCGGGCAACCGGCGCGAGGGTTCAAATCCCTCCTGCTCCGTTGACAGAAAGAAAAAGACAGTCAGAATGTTCTGGCTGTCTTTTTTCTTTATATGTTATTATTATATGTTGGTGTCAAAGCAGACAAGTTATTCACAATATTTGCAAAGTTATAAAGGAAATGTGGAATATGACAGAGAGACAGAAAATGATTAGTGGACAATTATACAAGTCAGGAGTAAAGGAACTTGCTAATGACAGAATGTTATGTAAAGAACAGTGCTATGACTTTAATGCATTAAGACCATCACAGACAGAACAACAGACTGCTATGATTAAGAAGATATTCGGTAAGGTGGGAGCTAATTGTTTTATTACAGCTCCATTCTGGTGCGATTACGGATATAATATAGAAGCAGGTGACAATTTCTATGCAAATCACAATCTTGTAATACTTGACTGTGCTAAAGTAACATTTGGTAATAATGTATTCATAGCACCAGATTGTGGTTTCTATACAGCAGGACATCCTGTTGATGCAGCAAGCCGTAATGACGGATGGGAATATGCTTATCCAATAAAAGTAGGTAATGATGTCTGGATAGGTGGAGGAGTAAAAGTAATGCCTGGGGTAACAATAGGTAATAATGTTGTAATAGGTGGCGGAAGCGTAGTTGTGAAAGACATACCAGACAACAGCGTTGCAGTTGGCAATCCATGCAAAGTAATAAAAAAGATAGAACAAGGCAAAGCAAGAAAATATAATATAGAAGAAAAGCAGATATAACTTGTATATAAATGTGGTGTAAACCCCTATATATAGTGTATTTAAAAGAAATTACAACTTTTTTAAAAAAAATTGAAAAAAGTTGTTGACAATGTGTGTACCTGATGATATTATATACAAGTCGCCG
>OGQH01002414.1_pt1 | contig 13005 bp, 11 predicted proteins | sample 1553181 | NCBI WGS metagenome assembly OGQH01 (sample SAMEA2579946, study PRJEB22360) | human gut metagenome | biome: human gut; feature: human-associated habitat; material: faeces | place: Denmark | collected 2008/2010 | reverse complement strand
AACACCCCTCCCTACCTCTGGCCCGCGCGGAGCGCAAAGCCATTTGACCGAAAAAGAAAACTCACCCCGCGCCACAGGCGCGAATACCCGCTTCCCCAAAAATATAACCAACAAACGAGGCGTTTCTATGAACTACGAATCCGCTTTGGAATACATCCACGCTGTCCAGTGGGCCGGCCACAAGCCGGGCCTCAGCCGCACCCGCACTCTGCTGGCGGCGCTGGGCGACCCCCACAAGAAGCTCCGCTTCGTCCATGTGGCGGGTACCAACGGCAAGGGCAGCACTGCCGCCATGCTGGCGTCCTGCCTGCAGGCGGCGGGGTATAGGGTGGGCCTGTACACTTCGCCTTTCATCAACCGCTTCAACGAGCGCATTCAGGTAAACGGCGAACAGATACCCGACGACGCGCTGGTGCGTCTGGTGGAGCGCGTCCGCCCGGCGGCAGACGCCATGGCCGACGTCCCTACCGAGTTCGAGATCATCACGGCCCTGGGGATGCTCTGGTTCGCGGAGGAAAAGTGCGACATCGTGGTGCTGGAAGTGGGCCTCGGCGGTACGCTGGACTCAACCAACGTCATCGACCCGCCCGAGTGCGCAGTCATCACGGCGCTGGGCATGGACCATGTAAAAGAACTCGGCCCCACCATCGCGGACATCGCCGCTGCCAAGGCCGGCATCATCAAGCCGGACAGTCCGGTGGTGAGCTACGGCGGTGTGCCGGAAGCGGACGCTGTCATCGCCCGTGTGGCCAAGGAGCAGAACGCGCCTCTCACGGTGGTGGATCTCTCCCGCCTCAAAGTGGAGGGCGGCGGCCTCGATGCCGTCACCTTCGATTTCGACGGGCTGGACGGTGTCCGTCTGCCCCTCATCGGCAGCTATCAGCCGAAAAACGCCGCCCTCGCCATCACGGCCCTCCGTGTGCTGCGGGGCAGGGGATGGAACATCCCCGACAGCGCCATCCGCACCGGTCTCGAGCAGGTGAGCTGGCCGGGCCGGTTCGAGCTGCTGCGGCATTCGCCCGCTTTCCTGTTGGACGGCAGTCACAACGCCCACGGGATGCGGGCCACCGTCCAGAGCCTCCGGGACCGCTTCCCGGGGCAGAAGTTCGTCTTTCTGCTCAGCATCATGGCCGACAAGGATGTGGACGAGATGCTGGCACTGCTGCTGCCGCTGGCGGCGTTTTGGGGGGGGGCGGAGAGCCGGCCCCGGCGCCTGCCGCTGGCAAAGCGGTTCGTCACGGTCGCGGCCCACACGCCCCGCGCCATGCCCGCTGAGACGCTGGCAGAGCACATCCGCGCCCGGGGCGGAAAGGCTGAGGCAGCGGCGGACATCCCGGCGGGCGTCGCCCGCGCTGTGGAGCTGGGCGGCGACGGCCCGGTGTGTGCGCTGGGGACTCTCTACTTCTCCGGCGATGTCCGGCAGGCGTTCGCCCGGCTGACCGCAGAATAAACGACAAAAAGAAAAGCGATGGCCCAGTGCAGGTGGGCCATCGCTTTTTTGCCCTTTCAGGCAAGCAGGGTAAATGATAAGAAGGTAAATGAAGGAAATAGCAATAATAAGAAGGTAAAAACAAGAAGAAAAACAAGGGCGGCGGGATGCTATGTATCCAACAGCCTGCCTTTGTTGGATACAACAATAGCACGATTACAGAAAAATTACAAGCCCTTTTTTGAAAAAACTTCCAAAAAAGGGGCGGAATGCGGTACTTTTGGCACAACGCACAAATCCCGGAGAGATTCACCGGCAATTTGACGAAGCACGAAACGGCGGGGTGTTTCAAACAAGAACACTATAAATTTTCGTAAGCCGCTCTCCGGCTCTTGCACGGCGGAGAAGGCTGTGCTAAGATGATAACGTAAAATGAGAAGTCTGCGCTGAAATGAAAAACAGATGTGATACTGCAAACGACAAAGGAGAATATAGATGGTAAAAAACGCGTCAGCCGGCGAAAAGGCCGGCTGGTCCAACGGGCGGACGCCGCTGTTTTCCCAGAAAGACCTGCTGCGGCTGGTGGGGCCGCTGCTCATCGAGCAGTTTCTGGCCGTGACGGTGGGCATGGCCGACACCATGATGGTCTCCCGCTGCGGCGAGGCGGCCATCTCGGGCGTCAGCCTCGTGGATATGATAAACAACCTCATCATCGTGCTGTTCGCGGCGCTGGCCACCGGCGGCGCGGTGGTGGTGAGCCAGTATCTGGGCGCGAAGGAGCAGGAAAAGGCAAATGCCAGTGCGGGCCAGCTCATCCTGCTGAGCGCTGTCCTGGGTGCCGTGGTGGCTGCGCTCTGCATCCTTTTCGCCCGACCCATGATCAGCGCCTGCTACGGCTCCATCGACGCGGACGTTCTGGACGCCGGCGTCCTCTACCTTAAAATAACCGCCCTGAGCTACCCCTTCCTCGCGCTGTACAACGCGGGCGCGGCCCTCTTCCGCAGCATGGGCAACTCCAAGATCTCCATGCAGATCAGCGTCCTCATGAACATCATCAACATCGTGGGCAACGCGGTCTGCATCTTCGGCCTGAAAATGGGCGTCGATGGCGTTGCATGGCCCAGTGTCGTCTCCCGTGTCATCGCAGCGGTGCTCATTCTGGGCCGCTGCTACCAGAAAGGCCATGCCCTCACGGTGCCGAAGACCGTGAAGCTCGATACCGGTATGGCCAAGCGCATCCTCGGCATCGGCGTGCCGTCGGCCTTTGAGAACAGTCTGTTCGAGGCGGGCCGCATCGTCGTGGTCAGCATGATCTCCACCTTCGGCACGGTCCAGATCGCCGCCAACGCCGTCGCCAACAACCTCGATGGTGTGGGCTGCATCCCGGGCAAGGCCATCGGCCTTGCCATGATAACCGTCGTGGGCCGCTGCGTCGGCGCAGGGGACAACGAGCAGGCCGTCTATTATACAAAGAAGCTGCTGGGCTGGGCCTATCTCGTCATGGGTGTGCTGAATGGATTGATCCTGATTTTTGTCCGGCCTCTGGTGGGCATTTACGAGCTTTCGGGCGAGACGATGGAGCTCTCCATCATTCTGGCCTGCATCCACGCGGGCTTTGCAATGCTGCTCTGGCCTCTCTCCTTCGTGCTGCCCAACGCCCTGCGCGCCGCCAACGACGTCAAGTTCACGATGATCGTCTCCATCGCCAGCATGGCCTGCTGGCGTGTGGGCTTCAGCTATATCATCGGTGTGCGGATGGGCATGGGTGCCATCGGCGTCTGGATCGCCATGGTGGTGGACTGGGTCTGCCGCGTGACCTGCTTCGTGACCCGCTTCCGCAGCGGTGTCTGGAAAGAAAAATATAAGGCCTGAAAACAGAAAGGGACGTTACATGAAACTCATCAGCTGGAACGTGAACGGGCTGCGCGCCTGTCTGACCCACGATTTTGCCGCAAGCTTCGCCGCGCTGGACGCGGACGTGTTCTCGGTGCAGGAGACCAAGATGCAGCCCGGGCAGGCCGACTTCGCCCCCGAGGGCTACACGGAATATACATACTCGGCGGAAAAGAAGGGCTACTCCGGCACAGCCTGCTGGTGCAAGACCGCGCCGCTGAGCGTGGCCACCGGCATCGGCATTGAAGAGCACGACCACGAGGGCCGTGTGCTGACACTGGAATACCCGGAGTTTTACCTCGTCAACTGCTACACCCCCAACAGTCAGGACGGCCTCAAGCGGCTGGACTACCGGATGACATGGGAGGACGCCTTCCGCGCCTACCTGCTGGAGCTGGATGCCAAAAAGCCGGTCATCCTCTGCGGCGATCTGAACGTGGCCCACGAGGAGATCGACATCAAAAACGCCAAGACAAACCGGATGAGCGCCGGTTTTACCGACCAGGAGCGGGCCAAGATGACCGAGCTGCTGGCGGCGGGCTTCACCGACAGCTTCCGCGCCATCCACCCGGACGAGGTGAAATACAGCTGGTGGAGCTACCGCTTCCACGCCCGGGAGAAGAACGCGGGCTGGCGCATCGACTACTTCATCGTCTCGAACCGCATTGCGGACAAGATAAAAGCCGCCGAGATACACAACGAGGTGTTTGGCTCCGACCACTGCCCGGTGGAGCTGGACATCGACTTATAAGGAGGGCTCTATGCTCAAAAGCTATCTCATCGTATTCTTTATCTCGATGCTGCCCCTCATCGAGCTGCGCGGTGCCATCCCGGTGGGCATCGGGATGGGGCTGCCTATCCTGCCGACCTATCTGGTCTGTGTGGTGGGCAACATGCTGCCGGTGCCGTTCATCTATCTGTTCGCCCGTAAAGCTCTCATCTGGGGCTACCACAAGCCCATCATCGGCCCCTTTTGCCGTTTCTGCATCGTCAAGGGCGAAAAAGGAGGTCGTGCGCTGGAAGCCAAGGCCGGGCGCGGCCTCGTGGCGGCGCTGCTGCTCTTTGTAGGCATCCCGCTGCCGGGTACCGGCGCATGGACCGGCACGCTGGCCGCGTCCATCCTCGACATGAAGTTCAAAGATGTGCTCATCGCCTGCATGGGCGGCGTGCTGCTGGCCGGGATCATCATGGGTCTGGCAAGCGCAGGTCTTTTGGGAGCGCTGAGCGGTCTGTTTGCGGTATGACCTGCCCGAGGCCGCGAGGCACTACAGTTTCCCGCAGTGAGAGACTTTTTTGTTTTGCATGGGCCTGACCGGCTCGCCAGTGGCTCTCCCTTTGGGAGAGCTGGCGCGTGAGCGCCTGAGAGGGCTGGTTTTCCATCGCAAAGTGTGCTAGAATAACAACAGTGTGTCTTGAGTAAAGACGAAGAAAGGACGAATCAAAGATGCAAGAGGCTTTGAACCAGAAGATCGACGCATTTATTGCGGCGAACAAAGAGCAGATCCTGAAAGACATTGCCACGCTGGTGTCCATCAACAGCGTGGAGGGTGCCCCGGAAGAGGGCGCACCCTACGGCGCAGGCCCCCGTGCCGCGCTGGACAAGACGCTGGAGCTGGCCGCAGGCATGGGCCTTGCGACCCGCAACTGCGAGAACCATATCGGCTACGCCGAGCTGGCCGGTGCCGATGCCGAGAAGTATCTGGCTACCATCTGCCATGTGGACGTGGTGCCGGAGGGCAACGGCTGGACGGAAGACCCCTTCAAGATGGAGATCCGCGACGGGTGGATGATCGGCCGCGGTGTCGCTGACGACAAAGGCCCCATGGTCGCCACCCTGTACGCCCTGAAGTTCCTCAAAGAGGAGGGCGTCTCCCTGCGCTATCCCATCCGCGCCCTCGTCGGCGACAACGAGGAGACTCACATGCACGATGTGGACTACTACCTCGCCAACTACCCGGCCCCTGTGTTCTGCTTCACCCCGGATGCAGAGTTCCCGGTCTGCAATGGCGAGAAGGGCCACTTCGACGGCAAGCTGGTCAGCCCCGTTTGCAACGGCCTCATCAAGGACTTCGTGGGCGGCGTCGCCACCAACGCTGTGCCTGACCGCGCCAGCGCTCTCGTGGCCACCGACATCACCAAGCTGCGCAACGCCCCCAACATCACCCTCGAGCCGGAAGGCGACGGTGTCCGCATCCGCGGCTGGGGCAAGTCCGGCCATGCTGCCATGCCGGAAGGCACTGTCAACGCCATCGGTCTGGTGGTGAACTACCTGCTGGACAATGGCCTCTGCAACGACGCCGAGCGCGCCTATCTGGAAGCCGTCAAGAAGCTGCACGACTCCACCGCAGGCGTGGGCCTCGGCATCGAATGCGCCGACGGCCCCTTCGGCCCGCTGACCATCATCGGCGGCAAGATGTCCATGGTGGATGGCCGGATGGTCCAGACCATGGACAGCCGTTACCCCACCTGCACCGACGGCGACACCATCGCAAAGCAGATCCGTGCCGCCATCGGCACCGGCGCAGAGCTGACGGATGTGGGCAGCGCAAAGCCTTTCTACATCGAGGCTGACACCCCCGCCATCAAGGCCTGCATCGACACCTACAACGAAGTCACCGGCGAGAACGCAACGCCCTTCACCATGGGCGGCGGCACTTACGCCCGCCACTTCCCCTATGCTGTCAGCTTTGGCCCGGAGCACAGCGATATGGTGCTGCCCGAGTTCGGCGGCCCGATGCACGGCGCGAACGAGGCCGCTCCCATCGACAAGCTGCTGGAAGCCCTGAAAATTTATATCATCGCTCTGCTGCGGCTGGAGGAGATCGACTTTTGAGCCGGGTGCGCGTCTTAGTCATTGACGGGCAGGGCGGCGGTCTTGGCCGTCAGCTGACGGCGGCGCTTGCCGCCGGATGCCCGGACATCGAGCTGACCGCCGTAGGAACCAACAGCATCGCGGCTTCGGCCATGCTCAAGGCGGGCGCACACCGCGCCGCCACCGGCGAAAATGCCGTGGTGGTCAACTGCCGCCGGGCGGACATCATCGTCGGCCCTATCGGCATCGTCATCGCCGATTCGCTGCTGGGTGAGATCACCCCGGCCATGGCGGCGGCGGTCTGCCAGAGCAGTGCAGCGCGGGTGCTCATCCCCATCAATCACTGCGATAACATCGTGGTGGGTGTGCCGGACCAGCCCATCGGCCAGCTGGTAGCAGCAGCGGTGGAAAAGGTCAAAGAGTTGATACGATAAAAGAAAAACGGAAGCTCTCCCGAGGGAAAGCTTCCGTTTTTTAATGCCGGCGCTGCCGTGCGGCCACCTGCTGGGCCGTGGGGGGAATATCCCCCTGCGCGGCCTTTTCCAGCTGACCGATACGGCGGTCGAGGTCGATGAGCCGCTGGGCCATGATGTCCGGCAGGTCCTGCTGGTCGAGGTCGTCGGCGGGGTTGACGGCCTTGTTGTTGATGCGCACCACTTCGGCAGGGACGCCGACGGCGGTGCAGTTGGCGGGCAGGTTCTTGAGCACCACGCTGCCTGCGCCGATGCGGGCGTTGTCGCCGATATACACCGGACCCAGCACCTTGGTGCCTGCGCCGATCAGGACATTGTCGCCCAGGGTGGGGTGGCGCTTGCCGGTGTCCTTGCCGGTGCCGCCCAGGGTCACGCCGTGGTAGATGGTGCAGTTGTCGCCGATCTCCGCCGTCTCGCCGAAGACGATGCCCATGCCATGGTCGATGAACAGGCACTTGCCGATCTTCGCGCCGGGGTGTATCTCGATGCCGGTCTTGTGCCGGCCCCGCTGGCTGACCCAGCGGGCAAGGAAGAAGTGCTTGTGCTCGAACAGCCAGTGGGCAATGCGGTGATAGACCAGAATGTGAAAGCCCGGGTAAAGCAGGATGACCTCCAGCACCGTGCGTGCCGCAGGGTCCTTGCGCTGGATGTTCCGCGCGTCCTCTAAAAGACCCATCATAGAAAACCTCCATTTTGCCGCCCGCAATGGCGGCCCCCTCTCTGATAGACATTATAATAGCACATCTGAACTTTAATGTACAGTGAAATGGTAGGATATAAGAACAAAAATGAGGATTTTTTTGCACGAGGGCGCTGGCGGCGGGGGGAGAAGAGGGACTTTTCGGTAGAGTAGCTAAAATTCGAGGCTTACGGATGCAAACCTTCTCACATGGAAATGAGACCGAAAGCATTGACACATTTTGCGCTTCTATGATAAAATATATCGAAAAAGAACGGATAGAAAAGGAGACGGGAGCATGAAGGCCAAGATGATGCGCGCAAAACTGAAAAATCAGTTTGCAGCCGTTTTTGCTGTGGCTCCAGTGTTTCCTTTTTTGATGTGCTGACTTTTCCCTTTGCTGGGAAAAGTTTTTTTTTGCCCTTCTGAGGGCAGACACACCCGGACGATGAAACCAGACGAACACAGACAGGGAGGTAATCTTATGCTGCTCATCAACGCTGTCAACGCCGAGGGCCGGCCTGTGGAGCTGTATGTAAAGGACGGAAAGATCGCCGCCGTCGGTCAGGACCTGGCCGCACTGGCCGGAGAAAACGAAACGGTGCTGGACGCCGGAGGACTGACCGTGCTGCCCGCTTTCGTGGACCTGCACTGCCACTGGCGCACGCCGGGCTTCGAGTACAAAGAGGACATTGAAACGGGAAGCCGCGCCGCAGCCGCAGGCGGCTACACCTTCGTGAACCTGATGCCCAACACAAAGCCTGTCTGCTCTTCGGCAGCACAGGCCGCCATGGTGGAACAGAAGGCCGCTGAGGTGGGCTTGTGCGACGTGAACCAGACCGTCTCCATCACCGAGGATTTCGACGGCAAGACCATCGACCACCTCAAGACCCTGCCCGCTTCGGTCAAATTCATCACCGAGGACGGCCACGGTGTGCAGGATAACGCCACCATGGCCCGGGCGTTCGCCATCTGCACCCAGCGGGACATCACCGTGATGAGCCACGCCGAGGATATGGAGATCAGCCCCTGGGACTATCGGCTGGCCGAGGACATCGAGACGGTGCGGAACTGCTGGCTGAGCGAGTACTATCAGACCCGCCTGCACATGTGCCACGTCTCCACCCGGGGCGCCATCGAGGCCATCCAGATGGCAAAGCTGCGGGGCGCACCTGTCACCTGCGAGGTGACGCCCCACCACCTGTGGTTCACCAATGATACCTGCGACTACCGCGTCAACCCGCCCATCCGCACCGCCGACGATGTGCAGGCCCTCATCGACGCCATCCGCAGCGGTGTGGTGGACGCCATCGCCACCGACCACGCACCCCACTCCGAGGAAGACAAGCTCAAGGGTATGGCCGGTATGGTGGGCAGTGAGACGGCTTTCGGCGTCTGCTACACCAAGCTCTGCAAGGAAGAGGGACTTCCTCTCGAGCTGCTGAGCCACCTGATGAGCACCCGCCCGGCGGAAATTCTGGGCCTTGCCAAGGGCCAGCTGGAGCCGGGCTATGACGCCGACTTTGTGCTGGTAGACCTCGACACCCCCTATACCGTGGACAAGAACAAGCTCCACTCCAAGTCCCACAACTGCCCCTTCGACGGTGCGCAGCTCTACGGCAGGGTCTGCGCCACGGTCAAGGGCGGCGAGCTGACCTATCAGGCAGAAGAATAAGCTGCAAATACATTTATATAAAAGAGAGACAAACAGGAGGAACCCCAAATGACGAACATGGATAAGCTTTACGAAGCAGTCGAAGCACGCGGCCCGGTCTGCGTGGGTCTGGACACCGATTTCAGCTACCTGCCCGCAGATTTCGTGGACAGCACCCTCTCCAAGGGCGAGAACATCGTCCGCTTCAACAAGAAACTCATCGACGCCACCAAGGCCGTCGCGGGCTGCTACAAGGTGCAGATCGCTTACTACGAGTCTCTGGGCCTCGAGGGTCTGAAGGCCTATGCCGACACCCTGAAGGCTGTCCGCGAGGCCGGTGTGCCGGTCATCGCCGACATCAAGCGCGGCGACATCGCCAAGACCGCTGAGATGTACGCCATGGGCCACTTCACCGGCGACTTTGAGGCCGACTTTGTCACGCTGGCTCCCTACATGGGTCTGGACTCCATCAGCCCCTATCTGCCCTACGCAGAGAAGCAGGGCAAGGGGATGTTCGTCCTCTGCCGCACCTCCAACGGCGGCGCAAAGGATTTCGAGTATGAGAAGCTGGCCGACGGCCGCCACGTCTACGACCTCGTGGGCGACAAGCTGAACGCCCTCGGCAAGGACTACATGGGTGAGCACGGCTACTCTTCCATCGGTCTGGTCATCGGCGGCACCCACATCGAGGAGGCTACCGAGATCCGTGCAAAGTATCAGGACAGCTTCTTCCTCATCCCCGGCTACGGCGCACAGGGCGGCAAGGCTGAGGATATTGCCCAGTACCTGACCAAGGGCAACGGCGGCGTGGTCAACTCCAGCCGCGGCATCCTGCTGGCCTACAAGAAGCAGCCCGGCGTGGCCTTTGATGAGGCCGCTTACAACGAGTGTGTGAACATGAAGGAGGCCATTGCTCATGCGTGCAGCCTGCTGTGAAGCCACCGTTCTGAGCCATGAGAGCATCCTGCCGGACATCCGGCTCCTGCGTGCCCTCTGGCCTGACCGGGAACATGCCCCCCACGCCGGGCAGTTTTTTACCCTGCGTGCCTGGGGTGCCGATGAGGCCCCTTTCCTGTCCCGCCCCATCAGCGTGCACAAGTGGGAGCCGGAGACCCAGACCATTGAGTTCCTGTATCAGGTCATCGGCGAGGGCACTCACAAAATTGCCCAGCTGAAGACCGGCGATACCTTCCAGCTGACCGGCCCCATGGGCAACGGCTTTGATATCCCGGCCCTGGCCGAACAATACCATAAGATCGCTGTGGTGGGCGGCGGCATTGGCACCGCCCCCATGTATCAGGTCACCCGGGAACTGGCAGCTGCCGGTGTTAAGCCGGACGTGTTCTTCGGCTTCCGGGATACCCCCTACTGCATGGAGGAGTACCGCTCTATTGCAAATGTGGTAAAGGTCTCCACCGATACCGGCGCGGTGGGTTTCCACGGCTTTGTGACCCAGCTGTATGACCCGGCAGATTACGATGCCGTGCTGATCTGCGGCCCCACCGTGATGATGAAAAACGCTGCCCGGATCTGTGCCGAAAAGGGCACTCCCTGCTTCGTGAGCCTGGAAAAGAAGATGGCCTGCGGCATTGGTGCCTGCCTTGGCTGCACCTGCGAGACCAAGGGCGGCGAGGGCAAGAGCGTGTGCAAGAATGGCCCGGTCTTTGATGCAACGGAGGTGTTCTTCTGATGGCTGACCTGAAAACAAACCTGCTGGGCTTTGTGATGAACAGCCCGGTCATCGGCGCTTCCGGCACTGTGGGCTACGGTGTGGAGTACGAAGAGCTGGCTGATTTTTCCAAGATCGGCGGCATCTCCGGCAAGGGCCTGACCCTGCACGGTCAGTACGGCAACAAGGGCGAGCGCCTGTGGGAGACCCCCTCCGGCCTCATCAACAGCATCGGCCTGCAGAACCCCGGTGTGCAGCACTTCATCGACGTGGAACTGAACGAGATGTTGGAGCTGAAACAGAAGTACGGCACGGTGGCCATCGCCAATCTGGGCGGCCACAGTGAGGAAGAGTATGTGGAAGGTGCCGCGCTGCTGAGCGACAGCGCCGTGGACATCGTGGAGCTGAACATCTCCTGCCCCAACGTCAAGGTGGGCGGCATGGCCTACGGCGTGAAGGCCGAGGCTGCCGGTGAGGTGGTGCGGATGGTCCGCGCGGCCTGCAAAAAGCCCCTGATGGTCAAGCTGAGCCCCCAGGCAGAGAACATCCCTGAGATGTGCAAGGCTGTGGAGGCCGCCGGTGCGGATGCCATCAGCCTGACCAACACCTTCCAGGCCTGCGCCATCGATCTGGAAAAGCGCAAGCCGGTGTTCAACAACATCTTTGCCGGTCTGTCCGGCCCGGCGGTGCGGCCCATTGCCCTGCGCATGGTCTGGCAGGCTGTGGGTGCCGTGAACATCCCGGTGGTGGGTCTGGGCGGCATTGCCACCGGCCGTGATGCACTGGAATTCATCATGGCAGGTGCCACGGCGGTACAGGTGGGCGCGGCAAACTTTGCCAACCCCCGCGCCATGGAGACCATTGCCGACGAGATGGCACAGTGGATGGATGCCCACGGCGTGAAAACGCTGGAGGAGATCCGCGGCTGCGCACGAAATGCTGAATAATCGAGCTGATATACCAGAATAACCACGGATTATGCGTATAAAGTGAAAATTTGCGCATAAATTTGCAATTGCTGCAAAAGCGTGGTACAATACCGTTCAAAAGATATTTTTCATAAAAAAGAGAGGGAGAACTACAATGAGTGAAGCACTTGAAATTCTGAAGAGCTGTGACGCATTCCTGGAGGGCCATTTCCTGCTCTCCTCCGGCCGCCATTCCAGCGCATACTGCCAGATGGCCTACCTGCAGCAGTACCCTGACCGCTGCGCCGAGGTAATGAAGGCTGTGGCCGATCAGATCAAGAAGCTGGATGTGGATGTCATCGTGGGACCTGCCATGGGCGGCATCGTCTATGCTTACGAGCTGGCCCGCCAGACCGGCAAGCGCGCCATCTTCACCGAGCGCGTGGACAATGTGATGACCCTGAAGCGCTTTGCCATCCATCCGGGTGAGAAGTGCATCATTGCTGAGGACGTTGTCACCACCGGCATCTCCTCCCTGGAGACCAAGCGCGTGATCGAAGAGGCCGGCGGCATCTGCCTGGGCATCACCTGCGTGGTAGACCGCACCAAGCCTGAGGCTCCGTCTCCCATTCCCATCCTGGCCAGCGCCCTGAAACTGGACCTGCCCAACTACGCACCCGAGGAGTGCCCCATCTGCAAGGAGGGCAAGCTGCCTCTGGTGCACCTGGGCAGCCGCAAGATGAAGCAGGAAGCCAAGCAGACCCTGTAACTTGACAACAACCGTGTTGAAACAAGGAGTACCTATGAACGCTTATCTTCTTTTGGCAAACGGCATGGTCTTTGCAGGCCAGTCAGTGGGTGCTGAGGGCGTTACCGTGGGCGAAGTCGTCTTTGCCACCGGTATGGTGGGCTTTGAAGAGACCCTGACCGACCCCAGCTACTACGGCCAGATCATCACCCAGACCTATCCCCTCATCGGCAACTACGGCATGAACAAGGACGATATGGAGTCGGACCGCATCTGGGCCAAGGGCTACATTGTGCGCGAGGCCTGCACCACCCCCTCCAACTGGCGCTGTGAGGAGACGCTGGACAGCTTTTTGAAGAAAAACAATACCATCGGCATCGAGGGCATCGACACCCGCCACCTGACCCGCATCATCCGGGAGAGCGGCGTGATGAACGGTGCCATCCTGACCACCTTTGACCCCTCTGACCCTGCCAACAAGGCCGAGACGGAGAAGCTGCTGGAGACCATCCGCGCCTATGCCGTGACGGATGCCGTCAAGAGCGTGACCTGCGAGAAGCCCGAGGTCTTTAACGAGAAGGGCGAGACCCACATCGTGCTGATGCACTACGGCTGCAAGCGCAATATCGTGCGCTGCCTGGTCAAGCGCGGCTGCAAGGTGACGGTGATGCCCGCCTTTGCCACCGCTGAGGAAGTGGCTGCCCTGAATCCGGACGGCATCATGCTGTCCAACGGCCCCG
>OGQH01002411.1_pt1 | contig 13019 bp, 7 predicted proteins | sample 1553181 | NCBI WGS metagenome assembly OGQH01 (sample SAMEA2579946, study PRJEB22360) | human gut metagenome | biome: human gut; feature: human-associated habitat; material: faeces | place: Denmark | collected 2008/2010 | reverse complement strand
GTCGATATCTGCCCTTTTCCAGGGCCCGCTACAACCTGCCCGCCGTACTGCGCCGCGCGGGCATGAAAACCGCCAGCATCAGCAGCTTCCCGGACCGCCACGCAGCGTGGTGGTTCAACGGCGGCTTTGACGAAACCTACAACATCGGCAAGCGCGGCCTGGAACCTGCCCACGAGGTGATCCCTGTAGCGCTGGACTGGCTGGACCGCAAGCGCGATACCAAAGACTGGTTCCTGCATGTGCATGTGTGGGACCCGCACATCCCGTACCGTACCCCGACCGAGTATGGCGAGCCGTTCAAGGATGCCCCGCTGCCTGACCCCTGGATGACCCAGGAGATTCTGGATAAGCACCGCGCCACCAAGCCGGGCGGACATTCTGCCTGCGAAGTGACCGGATATGACAACAAGCCCAACCCCGCTACCCCGCGCCAGCCGGTGGAGATCAAGAACACCGATGATTTCCGCCATATGATCGATGAATACGATACCGGCATCTGGTACGCGGACAAGCAGCTGGGCCTGCTGTTTGACAAGCTGCGCGAGCAGGGAATTTATGACGATATGGCCATCATTATCAGCTCTGACCACGGCGAGGATCTGGGCGAGATGGGCAGCTATTGCGAACACGGCGAGGCCGACTACATCACCACCCACATTCCCCTTATCATCAAGTGGCCCGGCTGCGCCAAGAACATCGTGTCCCATGGCTTCCATTACAATCTGGACCTGCTGCCAACCCTGGTAGACCTGCTGGGCGGCGTTCCGCCCTTCACCTGCAACCCGGTGGTTGGCAATCCCAACCCGGTGGTGTATGATGGTGAAAGCTACGCTGACTGTGTGCGCACCGGCCAGGACGGCGGCCGCGATCATCTGGTCGTCAGCCAGTGCGCTCATGTCTGCCAGCGCAGTGTGCGCTTTGGCGATTATATGTACATCCGCACCTATCACGATGGCTACCACCTGACCCCGGGCGAGGAGCTGTTCAACGTGAAGGAGGACCCGCATGAAATCCACGACCTGGCCGAAGAAAAGCCGGAGTTGTGTTGGCGTGCTGCATGGTATCTGGAACATTGGGTTGCAGACAACATGCTGAGCAACATTTATAACTACCATGAAGACCCGCTGTGGAACGTCATCGCCGAGGGCGGCCCCTTCCACTGCCGCGGCTACCTGAAAGATTACTGCAAGCGCTTGGAAGATACCGGCCGCGGCGATTGTGCCGAAGAGCTGCGCCGCCGCCACAAGGGCGAACTGGACGAGTAAATCCCACCCCGCGGGCCTGGCCCCGAAACAAGGAGGTTTGTATGGCAAAGCGACCACACATCATTATTTTTAACCCGGATGAAATGCGCGGCGATGCGCTGGCCCATCTGGGCAACCCGGCATCTATCACCCCAAATCTGGACGCTTTTGCTGCCAACGAGGCGGTATCCTTTGGGCAGGCATATTGCCAGAATCCCGTCTGCGTGCCCAGCCGGTGCAGCTTTTTTACCGGCCTGTATCCCCATGTGCGCGGCCACCGCACCATGAGCCACCTGCTGCGCCCCGGTGAGACCAGCATGCTGAAAGAGCTGAAAGAGGCCGGTTATTACGTTTGGATGAACGACCGCAACGACCTGACCGCAGGCCAGATCCCCGGCTGGACGGAAAGCCATGCGACCGAAATTTATTACAGCGGCCAGAAAAAGCAGGGCCCCGGTAATGTGAACCCCGACCAGCGCGGGGAGCCCGGCAACAAATATTATTACTCCCATTATGAGGGACAGCTGAAATGCAACGCCGAGGGCAAGAACTATAACGGCGATGACGAAGTAGTGGATGCCGCTATCGAGCGCATCCATAACCGCCCGGCCGACCAGCCGCTCTGTATGTTTCTGGGCCTGGTTTATCCCCACACGCCGTACCGGGTGGAGGAACCGTATTTTTCCACCATTGACCGTGCCAAGCTGCCCAAGCGGGTCCATGCAGATGACTGCACCGGCAAGCCCCTGATGGAGGCGGAGATCCGCAAGTATGCCGGAATGCAGGACTTTACTGACGCCGACTGGGACGAATTGCGCGCCGTATATCTTGGCATGTGCATGAAGATCGATGTCCAGTTCGGCAAGTTGGTTGAAGCTTTGAAAGAAGAGGGCATTTACGATGACTGTGCAATCTTCTTCCTGAGCGACCACGGCGATTTTACCGGCGATTTTGACCTGCCGGAAAAGGCGCAGAACTGCTTTGAGGATTGCCTGACCCGCGTGCCGCTGCTGATCAAGCCGCCGAAGAATATTCCGCTGGACCCCGGCATCAGCAACAGCATGGTGGAGTTGGTGGATTTTTACGCCACGGCGATGGATCTGGCGGGCGTGCAGCCCACCCACACCCACTTTGGCCACAGCCTGCGCCCCGTGTTGGCGGACCGCAGCGCCAAAGTGCGGGATTACGTTTTCTGCGAAGGCGGCCGCCAGCCGGGCGAAACCCACTGCGATGAATACCACCGCAACAGCAAGAACGGCAAAGGCGCCCCGACCACAACGGTCTACTGGCCCAAGATGAAAGCTCAAAGCGAGGACGATGCCCACGCCAAGGGCATTATGATGCGCGATGAGCGGTACAAGTACATCAGCCGTACGGTAGGCAAAGATGAGTTATATGATCTGCAGGCCGACCCGCAGGAGATGACAAACCGCATTGATGACGAGAGCCTAGCCCCTGTGGTGGTGGATATGCAGCGCAAGATGCTGAAATGGCTGGAAGCCACCGATGATATCGTGCCCTTTGAGCTGGACGAGCGCTTTACCCCTGAAATGCTGTGGGCGCGGGTGCGCGGCCTTGTGTCCCCGGAAAAGGAAGCCGAAGTGCGCAAGATGATTGCCGATGGCACTCCGTTCCCGGTTTTGATGGGCTACTGCCATTCGTTAAAGTAAATACATTCTCTCCAAGCGCTGCCGTACCGCTGTTTCCAGGCGGGTTTTGCGGGAGCGCTTGTTGTGCAGTTAAGAATTTTTGAAAGTAGGAATGAGAAATTAGCAATTAGGAATTTGAGGTCAGTTGAAGTTTGTGCTGTAGGGCGGGATACCCTCATCCCGCCGTGAAGGAACGTATTATATACCATTAAGTCTGTGGCAGGGAACCTAAAAATCATCTGTAGGGAACGGTCTTGCCCCCCTACAGCTATTTCTATGGTTCATCGTTTTTTCAAATACCAACCAGCCTAATATTTCCTGAGCGGCGCTTTTGTGCCGCGATCCACCAACATCATTCTTTTTTAATTATTCATTCCATTCCTAATTCCTCATTTCTAATTGCTAATGATCCAGCGTTTCTCGTTTTACTCCTAACTGTTATCGTTCCCATTATAAACACATCTTTCATACATTTGTGTTATAATGCACCCATTATACAATCTATACCCCAACCAACAATTACCCTTGCGGAGGAATTGCTGTGGAATTGGATAAAAAACGTTTTTCGATCCGCCGGCATATCACGCTGGTGCTGACCCTGCTCACGGTGCTGATCGTGCTGCTCATCGGCGTGTGCGTGGCGGTGGTGCGGGAACAAAGCCGCATCCGGCTGACCAGCGCGGCGGATTCTTATTTAAGCCTGCTGACCCGCACGCTGGAAAACCAGCTTGTCATCCAGGAATCCTATATCACCAGCCAGGTGCTGAACAGTGAGGAGCTGCACCGCCTTGGCTTTGGCGAGGGCCACACCCAGGCATACCTGGACAGCTATAAGCTGCACACCGGGCTTTCGTCCGCTATGGCTGCGGGCAATGATGTCACCGCCCTTTACCTGTACAGTGAGCCGAACTCCATTTTGATGAGCGAGTACGCCACCGCCCAGGCTGGCCGCCCCACCGAGACCCAGATCCAGAAAACCAACCTGGAAGAGACCCTGCGCAGCATGGTGGACGCCAAAACGTTGAATGATGAGCGCTGGACACCGTATGTGGTGTCCGGCCAGCAATACTGGGTGCGGGCTGTGCACTATTATGGTGCATGGCTGATTTCGGTGGTCAACCTGGACCGGCAGTGCAGCCAGGCAACGGACGGTATGCTGGCGTTTGCCCAGCCGGACGGCGTGCTGCTGGCCGGTACCCGGCCCGAAGAGGGCGAGCTGTCTCATTACATCAGCCTGACAGCTGAAACGGAAGGCTTGGTACTGGAATATTATGTGCCCAGCACTGATATGGACCTGGATAATGCAATGAACCTTGCCCTTGCTGTGGGCATTACGGCAGTGCTGGCGGCGATTTGCTTTGTCATCTGGTACCTGTGCAGCAATGTGGTGCACCCGCTGGATGCTTTGGTCGACGCCATGCGCCGCATTTCGGCGGGCGACCTTTCGGTGCGTGCTGACTGGAACCCGGTCAACCTGGAGTTGCAGCAGGTGAAAGAAGCGTTCAACGTGATGCTGAACGAGATTGAAACCCTGAAAATTGAGCAGTACGAGCAGAAGTTGGATGCCGAGCGCCAGGAAATGGCCGCCCTGAAAATGCAGATCCGCCCGCACTTTTTCCTGAACAACTTAAAGCTGATCTATGCGTTGGCAGAAACCGGCCAGACCCAGCAGATCCAGCGGATGATTTTACTGCTGTCCAAACATCTGCGCTATGTGATGGATTACAAGCGGGAAACGACCTCGCTGCGGGACGAAACAAACTTCTGCCAGAACTATATGGAGATGACAGGCATTGGGCAAAAATTCCCGCCATTCTGCCGTGTTACCGTCAGCCTGGATCTGCAGGAAATGCAGCTGCCCGCTATGACGCTGCTGACCTTGGCGGAAAACAGTGTGAAGCACGCCACCCGCCCGGACCGCCCGCTGACGGTGCAGATTACCGCAAAAAGCCTGCCGATGGAAGGGGAAAAGCTGGTGAACATTACCGTGCGGGATAACGGCGATGGATTTCCCGAAGAAGTGATGAAAGAACTGAACTCCGGCAAACAGGTGGCCACTGGCCACTATGGCCTGACCAACGTGCAGCGGCGCTGTGCCCTGTTGTTTGGCCCGAATTTTGCCATGACCTTTACCAACGCTGCAGCGGGCGGCGCGGTTGTGGAAATGTATATCCCGCTGCCGGATGCCGCCGAGGAAGCAAAAGAGGAGGAAAAGCATGAAACTGTTGATCGTGGATGATCAGCCCGGCGTAACCGAAGGGCTTTGCCACGGCGTAAACTGGGCCCAGCTGGGGTTCAGCCAGGTACAGGCTGTCAACAGCGTAAGGGAAGCCCGCGCCGCCATGCTGAACACGGTGCCCGATGTGATGCTGTGCGATATCGAAATGCCGGAAGAAACCGGTCTGGAGCTGTTCAAGTGGGTCAAGAAGCAGGGCTTTGCCACCCGGTGCATCTTTTTAACAGCCCACGCCAAGTTCAGCTATGCGCAGGAAGCCATGCACCTGGGCGCGTTCGATTATATCATCCAGCCCGCACCCTATTCCGAAATCAGCCAGGTAACAGCCCGCGCAGTGAAAGATGTGCAGGCCAGCCGCGACCAGAAAGAGCTAACCCAGATGGGCCGCGCGTTCAACGAGCAGGCGCAGGCCATCACAGCCCAGGCAATCCGCGCGTTTTTGAGCCGCCAGCACAACGAACGGGATGTCAAAACCTTGCAGGGGCTGGGGATTTTCCCCCGCAGTGATCGGAACGGCTACCTGGTGTTGATCCATATCCTGCGGTGGGAGCCGACTGCAGACCACTGGGAAAAGCAGCTGCTTGCTGTGGCGCTGAACAACATTGCCGCTGAAACTTTTGCGGTACATTCCGAACTTTCGCCCATTGCCTCGGTGGATGAACACTCTTACGCTATGCTGCTGCAAAATACTGCGGGCGAGGAGATGGATCTTGAAGGGATCATGCGCCAGCTGATGTATATCAGCAATGTGGCGCAGCAGTACTTGCGGTGCAGCATGGCGTTCTATCTGGATGATAAACTGCCTGTGCCCAAGATGCCTGATTTGTGGGAAAAGCTGCTGCACATGCAGGGCGAAAATGTAACACTGCGCAGCGGGGTGTTCCGCCTGAAAGAAGCCCCGCGCCAGCCGCATATCTTCCGCGTGCCGCAGATCCGCACCTGGAACACCCTGCTTAAAGATGGCTACCCCGAAGCCGTAAAGCAGGAGGCCATGACCCTGCTGGATGAAATGTCTGCCCGCGGCGAGATGAACGCTGATTCACTGCGCAGCTTTTATCAGGACTTCATGCAGATGATCTACTTTACCGTGGGCGGCAGCGAGGAAAAGATTCACGAGCTGTTCTACCAGCCCGAAGCATTGGAATTATACCGCAACGGCATGAAATCAGTGGACGAGATGAAAGCCCTGATCCGGTATGTGACATCCTCCTGGACAGAGCACAAGAGTGTGGATGAATCCAAAGAGCTACTGGACAAGCTGAAGCAATATATTGATGAGCACCTGGAAAGTGAGTTGCGCCGCGATGAGCTGGCCGAATATGTTCATCTGAACCCTGACTATCTGACCCGCCTGATGAAAAAGCAGACGGGCTACAGCCTGAAAGAATATGTGACCCGCCGCAAAATGGAAACCGCCCGCACCCTGCTGCGTACCACAACGCTGCCGGTCGGCTTTATTGCAGCCAAGCTGGGGTACAATAATTTTTCGCATTTTTCCTATACCTATAAAAAGATCATGGACGTTACCCCGCAGGAGGAACGCCACACGGAGGAAAAATGAAGCTGAAACTGTATCATGCGGCGGCAGCTGCCGCAATAGCACTTAGCGTTATGCTGCTGACCGCCTGTGGCAGTCCCAAGCAGGCGGACCCGCTGCCCATTATCAAGCTGCGCACGGTAGGGTCCTCTTCCGAAGCCGCGTGCCAGCGCATTGGCGAAGCATTGAGCGAACTGACCGCGGAAAAGTTTGGATTTACGGTAGAGATCTCCCAACAGTCCACCACCAACTATAATGCAGAACTGGAACGCGAACTGCTGCTTGGCAAAGAACCCGACGTTTTTTGCTATACGGACGCCGAAAATATGTTCAGCCTAGCCGCGGATGGCACTACCGAACCGCTGGATGATTGGCTGGAAGAGTTCCCAACGCTGAAAGAAGCTGTGAGCCAGGACCGCTGGAACTGCATGCGGTACGATGGCAAGCTGATTGCCGTGCCGGGCAATAATCCATCTGCGGTGGCCATCGGCTTTGAGGCACGCACCGATGTTCTGGACGAGTTGGGCATCGATGCGGCAAGCATCCAAACTATGGAAGATATGCACGCCCTGCTGCTGGCTGCCAAACAGCAAAACCCCAGCAGCGTACCGCTGGTACCACACTTTGGCCAGACCCTGATGATGCTGGACTGTGACCCTCTGAACAACGGCCTTGGCGTGCTGCTGCACAACACCGGCACCGAGGTGGTAAACCTGTACGATACCCCGGAGTATGAGGAACTGTGCAATCAGATGCACCAGTGGTATACTGAGGGTCTGATTTTGAGAGATGCCCCCCTGACCAATGCGCCCAACACCCGCCTGATGCAGATGTATGGCGGGGTTGCATTCTCCCACCGCGTTGCGGAGCAGAACGTTGTCAGCGTAACACGCAGCACCAAACAGCGTCTGACCAGCATTACGCTGGGCAGCAAGCTGCAGAACACCAGCGTTTTGAACATTGGGTGGTGCATTTCCTCCCGCAGTGAACACAAGCGCGAAGGAATGCAGCTGCTGCAATACCTGTACACCGACCGCGAGGCCGCAGACCTTTTGCTGTACGGCGTGGAGGGTGTGGACTACCGCCGCCTGGATGCTGACCATGTGACCAATATTGACGAGCTGCCCGCCAACGAGTGGAGCACCGTCCATTGGGGTCAGCCCAACTGCCAGGCCGCCAGCACCTGGGTGAATGCAGACGGAACCGAGGTGGGATACACCGGCCCGACGGACGTGATAACCTCCGAAGCATATGGCTTTACCTATACTCCAAAAATCGAGCTGCGCCCCACGGTGAACAGCTGCCTGGAAATTGTGCGCAAGTATAACAATGCGCTGCTCAGCGGCTACCTGGACCCCGAAGAAGCGCTGCCCCTCTTCCGTTCCGAACTCCACGCTGCCGGTATTGATAAGGTGATTGCGGATAAGCAATACCAGCTGGAGCGATGGAAAGCGAAAAATCGTTAGAAAGCTGTTAGGGTATATCTGCAATTAGAAATTAGAAATGAGCAATTAGGAATTTGAGGTGGAGCAGGGGATGCTGCGGATTTGCAGTGTCCCCGCTGCCCCATCGCGCCGGGGAGAAACGTAAATGCTTTGCCGCAAACCTACAAACGATTTGTAGGGGACGATGCTTGTCATCGTCCTGCGGGCTTTGTGGCATTGCAAATCATAGCATTTGTAACGCAATCGCTTGTAGGGCATGCTTATCCGACCACGATGAACGCTTATTCTGGCGTATATTTTTAACGCATAACCCACCTAATATTTCTGAGCAGCGCACCGCAGTCCGCCACCATTATTCTTTATTCATTGTTATTTATTTTTTAAGCCAATCAGCAAAAAGCAGGGCCCGGTGCGGAAATGGCACCGGGTCCTGCCTTATTTCATTTACTCATTGCTAATTACTAATCGTTTTACGTCGTTTTGCCTTGCCGCACCAACAGGCTTATCCTTCCAACCCAAATCCATACTCATAATAATTTCCCGCAGCATCGCGGTAAGCATAGGCTTTGCCGTTCTCGTCTTTGAGGGAATCGGGCATATAGCGATCTTTGTCGTAACCGGGCACATCGTTGGGGCTGATGCAAACGCCGTCGGCGTTCACGGCCAGCACGGCATCCCCGCGGGGCAGGGTGAGGGGCAGCTTGCCGGTGGGGGCAAAACAGCCAAAAATCACATCCAGCGTAGCAGAACGGTAGGTGTCAAACCCGGCCAGCAGCACATCGCACAACGGCTCTACATTGCCCAGCTGCCAGGCCAACGTTATGTTCACATTGGTGATGACCTTGCCGCCGTTTGCGTGTACCGATGCGGCAATCTCAGCCAGCCGTTTTCCCCCATGCAGCGTGGTTTCTGTGTGGGTGTCGGCCATCGGCTTGCCGTTCGCATCTACATTGCAGACCGTCTTGTCCTCACAGATATCCAGCTCCAGATAGCCGGGGGTGGCGTTAAAATATTCGCCGGAGGAGGGAGAGACAAACAGCAGGGCAAAATCCGCCTGGGCGGGGTCATCCACCAGGGTGCAGGTATCGGCCAGCTCTTTGCGCAGCGCGGCAGTGGAATCCGCGGCGTGCTTGGCGTTTTTCAAAAATGCTTCGGCATAGATTTTTTTGTTCGCGCGTTTGTCGGCGGTCAGGGGCAGGGGACCGTCATTTTTCAACAGCACCACGCTGCGGCGATGGGCATCCGCGGCGGCTTCCCAATCGCTGGGGGTGGCCACAATGCGTGCGGCTTCGTCCGGGTCGCGGTAGGGGTTCTCAAACATTCCCAGGGCAAACAGTTCCGTCAGGGTGCGGGCCACGGCACGGTCCAGTGCTTCATCCGTCAGGGTTAGTTCCTCTTTGGCAAAGCCTTCCGGAAGGGGGTGGGTTTCATAATAACCATTTTTGCCGCGGTTGTAGGCTTCCATGCCGGCTTCGTTATCAAACAGGCCGCTGATGATATCCACGCCTGCATTGGCCACGGCAAAGCCGATGCGCTCCGGCACATCCAGCATCTCAACGCCCCAGGCCATGTTGTGGGCAATGCCGGTATCGGAGTTGATGTAGCCGTCAAAACCCATCTGACCGCGCGATAAAATACTTGTTGTAGGCGAAGCCATAAGGTTTCATTTCCACGGTATTGCCTGCTAGATCATGCTGCACCGCACTTTTTGCTGCTGCGGGCTTAGAATAATACGGCATAATGGAAGAAGTTCCCGCCTTGATGGCCGCGGCAAACGGCGGCAGGTGGTAGGTTTCCAGGCTGCCGGGGGTGGCGTACACGTTCCACTGGCCCGCAGCGTAATGGGGGTCAAAGCCATTTTCGCGCGCGCCGCCGCCCGGGAAGTGTTTGGTCGTTACCGCAACGCCATTCTCGGTCACACCATGGTCGCTGCCCTGAATACGGGGGATAATATGGGCCATAATCTCGCTGATCAGGGCCGGATCCTCGCCAAAAGTACCGTAGGTACGCTGCCAGCGCGGGTCAGTCACAGCGTCCGCCATGTACATATAGCCTTTGCGCAGGCCGCAGGCGTTCCATTCGCGGCGGATGGTATCGGCAAACTTGTCCACAAGATCAATTTTGCTGCCCTTAACGGCGGCGGCAATGCCCAAGGTACCGGGCCAGGTTGCCAGCACGCCGCCCGCATCGTTCATTCCGAACACCAGCTCGCCATTCTCGTTGCGGGAGTTGGACGCCGCTGCCACAGGGATAAAGTGCTCGCACTCCTCGCACACTGCATCCGCCTGGTTCATCCAATCAGCCAAATCGGCGGGGGTGGCGTTGGCACGCAGGATAACATGGCGGTTGAACCAGTCTTTGAGCAGGGAAGAGGTGCCGGGCAAGTATTGCTCGCCGAAAATTGTCTTGCCGCGGAATTCGCCCTCATCCAGAATGCCTGTCTCGTCAGTCTTTTTCTCAATATCTTTATATAGGTCCGCCATGGGGCCGGTGATGGGGTACTTGGCCATCCGCCAGTCCGAAATGAACAGCTGGGCGATCTTTTCCTTCACGCTCAACGTTTTAACGTAAGCCGCTGCGCGCTCGGCCGGGCTGTTGCGCCAGTCGTTGACGGGGGACAGCGTTCCGGTGCCGTCAATATCCTTGAAGGTCAGGCCGTCCTGTTCCAACACCCTGCGGTTAACGGTGGACACTACCGGCCCATTGGGGTTGCGGTAAATCTTGATGTTGTCAGATGCTTTTGGCATGGAGAGCTCCTTTCGGTTTTGCCCTAATTTCCAATAGAATCCAAGATCGCGGGCACACCGCAAAAGGATGTGCCCGCGTAGGAGAGGAGGTGTTGAACTGTTAAAGGCAGGAAATGTTATTTATTGCCCTTGTAATCTACCGGCAGGCTGGTCCAGCGTGCGCGGAAGTGGAAAGCGGCATCCTTGGGCTGGCGCTGGCGGGTGAAAATACCCTTTTTGTTGCCGTTGGCACGCATAATGCCCTCGGTGGTCTGGAAGTCGGCAAAGTTCCACACCAGTTCGCCCTGCACAAAGTCGTAACTGTCAAACACATTGTGGTTCATATCCAGGTACTCGTTCTGGTACTCCTGGCTCCACATCACGCTGGGCAGTTTGTGCTCGCTGGGCATGGTGTCAGCGCCGTACTCGGTAAAGATCATCGGGCGGCCGTTCAAAACCTGTGCCCAGCCGTCCATCTCTTTGCGGAACGCCGTCTCGGCGTCCACAATGCACATGCCGCCCATCACATACCAGCCGTAATAGCGGTTCAGGCTGATGAAATCCGCAAACTGCTGGCCCTTGCTGTTGTTGGGCAGGCTCATCATCACGATGGCATAGGTGCGGGGGCGTTTCTGGGGGTCAAGCTCGTGGGCCAGGTCAAACAGCGGCTTAAAGTATGCTTCGGTACCCTCGCTGGTGCACTGGGGTTCGTTTAGGATGCTCCATGCGATGACCGATGCGTGGTTCTTGTCGCGGGTGATCATATCGGTCAGGGCAGCCTTGTGGTTTTCCAGCAGCTTGGGGGTGGTTTTCTTTTCAAAGTAGCCCACCTTTTTGCCGTTGCCCTGGTTGGCAGCCAGGAAATTCATCGTGCTCTGCATAAAGCCGACGGCAGGCACTTCGTCAATGATTAAAAAGCCCTCTTCGTCTGCCATCTGGTACAGTTCTTCGGCATAGGGGTAGTGGCTGGTGCGGAAGCAGTTTGCGCCGATCCACTTCATCAGCTCGTAATCGCGCTTGACGGTAGCCAGGTCCAGGCCGCGGCCGCGGATGTCGGAATCTTCGTGCTTGCCAAAACCGCGCAGATACACCGGTTTGCCGTTGAGCAGGAAGTGGCCATCCTTAACTTCAAAGGTACGGATGCCGATCTTGTCAAAATATTCATCGATCACGGCGTGGCCATCGGTAATGCGGATGACGAAGTTGTACAGGTAAGCGGCGTGCACATTCCACAGCTTAGCATTGGTGATTTTCAAAGTGCCGGTTTTGCCGCTGGCTTCGGCCACCTTGGTGGTGCCATCCAGCACTTCCACCGTCACATCATGGCTGCCATTCGTGGTTACGGTATAGTCTACCTCGGCACCGCCGTCCACCAGGCGGTGGGTCACCTCAAAATCCAGAACACGCTCTTTGGGCAAGGCCAGCAGCTTGACCGGGCGGTGGATACCCGCGTAATTGTAGAAATCAAAGTACGGTGCCGCAACCTTTTTTCCGTTAGAAAGGGTGTTGGTCTGGCCTGCGGGCAGCATGTACTCGTTCAGTTCGTTGTTGGCCAACACAGTCAGCTTGTTGTACTGGTTGTACCGCACAATCTCGGTCACGTTGGCATCAAAGGGTAAAAAGCCGCCCTCATGGTTGGCAACTTCCACGCCGTTCACAAACACGCGGGCGCGGTGGGTGACAGAACCGAAGCGGATGGCAACATCCTTGCCGCTCCATTCACCCGGAACAAAGAAATCGGTTTCGTACCAGAAATCGCCGCAGTATTCGCGGGACTCCTTATCGGTAAAGAAATCGCAGAACGAAGCCGGGACCGGCATCGAGATGGGTTTGGGCAGTCCGACGTCCCAGCCGGCATCCATACCGTTGCTTTCGGGGTCGAACTCAAAGCGCCACATGCCATCCAGGCTGATAACGCGGCGTGCAGCGGAAGCGCAGGGGTACAGCAAAGATTTATTTTCCATAGCGTTGTTTCTCCTTATTTCAATAAAATGAATGTTTTGCTCCAACAATTTTTCTGGGAATGTGGGGCCATTCGTTCAGTTTGGGTGGGGTTGGATACCAGACTGGGTGAAGTGTTTCCCTGAAATACGTTGGGCTTGCGTCATGTTGGTTCCGTGTTTTACAAAGGGCAATACCGCATAATTCTAAGTGCCGATACGGCGAGCGAGGTGCGGCAGAT
>OGQH01002386.1_pt1 | contig 13152 bp, 9 predicted proteins | sample 1553181 | NCBI WGS metagenome assembly OGQH01 (sample SAMEA2579946, study PRJEB22360) | human gut metagenome | biome: human gut; feature: human-associated habitat; material: faeces | place: Denmark | collected 2008/2010 | reverse complement strand
ATATTCCACAGGATATTATTGATAAACTACGGTTATGTAATCAATCCGACATAGAGCTTGCCGGAGACTTTATCGAACTGCTTGTAAAACGAAATAACAAAGCAACACATAATGAACCAAAATTGTAATTAAATTGTCTTTTCATACGCATTTTTTGCATTTGGAAATTCTATGTGATAAGATGTACACATACATCTATTTAGAAAGTCAGGTGAAAAAATGCGTATTTTAATTTGTGATGATGACACTCTGATCATTGAACAATTGAAGAAGTATATCGAATCCTACTTTGAGTCCAACCATTTAAAATGTCCTGAATTAGTTTCTTTTACCAGTGGTGAAGCTTTGTTAACTGACAAAGGTGAAAAGGATATTGTTTTTCTGGATATCGAAATGCCTGGCATGAATGGAATCTATGTTGGGAATGAATTAAAAAAAGCAAATAGAAATGTGATCGTTTTTGTTGTCACCTCTTATTCTGAATATTTGGATGAAGCAATGCGTTTTCATGTATTCCGTTACCTTTCCAAACCTCTAGATAAGCAGCGTTTTTTCCGAAATCTGAAGGATGCCTTAGCTTATTACAATTCCATTACACTCAAAATTCCTGTGGAAACAAAACAGGCGGTATATTCGTTTCCTGCTTCGCAGATTATTGCCATAGAAGCTCAGGGGCGAAAAGTAATTGTACATACTGCCCGTCAGGACTTTGACTCTATTCATAATATGAATTACTGGTTGGAAAAGCTTCCCCAAAACAGTTTTTTTCAGACACACCGGAGCTTTATTGTTAACTTCGAACATATTGTGGACTTTGATCACTCCACCGTACATTTATCAAATCCTCAGATTACCGCTTACCTGACACGCAGGAAATACAGTTCCTTCAGAAATGCATATCTACTATATCTGGAAAGCATGAGGTGAAAATAAATGGAATATATTATTTTACTTATTTTTAGTTTTTTTACAGAAGCGGTTATCTTATGGCAGTACGCCGCCAGCCTTTTTTCCCCTTCTCATAGCGGTAAAAAGAGACTGACTCTATTAAGTGTTCTTTATGTACTGTTGTTTTTTCTTTCCCTGCTTGGGCAAACATGGCTGAATATTATCAGTTTTTTTGTGATAAACACTGTTTTCCTCTATATAATGTTTAACCTCAAGTTATTATTGGCACTCTTCCATTCCGCTATACTTACAGCGATTATGGGAATATCTGAACTTGCAGTTTTCGGAATTATGTCAAGATTCTTTCCACATTTTCTCTTAGAAGCAGATGCCGGAATTATTTTTTATACGGTTTTTAGCAAGATTTTATTTTTTGCTGTCATCTATTTATTAATTCATCTGTTCAAAGGAAAAAATATAAATCATGAACAGTACGATCGCTCGGGACTTCTTTTAATGCTAATTCCGGTTTCGTCTATTTTTATTATGTTTACTTTTCTTGCTATTGGTGAAACATCAGCCTTTGCCCCACCTGTTGATTTTTTGGTAACAATCTGTGCTGTTTTTCTGCTGATGGTCAATCTGCTTGTATTCGGCATCTACCAATATAATCAGAAAAAATCACAGGAATATACCGATATGCAGTTGTTGCTCCAGAAAGAATCGGATTTTGCCCAATACTATGAAATGATACTTTCGCAAAGTGAAAATCAAAGTATTCTGATCCATGATATAAAAAAACATCTTCAATCTATCAAATTACTCAATGAAAAAAATGATTCTGATAAAATAAATGCTTATATACAACAGCTTTTGGAATCTTCTGACTTAAAAGAAACCTCAAAAATCTGCGATAATGAAATGCTGAATGCAATTCTCTGCCGCTATCAGCGACAATGCAACGAGAAGCACATTGTTTTTCATACTGATATCAGAAGTGATACTGTTCAAAATATTTACCAGCACGATTTGACATCGTTATTCTGTAACTTATTGGATAATGCATTGGAATCAGCAGATAACATCCCTGATTCTTTTATTGAGCTTACCGTAGAAAAAAAGGAAAATTCACCTTTTATTATTATCATACTCATAAATTCCTGCCGAAGCACCCCTGTGTATGATCAGGATGGACTTCCTGTATCCCATAAAGCAAATAAGGGCAGACATGGCTTCGGAATCAAGAGTATTAAAAAAGTCGTGAAACAATATCACGGAAATTTGCAAATGTATTATGATAATGATTCCTGTACTTTCCATACAATCATAACCTTAAAACAGTAAACGCTAAAAAATTAGGCAATCACGAACTTTTTATGTGATTGCCTTTTTTGCGCATTTCTGTATGGACTGAACTTGTTTTGTACCTCTAATAGTGGAGCGAACTCCTGTAATCTTTAAAATGTTTGTTTTCTAAACACTCCCTGGCAACATTTAAAGTTTCCATTGACGTTTCCATTCTATATTTGCTAAACTAATACAATTTTCCTCAAGCAATAATAATTCCCTCCTTTTGTATATTTGAATAATACGGCAAGCTGTTTACCCAATTTTTAAAGTGTCTTTCATTTTTAATATTCACACTTATCGGCACCCCATACTTAAGTTCAATATCATAAGCTGCATCAAATATTTCATCCTCTATCTGTATAATCCTATCATCCGTCAGCTCCGTCAAAACCATTATATCCATATCTGAATTATCTCCATAATCTCCTCTTGCATATGAACCATATAATATCATCTGCTTTAACGAATCACCCATAATGCTTTTTGTCTTATTTCTGAACTCACATAATATCCGGTTTCTATCACTCATATTATCACTTCCTAATTCTTATAAAACAATTGTAGCTATTCATTTTCGCACCATATTTCTGATAAATATATCTTAACATCAAACCCTATTAAATACAAGAAACAGTTGCATCCCCTTATATATGCAGTTTCCGAAACTGCGCCGGTGTCATCCCGGTAAGTTTCTTGAACATGACGATAAAATGGCTGGCATCTGAGTATCCCACATCAGATGCTATATCCTGCACCTTGCGCCTGCTGTTTATAAGCAGTAATTCCTTGGCTTTATTGATACGGTAGTTTGTCAGGTACTCATACACCGAGCAGTTCATAAACTCCGTAAAAACACGCGATAGATATTGCTGCGATACAAATACACGATCGGCAAGCTCCTTGGCGCTGATATCGTCCATGTAGCTTTCTTCTATAGTATCTATAACAGGCTTTATAAAACGCACATAGCTTTGGTCATCATTATCGTGTGTGTGATTAGACTGGTCTGAGAGCAAAAGCATGATGCCATAACAGTCGAGTGAGAGCATTTGCGTATCACTGGAACGTTCCTTAAAGTCTTCCACTGCCCTGTTAATCGCTTCCGACACCTCCATCCCCTTATTCTCATCAATCAGCCGGTATTCCTTTTCATCAAACATTTCCCTGAAGGCTGCCGCCATTGTCCCTGTAAAAGTGGCAAACTCTGTTTTCCAGGGCAGGCTATTGCCGGATGAGATGTTTTTATTGTGATAGGAGTGTGGCACGTTTGGAGCAATAAGAATCCCCTGCCCCTTTTGCAGCTCAATCGTATGACTGTTTAACAAAATATTGTCTGAAACAGCCTGATTTCTGCTGTATACCGTCACCTCACCCACCCCCTCCTTTGTCTGTAAATAATGGTACAGCGGATACCCCTCCGGGCGCGTCACGCTTTCCTGCTCCCAGTCATTACCGACAGAGTCGAATTGAAACGGTTCTCTTGCGAAATTGCTTCCAAAATAAATAGGCATGCTTTCTCCTTTCAAAAACGGTTTAGTTTCAGAATGTTATATAATTTGGTTTATGATGTTATACTATTTTCCGTAAATCTATTATATGATTAGTGCATAAGGAAACACATTTATAGTTTAAGAATATCATAATATTGGGGTTAATACCATAACGGAGGTAAAAAATGCAGTCAAAATTCAAAAGAATCCTTTTCGGAGGAGATTACAATCCAAATCAGTGGCCTAGGGAGGTCTGGGAGCAGGACATGGCATACTTTAAGGATGCCCATATCAACAGTGCCACAATCAACGTTTTTTCATGGGCTAAAATACAGCCTTCTGAGAATGAGTATAATTTCACAGAGCTTGACGAGATAGTTGATATGCTCTCAAATGAAAACTACGACATCGTCATGGCAACATCCACAGCAGCACTGCCTGCATGGATGGTCAAAAAATATCCTGATACGATGAGCACCGACTACGAGGGACGCCAGCATAAATTTGGAGTCAGACACAATTTCTGTCCGAACTCCCTGGTATATCAGAAGTACGCAAAGGCTCTTGCGACAGAGCTTGCAAAACGCTATAGCGGCAATAAAAATATTTCTGTATGGCACATCAATAATGAGTACGGCGGATACTGCTACTGTGACAACTGCCAGAAGCAGTTTCGTGTATGGCTCAAGGATAAGTACAAGACTCTTGATGCCGTAAATGATGCCTGGAACACAGAGTTCTGGGGACACACCTTCTATGACTGGGATGAGATAGTCGTACCTAACGAGCTCAGCGAGGAGACCTGGGGTGGCATGACAAGCTTTGCAGGAATATCAACAGACTACAGGCGTTTTTACTCTGACAGCATGCTGAACTGCTATAAGCTGGAGCGCGATGCAGTAAAAGCTATCATTCCCGATGCACTTGTCACAACAAACCTGATGGGTACCTTCAAGGGTCTTGACTATTTCAAGTGGGCTAAGGAGATGGATATCGTGTCGTGGGATAATTACCCTGCATACGACACACCATGGAGCATGGTTGCGATGACTCACGATTTGATGCGAGGTCTTAAGGATGAGCCATTCATGCTCATGGAGCAGACTCCAAGCCAGCAGAACTGGCAGCACTACAATTCATTGAAGCGTCCGGGACAGATGCGTGCACAGAGCTATCAGACCATAGCCCACGGTGCAGACACTATCCAGTTCTTCCAGCTCAGACGAAGCAAGGGTGGCTGCGAGAAATTCCACGGTGCTGTAATAGCACATGTCGGAACAAACGACACAAGGGTATTTAAGGAGACTGCACAGCTTGGACGAGAACTTGAAAGCTTCGGCACAAGGACACTTGGCACACGTAATAAATCAGATGTGGGAATCATCTTTGACTGGGACAATTACTGGGCACTTGAGTACACAAGCGGACCTACACAGGACCTTAAATATGTTGACCAGATTCACCAATATTATGAGTATTTTTACAACAAAAATATCTCAGTCGATATGATTCCGGTTGACGGTGATTTTTCAAAATATAAGGTGATTGCCGCACCTGTTCTGTACATGGTAAAGGAAGGGATGAAGGAAAAGCTTGAGCAGTTTGTGAAAAACGGCGGTACTCTCATCACAACATTTATGAGTGGTATTGTGGACCAGTCTGACAACGTGCATCTGGGCGGATATCCGGGACCTCTTCGCGAGATGGCAGGTGTCTGGGTTGAGGAAATTGACGCGCTCGCACCGGAGCAGTCAAACACTGTAAGCTTTTCAGACGGAAAAGAATATAAATGCAATCTGCTGTGCGACCTGATGCACCCGGAAGGTGCAGAAGTACTCGCCACATATGAAAGCGATTTCTATGCAGGAATGCCTGCTGTCACAAAGAACATCTACGGAAAAGGCCATGTATACTATGTTGCCACACAGCTTGAGGCAGCCGGACTTGCAAGGGTGCTTGATGAAGCCACAAATGAAGTATCTGTATCAGGTGTCATTGCTGAAGAGACAGGTCTTGAAATCACATGCCGCGAGAGCGAAAATACACGCTTCTACTTTGTGATGAATTTCACTGATGAAAAGCAGACTCTCCCTGCAAGCCTTGCAGGAATGGTTGACCTGATCACCGGAGAAGCAGCTAAAGAGGGCGATGTGATGAATAAGTGGGATGTGAAGATACTTCAGGAAGCACTATAAGAGAGCCTTATGCATTAAAACATATAGTAAGCTACACAAAAAGCCGCTGCATACACGCAGCGGCTTTTCCTCATTTTTAATTATTATTTTTCACCATACACCGCTTCTTAAAGAAAGCGATTCCATAGCAGAGCACCTCATCATAATCCTCTTCAAGCTGCTTTGCATACATCTGATTCTCTATCTGCTTTAAAGCTTCATCACACTCATTCTCAAGCTTTTCAAGCTGTCTTGTGTATTTTGCTTCAAACACTGCTACTCTGCCATTTATCTGGTCTTTCACCACCACATCACTTCTGCCATCGCCATACTCCTTATTTGACTCCACCATATAGCCTGCTCCGGCAAAAATTCCTGCCAGAAATGCATGGTAAAAATCCTCTTTGTAATCATGATAGCTGATAGTTCTGCGTAAGAGTCTGTTTAATTCGCCTTGAAGCTCCTGTATATTACCTTTCCAGACAGCATCAAACAATACGCTTCTGTTCCATTTCGGCGCACTTTCATCAAACCATCTGATGACCGTTGTCTCATATATTTCCCTGATTTCCTCGTTTGGTATTGTCAGAGCAGTAAACCTTTCAGGCAACGGATTTTCCAACTCGTCTGCCCGGACACTTGTCAGATATCCGGTCAGGTACAAAATGCTCCACAGGTTCTCTTCCGATGAATGAAGATAATCATATGTCAGATTTTCATCAACCTGCTGCACTATATATCCTCCGGAAAGAAGCGTCTCAAGCTTTTGAGTAATACTGCTTCCCGCATAATCGATAAATGATCTGATAATTGCATTATCACTAGTATTTTTCCAATAGCTAAGTGGTTTTGCATCAGGCTTACGCTGTAAATCAAGCACGTAATTCATCACATCCCACGGACAATAAACATCCACATCTCCAAAATGATATCCATCATACCATTTTCTTATATTTTCTGACTGATTAAAAATATCAGCATCCTTTAATATCTCATCAACCTCACTCTGAACAAATCCAAAATACTCGGTAAGCCGTGAGTCTGCAACAGAATCCGAAACAAAATTATTCGTTCCCGTAAAAATACTTTCCTTCGCAATCTTAAGACAGCCCGTTACAACAGCAAATTTTAAGGCGCAATTATCCTTCAATGCCTGCATAAGACCCTTCATCATATCAAGCATCTGTCTGTAATAACCGCCTGCATTCGCCTTTGCAATCGGCACATCATATTCATCAATAAATAAAATGACCTGTCTGTCATAATACAAATTCATGAGCGTTGTAAGAAGCCGTAAGCTGTTCTTAAGCTCGGTCTGCGTTGCCTCTCCTGCAGCAATATTTCTAAATGTCTTTCTCTGGTATTCAGTAATCCTCTCATCATCAAGCAGATATAAATGCTCATTAAAAAGCTCTGCGATAACAGAAGAAAGCATCGCACATGCACTGTCAAAATCCAGACCATCTACCTGACGGAATGACACAAAAATTACAGGCCATTTATTCATCCATTCTTCACACAGACTCTGATGCGACATAATATCAAGACCCTCAAATAACACTTTTGAAGCTTTTCTTATATCAAAAAAACTCTCAAGCATACTCATAGCCAGTGTCTTTCCAAACCTGCGCGGTCTGGTAATCATAGTAACCTCCGTCCCAGGTGACTGTAAAAGCTCATATATCAGATTGGTTTTATCAACATAATAATAATTATTCGATCTTATTTCTGTGAAATTCGAGATTCCTACCGGAATGTTTAATGCCATAATATGCACACTCCTTCTGCCTGTTTTCTGATAAAATTATAGTAACATTAAACAGTTATAAATACAAGGAAAGTAACTGTATTTTTGTATCATTCACAACCGACAAAAAACCGGGTTGTCCGTACAAACCTTAGTGTGACAGACAACCCGGGATTTCAATTATTAAGTGTAACTATATTCTACTTGTAGAAAATATTTCCAAGCATAAGATCCTTCTTGAAGTTTCTGATTGTTGTATCATTATCGATAAATACAGCCTCAATACCCATCATGGCTGCCCACTCGCCCATCTGCTCAGCAGTAAGGTCATATGTGAACGCTGTATGATGTGCTCCTCCTGCAAGTATCCATGCCTCTGCACCTGTGTAAAGGTCAGGCTGTGGTGTCCAGAAGTTTGTTGCTACAGGAAGCTTTGGCATAGGCTTCTCTGTCTTCTTGCAGTCAACTGTATTGATAATGAGACGGAAACGGTCACCCAAATCAACAAGTGATGTGGCGATACCGGTGCCCTCCTTTGATGTAAATACAAGTCTTGCCGGATCCTCTCTGTCACCCATTGTAAGTGGCTGGCACTTGATGCTTATAGGACCGTCTGCGATTGATGGACAAATCTCAAGCATATGAGCCTCGAGTATTCCCTCTTTGCCCTTCATGAGATTGTAGGTGTAGTCCTCGAGCATTGATGTACCCTTGGCATCCTTCTTTCCTGCTGTCATGATCTTCATGAGACGAACCATTGCTGCAACCTTCCAGTCTCCCTCAGCTCCAAAGCCATAGCCCTTTTCCATGAGACGCTGGATTGCAAGTCCCGGAAGCTGCTTTAATGCTCCAAGATCACCAAAATGTGTTACGATTGCCTGATAATTCTTCTCCTCAAGGAATCTCTCAAATCCAAGCTCAATCTGTGCCTGTACCGCTACATGCTTCTTGAACTCCTCAGGATCTCTGCCCTCAAGCAGGATATCGTATTTGTCATAGTACTCATCTACGAGTGCGTTTGTATCTGACTGTGAAACTGCTGCAACAGACTCTGCAATTTCATTTACAGGGTAAGCATCCACTTCCCAGCCAAACTTAATCTGAGCCTCTACCTTGTCACCCTCTGTAACAGCAACATTTCTCATATTGTCAGCTACACGCATTACACGGATGTGACTGCTCTCTACCACACCGACTGCTACACGCTGCCATGATGCAATCTTTTCCTGTACCACAGGATCTGACCAGTGTCCCACAACGACCTTTCTCTCGATACCCATACGTGTAACAATGTGTCCCCACTCTCTGTCACCGTGAGCTGCCTGATTCTCATTCATGAAGTCCATATCAATCGAATCGTATGGAATCTCCTCATTGTACTGTGTATGTAAATGAAGTAATGGCTTTCTAAGCTCCTTGAGTCCTAAAATCCATGACTTTGCAGGTGAAAATGTATGACACCATACGATAACACCGGCGCATTCATCATCTGTATTGGCCTCGTTGAAGGTCTTTCTGATGAGCTCATTTGTGATGAGTGTCGGCTTCCAAACCACCTCAAAAGGAAGCTTTCCTGACTCATTTAATTTGGCTACAATCTCCTTTGAATGTGCTGCAACATTTGCAAGGCACTCATCTCCGTACAGGTCCTGCGAGCCGGTGCAGAACCAGAATTTGTAATTTTTTACCGCTAACATAGTTCCTCTCCTTTATTTTGTTATTTTTATTTACGTTTGCTTGTTTTTATATATGTTTTCCATTGCAAATATATAACAACTCAAATCATTATATATTAGAACAAGCTTTTATGTTTATTTTTTGGTTTTTAATAGCAGTATTTTAACTATTTTGTTATTATTGAATACCTTCTTTTCTCAAAGTCCATTTCTGACACTTATATCCAGTCGATTCCCATTGTCCAACAGAAGCTCCATCAGCTGTAGAATTATTCGCAACCTCCAAATATTTTCCACTATTCTTATTAATTATAAAATAGTAACCATCACCAGTTTCAACAAACTTCCATAATTGCGATGCCCTATTACTATATTTACATTGTACAGCTTTTGCTCCATTTTCTTTACTCTGATTTTCTATTTCAAGATATAAACCAGAATTCATATTTTTAATTCTATAATAGCCATTTCCTGCATCTTCAAATGTCCATTTCTGACACCAATTATTTGTAACCCCCCATTGTCCTGCATCCGCATTTTCCGTTGTCAATGCGCTTTTAATTTCAAGATACTTTCCACTATTTTCATTTTCAATAACAAAATCACTATCAGTATTATCAATCATTATACAATCCATCTCTGCAAAACCCACATTTTTTGTAAACCTGATTGAATTGACACCTTTTTTTAAATAACATGTAAACTTTGACCATTGATATCTATCCCAATTTACTGTAACCGGATAATTTATAGTACCAATTGTTGTTCCGTTGACTGTCACAGTATGAGAGGCTTCAATTGTCTCGCCATTGGAATATCTTACTAAAATAGTATAATTTCCACTTTTTGATACTTTTATATTTTCAAAATCAACAATACTGTCTGTTTCGTTAATATAACGAACCTCCTGACCATTTGAAGCATCAACTGCACTCTCAGCCTTAACATTTGATAACTTTGCTTTTTCAGCTTCATAAATTGTTCCATTAAGTGGAAGTGTACCAACTCTTACATCATTTAAATTATAGCTCACACCTTTAATTGTTTTCTTATTACCAAAATTTTCAACATTTGTTGCTTGATATAAAACACCATTATCAGGACTCACATCAAAGCTCTGACTAAATCCTGAAAAATATCCGCCTGATGTATCGCTAGCGTCATAAGTAACAGCCATAGGTAATCTCTCCCATGCACCCTTACCCAGATTATAATTCACATAAAAATTTTGTCCACCATTTATATTATCACTTGAATCAGTTGCCCATTTTGCAGATATAATAACCATACCATTGGGTCCACCAGCATCTACCCATTTTACATAAGGGGATGAACCAATACCTCGTCCGTTACTAAGTGCAACTCTTGTTCCTAAGCTACCTTCGTCCCATGTAACCCCATCATCCGAAAACTTACAGTATACTATAGCATTATTCTTACTAATACTTGGTCTATTAACAACTTCATATGTTGCAATATATTTACCATTTGGCAGCGAACTAACTGTAATCATACCTGGTCTGTCTTTTTTGTTTGTTATTGCTGCCACATTCGATAATGAACTCCAATTCTTACCATCAGACGATGTTTTAAACGAAACTGCTTGAAGGACACCATTTGCTTTCTGTCTCTCATCCGAATAATAACAAACCAACCTTCCATCCTTGCTCAGATTCAGGAATGGTTCCCATACTGTAGTAGTAGTAGATGTAACACTAGGATCATATGTACAAGGTCCTCCATTATCAACTTCACTTAAAAAAGACCATGTCTTTCCACTGTCCAAACTCTTATAAATAACAATTCTTGACTGTTTATAAGGATCATCATCAAATATATTACCTGCTAACAAAATAGTTCCTGCCGGCATATCACCGACTTGCTTTGGAAGTTCATACAGGCATGGCTGTGATGTACGTAAAAGTCCATATTCTTTATCATATACATTAGAAATTAATTTCCAACTGTTTCCACTGTCTGTGCTTTGATAAATTGGATAAACTTGTTTTGAAACTTTGTTACCATTAACCATTACCGTAACTTTTTTTAACTGATCAAATGTACATAATAAAGTTCCATTTGAACTTCCACTGTTTTTTAAGCATATAATTCTAGAATATGTAGCCCCTCCCGGATCAAAAGTAGAACTATTATCCGATTTATAAACAAGTGCACCATTTCCATCAATTTTTGCCTGTACAGGCAAAACGCACGCACAAATAACAACAATTGCTGTTAATGTTGAAATTATTCTTTTAAATAGTTTTTGCATATATATTTTCCTCCCAAAAACAATACCGTTCTAAAAATTATTCTCATAATCAAAAACCGGATTACCTTCTATATCCCAAATTATCTTCATTCGATAAGCATGCCTATTATGATCATAAAGAGGATCTCCAATTATTTCATTATACTGTCTTGCATGATAAATCATTATATCATTACCATTTTCATCCTTAACAAATGAATTATGTCCTGGACCATATATCTGTTTATCAATATCAGTATTTAGAATTGGCTTATATTCCTTCTTCCATTCATGTGGATTCAATAGATTTTTATTTTCATCAATACTTAGCATACCCATGCAATAACATTCTCCTGTTTCACTCGCTGAATATGTCAGAAAAATTTTACCATTATGCTCAAGATATGCCGGTCCTTCATTCACCCAAAATCCTACTCTCTCCCATTCAAAATCAGGTGATGTTAACAAAACTTGTGGTGTAGCTAATTCCATGGCTGATTTCATCTGTGCAATATATAGATTAGATATCTTTTTTCCAATATTTACTTTCTCAGCCCACACACAATACCTCTTACCTTTATTTTCAAACACAGTCATATCTAAAGAAAAATCATTAAAAGAAAAATCATCATTCCTCTTAACTAAACCTAATTCTTTCCACGAATCATTAACAGGATCTTGCCCTTCACACTCCAAAACATATGGTCTTATAGCCCATATATCATCAATGTCCCCTGCTGCATAATAAATAAACCATTTATTATCCAAATAATGAAGTTCCGGAGCCCATATATGTACACTCATTATTCCGCTTTCATGTTTTCTCCATATAGTTACTTCCTCTGCATCCTTCAGTCCGATCATTGTATCACTATGACGTAACGCTATTCTGTCATACTCTGGTACGGAGGCTGTAAAATAATAACTTCCATCTATATGTTTATAAATATATGGATCTGCCCGTTGTATAATAAACGGTTTGTTATAACTTGTTTCAACAAAATTATTCTTATTCATATTTTGAATCTCCTTGAAAATTCAGGAAATATGAATGCAGTTACTACAATGTATCTCTATCCAAAATTTTGTGATTTAAATATATAGACTTCGGTGAATAATCCTCAGATTCTATCTGTTGTATAAGTTCAACTACAGCAGTAGCAGCAACTCCTTCAACATTCGTAGATACCGTTGTAAGCTTTGGAGAAATATATTGTAAAACACTTATATCATCGAATCCCATCAATCCAAAATCTTTTGGAATCTCATAGCCTTCTTTAGCAGCCCATTGCATTATCATAAGAGCATAACTATCTCCAGAACATAAGAAAGCTGTCTTTTTATTTAAACCATCCTTACAAACAGACTGAACATCTTGTAAAAAATTTTCTCTGCCTATCACATTCATTTCTACATCCGGGTACATTCCCATAGCAGCTCTAAAACCTAATTCCCTCTGCTCATGTGTGTAAGTATTTTGTGTCTCTTTCATCTCTAAAGGTGGACAAACAAATACTATTTTTTCATAGTCTTTTGATACAATATGTTTTACCGCATCCATGGTCGCAACCATTTC
>OGQH01002357.1_pt1 | contig 13336 bp, 7 predicted proteins | sample 1553181 | NCBI WGS metagenome assembly OGQH01 (sample SAMEA2579946, study PRJEB22360) | human gut metagenome | biome: human gut; feature: human-associated habitat; material: faeces | place: Denmark | collected 2008/2010 | reverse complement strand
TTCCGTGCACATCAGGTACCACTTACAATGGAAAGTCCAGAACATCTGGAACTCTTAAAAGAGTGGCTGGAAAGCTATCATCCGGAAGAACTCTTCGATGAAAACGGACACCTGATCCCAGAACTTGCGGAACTTGCACCTAAGGGAGATGCCCGTCTCGGAGCTAACCCACATGCAAATGGTGGATTATTATTAAAAGACTTAAGACTTCCTGATTTCCGTTCTTATGGAATCGAAGTTGAACCAGGTAAGACAAAGGCTCAGGATATGATCGAACTTGGCGGATATATCCGTGACATCTTCGAATTAAACGAAGAGAACAAGAACTTCCGTATCTTCGGACCTGACGAAAGTATGTCTAACCGTTTATACAAAGTATTTGAAACACAGAACCGTGACTGGAATGCCGGACTTCTTGACACAGACGATTGTCTTGCAAGAAACGGACGTATCATGGATGGTATGTTAAGTGAGCATATGTGTGAAGGATGGCTGGAAGGTTATCTGTTAACAGGACGTCACGGATTCTTCGCAAGTTACGAAGCATTCATCCGTATCGTTGACTCTATGGCAGCTCAGCATGCAAAATGGTTAAAAGTATGTAACCAGCTTTCATGGAGACAGCCAATTGCTTCTCTTAACTTCATCCTGACATCAAATGTATGGCAACAGGATCACAACGGATTTACACATCAGGACCCAGGATTCCTGGATCACATCGCTAATAAAAAAGCAGATGTTGTCCGCATGTATCTCCCACCGGATGCTAACTGCTTACTCTCTTGCTTCGATCACTGTATCAAGAGCAAGAACTATGTCAACGCTATCGTAGCTTCAAAACACCCAAGCTGCCAGTGGTTATCTATGGAACAGGCTGTTAAGCACTGTACACAGGGTATCGGTATCTGGGATTGGGCAAGTAACGACTGTGGTGAAGAACCAGATGTTGTTATGGCTTGCTGCGGTGACACACCAACTCTTGAAACAATGGCTGCTGTTACAATTCTTCGTGATGAAATGCCAGAACTCAAGATTCGTGTTGTTAACGTTGTTGACCTGTTCAAGATGGAATCAGATCACAAACATCCACACGGATTAAGTGATGCAGAATATGATGCAATCTTTACAAAAGATAAACCGATCATCTTCGCATTCCACGGATATCCGACACTGATCCATGAACTTACATACGAACGTAACAACCACAATATTTCCGTTCATGGATATCAGGAAGAAGGAACGATCACTACACCATTCGATATGCGTGTACAGAACCAGATCGACCGTTTCAACCTGGTAAAAGATGCTATCATGCACTTGCCACAGCTTGGCAACAAGGGATCATTCCTGATCCAGAAGATGAACGACAAGCTGGTTGAGCACAAACAGTACATTGCCGAATACGGACAGGATCTTGAAGAGATCCGCAACTGGGAGTGGCATAAATAAAAAAGTCCTCTATTGATTAGTTTGTTTTAATATAATAAAAGCCCGGAAGCTTACAATATTTTACTCCAATTCGATACCTTTATCTTTTATCTGATCATTATTGATCATCCGAATTTATGTAAGCTTCCGGGTTTTTACATTTCTTTTTCTTTCAGGAATTTCTGAAATTCTTTTGCCGCGATACTTTGCGGATATTCCTTGTCGTAGATCAGTATGATATTACGTTCCGGCAGCTTTTCTTTCACTTTGATCTCAAATACCTGTCCGGACTTAAGTTCCGAATCTGCAAATTCCGCCGGGATGAAACCAAGTCCCAGATTGTGCCTTACCGCCGGAAGTATCATATCCGTCGTTGCAAGCTCCATATCCGGTGTAAATGTCAGACTGTTCTTTTCAAAATATTCATTTAGAAAACGTCTGGTAATCGTCTCTGCAGTCAGACTGATCCACGGATAGGACACCAGTTCCTTAAGTGAGACCTCTTTCCCATCATCCTTTAATTCTCCAAATCTGTTTCCACTGATCAGGATATCATGATATTTTCTCAGAATCTTCATCCGAAGAGGTTTTGCTACCTGAAGGTTCGCCGATACAAATGCAAGGTCTACTTTTCCTTCTTTTACTGCATTCACCGACTCTGTCGTACTGTTATTCAGAATCTTAAACCTCACATTCGGATACAGGCTGTTGAATTCTTCCATTGCCTGAAAAAGATAACAGTGAAGTGCCGTCTCCGTAGCGCTGATATAGATCGTTCCGTTCTCCAGCGAGATCAGATTACTCAGATCATTCTCTCCTTTGAAAAACTGGGCACATCCTGCAGCTACATATCCATAAAATGTCCGGCCTTCCGGAGTTAGCTGCATTCCGGTCTTACTCCTCGTAAATAAGCGGCAGCCAAGTTCATTTTCCAGTTTGTGTATGGTACGCGTGACTGCCGGCTGGCTGGTCTTCAGTACCGTTGCCGCCTTGGTAAGATTTTCATATTTTGCTACATAATAAAATATTTTGTAATATTCAAAATTTGAATTCATAATAAAAACTACTCCTCTTCATCTCTCACTATATTTTAAAAAATAAGTGAAAAATGTCAAGTGATATCTTCCTTCTCCACCGCTGTCAACTTTTTTTATATACTTTTACATATTCAAAAAGAGATCTGACATATCCAAATGCCAAATCTCTTTTTTGTTCTTATTAACCTTTTACAGCTCCGGCTGCAACACCTTTGATAATATGCTTCTGACAAGCCAGATAGAAGATAACTACCGGAATTACCGCAAGGATCAGCGCTGCCATAACAGCACCCATATCTACACGTCCATAACTTCCCTTCATATACTGGATCGCAATTGAGATTGTCTTATACTTATTCAGATCCAGTACCAGGTATGGAAGCAGGAAGTCGTTCCAGATCCACATCGTCTCCAGGATTCCTACGGAAATGTATGTCGGCTTCATGATCGGAAGTACAACAGAGAAAAAGGTTCGAAGTGGTGTACATCCGTCGATCATTGCTGCTTCTTCAATTTCCAGTGGAATGGATTTTACAAATCCGCAGAACATGAATACTGCAAGACCTGCACCAAATCCGAGGTAAATGATGATGATTCCCCAAGGTGTACGAAGACCGGTACGGTCAGCTACCAGCGATAAGGTGAACATAACCATCTGGAACGGAACAACCATGGAAAATACGCAGAGTAAATATAACAGTTTTGTAAACTTACTGTTTACTCTTGTAATATACCATGCACACATAGAAGTACATACAAGGATCACAAGTACGGAACCAACTGTGATAAATACAGTCCAGCCGACTGCACTCAGCAGTTCATATTTGTCAATTGCGGACAGGAAGTTATCGATTCCTACCCATGTCTGCTTTGTCGGGAGTTTGAATGGTTCTTTGTTGATAAATACTTTATTTTTAAATGCGTTGATCAGCACGATCAGGATCGGCATGATATATACAATACCGATGATCGTAAATGCACCTGTTCCAAACCAGCTTAATTTACTTGTCTTTTTCTTCATTACTGCTGTACCTCCTTAGAACGTGTTGCACGTAACTGGATCATACCGATCACAACTACGATTACAAAGAAGATGACTGCCTTCGCCTGTCCGACTCCTTCCCATCCGGTACGTCCGTAGAACGTATTGAAGATATTAAGCGCCATCATCTCAGACATCTTAGATGGTTCACCGGCTGTCAGGGACAGGTTCTGATCGAATAACTTGAATCCGTTTGTAATTGACAGGAACATACAAATCGTGATCGATGGCATCATCATCGGGATTGTTACCTTGAATAATGTCTGGATCTTATTTGCTCCGTCAATCTCTGCTGCTTCAATGATATCACCAGGAATAGACTGAAGACCCGCAATATAGATGATCATCATATAACCGATCTGCTGCCAGCTGACCAGAATGATCAGTCCCCAGAAGCCATACCACTCATTCAGAGCAAGTGCGGTACCATATCTGGAAAGGACTCCGTTAAAGATCAGCTGCCAGATATATCCAAGTACGATACCACCGATCAGGTTCGGCATAAAGAAGATCGTACGGAAGACATTTGTTCCGTGCATTTCTTTTGTCAGTGCCATTGCAAGTGCAAATGCTATGATGTTAATGATCAGAAGAGAGGCAATCGCGAACAGTACGGTATACCAGAATGAATGACGGAATGCCGTATCTTTCAGTGCTTCTACGTAATTTGAAAATCCTACGAATTTCGCGTCTGTTACGGTTGTAAATTTACAAAATGAAAGCCAGATTCCCATAATAAAAGGAACGATAAAGCCAAGAATAAATGCAAAAAACGTTGGAAGCACGAAAATCGGCATATAACGTTTGATGGATTTTTCCATAATAAATTCCTCCTTCCATGCAGAGAATCTCCGCTTCATTTCCCTGCACTTTTTCATAAAAGCGGCGGGTGTTTCTTGCAACCGCCCGCCACTACTCACTTCATATAACTATTTTGATTGTTACATTTTTATTTTTATTTTGCTGCTGCAGCTTCTTTTGCCCATCCGTCAACGAATGCTGTTGTAACTTTTGCCCAGTTTGCATCTGTCGGATCTGCTGCGTAACTTGTCAGTGCAGAACCCACTCCGTTCTTCCACTCTTCTGATGGCATTGTTGAGAAGTTCCAAGATACAGGAGTCTTTCCGTCTTCTGTATATTTGTTTGCTTCGTTAACAAGTACGTTGTCTGATTTCAGGTTCTTCTTAAATGGAATTGTGAATCCCATGTCTTTGCACATTGCCTTTACACCATCATCAGATGTTACACACCAGTTCATGAAATCAAGTGTTGCCTGAATGTCGTCTTCAGATGCTTTGGAGTTTACACACCAGTAGTTCTCTGTACCTGTACAGATTCCCTGATCTTCTTCGCCTTCTACACCGATGTAGATTGGAAGGATTCCAAGATTGTCATCTCCGACGTCTTTGATGTTGTTATATTCCCATGTACCATTCTGGTAGAAGACTGCATCACCTGTTACGAAATCTGCTGTTGCATCGTCAGCTGTCTTTGTAGAAAGTTCTGTTGGTTTGCAGGTAGCGTTGTTGATGTAGAGATCCCAGATCTGACGGTAGTTATCAAGGTATGTTCCTTTGATAGCATCTGTGTTATCGATTCCTTCATCTTTGTATTCATAGTAGATTGGAAGGTTTGCCAGATGAGTTTTGAATCTCCAGTCAGATGATCCGTCCATACCAGCGGATGTAAATGCTGAGAATCCAAGTTTGTCCTTATTTGCTGTGATATCTTCTACAACTTTCTTGAAGCTGTCAAAGTTAGTGATATCATCAGCTGAGTATCCTGCTTTCTTTAACAGTTCTTTGTTGTAAATGATTCCGTAGCTTTCTATTACGTATGCGATTCCTGACATCTTGTCGCCGTCCATCAGTGCGAAATCATCACTTGTCAGCTGTTTTGCAACATCAGAATCTTTCAGATCGTAGCAATAATCTTTCCAGCTTGCAAGTCCAACCGGTCCGTTTACCTGGAACAGTGTCGGAGCATTGCTCTTAGCCATCTCAGATTTTAATGTCTTTTCGTATTCTCCGGATGCTGCTGTAAGTACTGTTACATCCACTCCTGTTTCTTTTGTATACTCTTTTGCCAGATCCTGCCACTGCTCATCCTGTTCTGGTTTGAAGTTTAAGTAGTATACTTTTCCTTTTGCGTCTTTCTTGTCTGACTTGCTGTCAGAAGAGCTTCCACATCCTGCAACCATTCCTGTTGCCATGGCTGCTACCAGCATTGCTGATACAACTTTACGCATTTTCATAATTCATTTCCCTCGCCTTTCTTTTTTGAAACCTTCGTTTCTCTTGTTGTCATTATATTAACAGAAATGCGCTCAAACCCTGTATCAATAAAACAACCTGATATACAAAAAAACATATCTATTGTTCTTCTTCAAACTGTCGGATGCTTTCGTCTTCTGCCTGCGTGAATTCCTGCTCCGTTATCTTTCCCTGTACCAGTTCCGCCAGACATTCTCCCAGTACATCCTCCTGCAGCAGTGAATTCCACTTCACCTGATAATTCGGTACAATCTGTGGATTTCCCGTATAAGCCTTCAGATAATCATCCAACAGCGTTCCTTCCTGTCTTGTCCTGCTGTTCAGCAATTCTTCTTTCTGTTCTTTATTCAATTTCGTTCTGAATTTGAGGAACTCAACTGCTCCTTTTTTCACCTTTTCACTATAAGTTGATACAACTGCCCAGCCGAATGTCTTCGGTGAGCCTATCAGTTTATTTTCAGGAAATGTAGAAAAACATACTTTTTTCTGCATTTCCTCCGGAATCTGATCAATCATCCAGTAACCATTAGGTATCATCGCTGCATTTCCTGCCACGAAATTATCATAAGCTACGTCAAAATCATTATGTAATGCATCCTGGGTCGTATATTGGAATAATTTTTTTAATGTACCGGCTATCTCCAGCCCCGGTTTATTCTGATAGGTATCCGGATATAATTGCTTCATGAATGCCGCACCTTCTTCACTTCCTGCTACTTCTGCTGTTGCAAGCAGCATTGCGGCCCATGCTGTTCCTTCCGTATGCAGGGCAAGCGGCGTGATCCCTGCTGCTTTCAGTTTCTCACAACATTTCCAGAATTCTTCCCATGTCTCAGGAAATCTGCTGATTCCTGCCTGTTCAAATAACTCCCGGTTCCAGAAAACCCCTGAACAGGCGAATGCCGCCGTGCTGACCGGACCCAGATAAATCTTTCCATCCTCTTCCCGGACCGATTCCATTACTGACGGTTCGATCATATCTTTCCATTCCTGATCTTCGTTAATGTAAGGTGTCAGGTCCTCAATCCTGCCTTTCTTGATCATCATCTGATAGAAAGACGGAAGCATACGCAGATCAGTGATAATAGCCGGTAATTCATCTGTCACATTCATACGTTTCAGATTCTTCCGGTATTCTTCCTCTGTCTCCATCACCCAGTCCACATCTATATGATACTTCCCTTTGTATGCCCTGTTGAACCGCTCCACCACTTCCTCTTCTCTCTTATTACCGGTACTGGAATCTACGGTAAGGATCATTGGGATCTCTACTACTTTATTCTTTTTTCTGGTCTGTGTATCCTCTTTTCCCACACAGCCGGTCAGTGCTGCCAGCATGACGATCACCATCACTGCTGCCATAATCCGTCTACTGTTCACTGTTTTCTTTCCCATCATCCGGGATCTGAATAACACAGACGGTTCCATTTGTATCCGATTCATAGAAAAATCTCACATCCTCCCCATACTTTAACCGCAGTCGCGTAATAATATTTATCACACCATAACCATGTTTTTTGTCTTCAAAACTGTCTTTCATTTTTGACACCGGTATCTCTGACAGTCCGTTTAACTTCTCCGCCATCTGCTCTTCCATCGGAGTTCCGTTATTATAGACACTGAATGTAAGCTGTCCTGCCTGTTCAGTGACACTGATCCTTATCAGACCGCCTTCGAAGATATCACAAAATCCATATTTGACTGCATTTTCCACAATTGGCTGTAAGATCAGCTTTAATATCCACCTTGTTTTCAGTTCTTCTGCACATTCGATCTCATAACGGAACAGATTCTCATTGCGGATCTGCTGGATCTCCATATAACTTTTTACATTTTCCAGCTCGTCTTCTACTGTCACAATCTCACGTCCTTTGCTCAGTGACAGACGCAGATACTTTGACAGTGCCTGTATCATCTTCATCGTCTTCTCTTCCCCGTTGATCCGCGCCAGCATATAGATGGTATCCAGCGTATTATAGAGAAAATGCGGATTGATCTGGCTGATCAGCGTATTCATCTCACTGATTCTTAGTTCTTTCTGCTGATTCTTGACCTCGTTCTGGAACTCTTCGATATTCTTTAACATCTCGTTATAGGCATGCCCGATCTTATCCAGTTCTGTGTCCGTATGGATCTGAATGGTATGTGTAAAATCATTTCCATCAAAACTTGTCATGGCATCACTGATCTGTCTGATTGGCCGGGTAAATGTCTGTGATGCATAAAGACTTAATACAAACGCCAGCACTGCGATCACCGCATAGATAGTGAGTAATACGATCAATATCTGCGTCATTCCCTGATTTAATACCATATCCGGCACCAGTGTAAAAATCACCATCCCTGTCTCTTCCTGCCGGTATGCCTGTAAAATCCCGCCTTCTATCTTTTTTCCCCGCACGATCACACCGGATTTTTTCGTTCTGGTCAGTTCCGTAATCTTCTTCATTGTCCTTTTTTCGATACTGAGATCTTCCGGTTCCTGCCGGATGCAAGTCTTTCCTTCCGGACTTATGATTCCCACTGCAACATCTTTTGCAATCTTCCTGTCTTTATCCATAACACTTTCCAGAAACTGTTGATTCATCTTCAGATACACGATTCCAGGTTCGTGTGCGTAATCCATACTATTCACATATCTTCCGATAAATAATGCTTCATCCCCCGTACCAAACAGGTAATCCCGAGTCCAGATCCACTGCGTCTTCGCATACTCATCCCCCATTTTCTCACGCAGACCGCTGCTTTGAAAATCCGAATAACCAATCTGGGAATAGGATTTTTCGTAAACATTCCTTTTATTATCAATGTAGCAGTAATCAGCGACATAATTCAGATCTATATATGCAAAATATTTGCTCAGTGCATTCTTCTCTACTTCCTGCAGTTCTTTATTCTTCAGACTCTTCTGCACATCATTTTCCAGGATGATTTCCGCTGTCACGGCATCCGTCTTCCGGTACAGATTATCCAGAGCTATCCCCATCTTCTCATTCATGAATTCATACTTATCCACAATCACATCTGTCATATTCCGTCTGACATAAGTCCATACACAGATGCTGGAAAGAACCAGTGCCAGTATCAGAAGCGTACACATATACTTCAGATACTTTTTCTGGATTCCTGACATTTTACTTTTTTTCATACTTCATATTCCCTTTTGTAATCTCTCGGAAGCTGTCCTGTATATTCTTTAAACAAATGTGAAAAATAGGATGGATTACTTATTCCGACCTGCTCGCAGATATTACCGATGCTGGTTCTTCCGTCTTCCAGCAGTCTCTTTGCCAGCTCCATTCTACGCTGCAGCAGATATTGTTTGAATGTCATATGAAAGGTATTCTTGAATACCCGTCCAAAATATACCGGATTCAGATATACATGTGTCGCCACTGATACAATCGAAAGATCTTCATTATCCAGATGTTCATCTATATATGCCACAGCCGCTGCAATGTATTCTTTTGATCCCTTATTCTCTTTCTTCTCTACATTTTTCAGTCTTTTTTCAATAGCAGTTCCCAGAATCTTGTAACAGACATCCACCGCTTTTGCCGCCTTTAAGTTTCTCATATTCGAATAATAATTTTCAAATTGCTGATTCAGTGATTCGTCCATCCCGTAACTGTCTTTTAACATGAATTCTGTCTTTACCATGATCTTGTGCATATACTGGCATTGCAGTTCTTCTCTGTGTGGCAGTTGGTAAATAAAATGTACAAATGCCTGCTTTAACTGTACGGCGTCGTTCTTCCGCACGCTGTTGACCACCATCATCTCTGCCTCCGCCGGATATGGGCTTTCCTCTTTTTCTTCAACAGTCTCCGGGATTGTAAATACTCCCGCTCCGGATGCATTTGTAACAGCGAACAATCTCTGCGCTTCTTCGAAACTTCTTCTGATTCCGCGGATCCCTTTATATGGTTTGGATATTGCTGCAATAACCGGGCTGTTCTCTTCTTTTTTTACCTCTTCCAGTAGTTCTTTCAGCTCATGTACCGCTGTGTTCTCCTGCGTCTTTATAATAAATGTACGATGTCCTTCTTCACTTTCGAATTTCCAGTATGTGAATCTCTCTGCGATCTTTTCTTCAATCATTCTGACCATGGAAAATCTCGAGGCTTCATATTCCAGTTCATTGGTAATCTTATAGGCCAGATCAAGATCTGCATATACTGTAATAAACCGGTCTCCTTCCTTCATGACATCCTGCAGCGTATGGAAGACTTCATCTACTTTTTCTTCCGGCAGCCGGTTCTGGACATATTTTTGCACGACAACCTGCAAAAATCCATCTCCGTCCTTTTTCAGAAGTCTCTCCCAGCGGTCATACTTTTCCTCATTTCTGATCTGATCTTCACAGATTTTACCGACATCTGTCATCGTCGCCTGTAATTTTTCATCTTCAATCGGCTTCAGAAGATATGCGAATGCCCCCAGATCACATGCCTTCTTCGCATATTCAAAATCCCTGTATGCACTTAATACCACGAACTGACATTCCGGGTTCTCTTTCTTGATTTCTTCCATTACCATAAGTCCGGAAATCTGTTTCATCCTGATGTCTGTCAGCACTACGTGTGGTTTTTTTTCGCGTATTACCTTTAACGCCTGCTCTCCGCTCTGCGCAAAACCAACCACCTCATATCCCATACCGTTCCAGTCATACGTCTTTACCAGACCCTCCAGCAGGATCGGCTCATCATCTACGATCACCAGTTTTAACAACCCCATAGTACACCTCATACCTTTTATTAATACCATCTTAACATATTACAGTCTCATTCTATAATTTTTTATACTTTTTCTTTACCAAAAATCATATCTGTTATACAAAAAATCATACATTTTATGTCAAAAATTATACTTTTATGAAAAATCAGAGGTTTTGGCATATACAAAACAAAAAGAAAAACACAATATCCAAAACGTTTCCATTCCCTTCTCAGTGAATCCTTCGTTTGAATATTGTGTTTTCTTTTTGTTTCCGGTTATGTTTATCTTGCGCAGACTTCTGTCGTTTTTCTGATCTTCTTGATCAGTTCATCTGTAAATGCGCCTTTTTTCATTCTCCACATCCAGTTACCGCCGAGTGTAGACGGCATATTAATTCTTGCCTTATTGCCAAGTCCCAGATAATCCTGCACCGGAATGATACACGTATCTGCCACACTTCTCATCGCCAGACTTATGAAATCCCAGTGCACTTCTTCATCCGGAGTGTATGGATTATTCAGATATTCCTTTGTCATCTCTTTATCTTCTTCGGAAAGTGTCTGATACCATCCCTGAAGGGTATCGTTATCGTGGGTTCCTGTATAGACTACACAGTTTTTATCATAATTATGTGGAAGATAATCACTGTCCTCTCCTGCCACAAATGCGAATTCCAGTACTTTCATTCCCGGATAACCACTGTCTTTTAACAATTGTCTCACCGTATCCGTCAGGAATCCCAGATCTTCCGCAATGATCGGAAGGTCACCTAATGTTTCCTTCATCTTAAGGAACAGATCCATGCCCGGTCCCGGCATCCATTCACCATTCTCTGCCGTCTCATCTCCATACGGGATTGCATAATATTCATCAAACCCACGGAAATGGTCGATACGGATGATGTCATACAATTTAAAGCAGCAGGCCACCCGCTTCATCCACCAGTCATAGCCTGTCTTCTTATGGTAATCCCATGCATACAATGGATTTCCCCACAGCTGCCCGGTTGCCGAAAATGCATCCGGCGGACATCCCGCTACCGCAACCGGCAGATTCTCTTCATCTAACTGGAACAGCTTCGGATTCGCCCAGGTATCTGCACTGTCAAATGCTACATAGATCGGAATATCCCCGATAATCTCAATGCCCTGTTCATTGGCATATGTTTTCAGTCCGGCCCACTGTCCGGCGAACAGATACTGCAGAAATTCATAAAAATCAATCTCTGCACTTAATTGTTCCTGATATGCCGCAATTGCTTCCGGCTTACGCAGCCTGATGTCTTCCTCCCACTGATCCCAGCTTTTTCCGTCAAATGAATCTTTCACTGCCATATACAATGCATAATCCGCAAGCCATGCTTTTTCTTCTTCCAGATAAGTACGGTACGCCTTACTTTCCATCAATCCGTTCTTTTTGGCTCTTGCATATGCAAGCTTTAATACTTTAAATCTTGCATTATATATTTTTTCATAATCGATTTCTTCTTCATTCTCTCCGAAATCTGCCTGGTCACATTCTTCTTTTGTCAGAAGTTCATCCTCAATCAGCGTCTCCAGATCGATAAAATACGGGTTTCCCGCAAATGTTGAAAAAGACTGATACGGTGAATCACCGTATCCCGTCTGTCCAAGCGGCAGGATCTGCCACAATTTCTGTCCTGCTTCTTTTAATATATCTACAAATTCATACGCTTCTTTTGAAAAACATCCGATTCCATATCTCCCCGGAAGTGCAGAGACCGGCATTAACATTCCACTCTTTCTCATTAACTTTCGTTCCTTCCTCGTTATGATACTTATAATTAAGTATAGCAGTGTTCTTTGGATGCTTCAACTAAAAAGTATACCCTGTATATAAGAAATCATAGATTATTCCATAGATGTCACCGTATAATCTTTGTCTTCTACTGTCTTCTTCAGCACATCATCTGCGATCTCTGCATTTAATGTCAGCTCTGCTGTTCCTGTCTCATGGCTTACAACCGCTTCATCTACCTGTGGAAGTGCTTCCAGTGCTTTCTTTACAGCTGCCTCACAGTGTCCACACATCATTCCCTCAATATGCATTATTTTTTTCATTGTCTTGTCCTCCTTCTTGGATCTCTTTTTTTCTTTTTTGGCTTTTAATTTTTTATCTTTTGATGCATCATACATCTTAAAAAGATTCAATCTCAATGCGTTCGATACTACGCAGAAGCTTGATAAGCTCATGGCTGCCGCACCGAACATCGGATTTAATTTCCATCCGAACAGCGGATACCACACGCCGGCCGCAAGCGGGATTCCGATAATGTTATAGAAGAATGCCCAGAACAGATTCTCATGAATATTACGGAGTGTCGCACGGCTCATGCGGATTGCTGCCGGTACATCACTTAACCGGCTCTTCATCAGCACAACATCTGCCGCATCGATTGCAACATCCGTTCCGGCCCCGATTGCGATACCCATATCAGCTCTTGTAAGTGCCGGTGCATCGTTGATACCGTCTCCGACCATCGCAACTTTTCCTTTTTCTTTCAGCTTACGGATCACCTGCTCTTTTCCTTCCGGAAGTACACCTGCAATCACTTCATCAACTCCGGCCTGCTGCCCGATAGCTTTTGCAGTACGTTCGTTATCTCCGGTCAGCATGACTACATGGATTCCCATGTTCTGTAATTCTTTGATCGCCTGCGGGCTGTCTTCTTTGATGACATCCGCCACTGCAATTACACCTAATAAACGGTCTTCATTTCCAAAGAATAATGGTGTCTTACCTGCTTCGGCAAGTTTCTCTGCCTTCTTCTGGATATCTCCATCAACGGATACCTTACTGCTGATAAATGTATGATT
>OGQH01002349.1_pt1 | contig 13380 bp, 11 predicted proteins | sample 1553181 | NCBI WGS metagenome assembly OGQH01 (sample SAMEA2579946, study PRJEB22360) | human gut metagenome | biome: human gut; feature: human-associated habitat; material: faeces | place: Denmark | collected 2008/2010 | reverse complement strand
GAAATTGAGGCCGGGGGAAAAAAAGCCGGCGGGCCACCCCGCCGTTCCCGCAGCCCCAAAAGACCGCATGTTCTTGTTCTACAGTAATCGCATATCCTTGCCGCAAACGAAGCGTCACCGAACCGTGTACTACTTGTCGGAAGGACGGACCTTTTCGGCCACTGCGGCAGCTGCATGTTGAGCAGTGCCGGCAGCTTCCTTGGCGGCATCGGCTGCAGTTGCGGCAGCACCCTGGACAGCCTCGGCGGCATGCTGAGCGGCACCCGTTGCGGTTTCCTTTGCCGCTGCAGCGGCATCGAGCACGGCAGGAACCTTATCTACCGCAGCATCGCGCGCAGCTTCAGCGTTCTTGGCAACCTGGGTTGCAATGCGCTCGCGAGCAGCGTCGATCTTCTGACGAAGCTCGTCGCCGTTGGTGTCGAACGCCTGAACCGGCGCAGGAGCAAACTTCTGAGCGCGCTCGGCAACGGCCTTGCGAGCCTCAGCGCCATTGTCTACCACGGTATTGATTACTTTGGTGGAGGTGGATGCAGCGGCTTCTACAACCCGACCAGCCTTTTCCTGCAGCTGAGGCGGGCAGGAAACAGTGCCGCACTTCTCGTTTGCGACTTCACTCAAAAGCGCACGGTTTTCCGCGCCGGAACGGGGCGAAAGAAGCAGGCCTGCTACAGCGCCAACAGCGCCACCGATAAGAAATGTTGCGAACTTACCCATATGGAACACCTTCCCCAAAAGATTGGTTGCAATACCGTCATTATAAAGGCGCTGTCAGCCTTCAGGCAGCAGAACCGTTCACCTGGCGCTCTTGTTGCCGAGGTGAAATATAGATTACGCCGTTACTCCTCTATCAGTCTGTCGAGTACGGCAGGAACGGAAAGCCCCGACGCCTCGCAAGCAGCAGAAAACACGGACCGTTCCGCCAGGCCCGGGGTTACGTTAACCTCAAGAACCTGCGCTTGGGCGCCGTCCCAGATAAGGTCGACGCATCCATAGCCCTCCATGCCAAACGCGCGGTAAACCTCAAGCGCCGCGCGCTCGATTTCCGAACGGATAGCCTGGGCAGTCGATTCGTCATGGGAAAGCGATTCCAGACGAACAGGCGCATAAAAATCGACTGCATCGCTACCTAGACGAGCATCGGTGAGATACAGTCCCTTGCGCGGGACGATTTCAACAGGCGGCAGAGCATACGCGTCCCAGCCAGATCCCAAAATGCATACTGAAAGCTCAACGCCTTCAATCCACTGCTGGACAATCACCTTGTCGTCAAAAGTGAATGCGTCACGAAGTGCATCGCGCAGTTCCTCTTTGTTGTTCGCCTTGTGAACACCATAGGCAAGGCCTTCGCACGCAGGCTTTACCGCCAAGGGGTAACCACCGGGAATACGGTCCTCGAACAGATCGACGGCGCCAAATGCGCCCAGTTCGTCAAACACAACCTTCGAAAAACAGAAGCCCTGCGGCCATGAAGCTACGGTTTGCTCGCCGGAGAAATCGCATGCTGCTTGCATATGGGCAGAAAGCAGGCTTTTGTCGGCAACCGATCGACACACCTCAGAGCAAGACCCCGCATAGGGAATGCCCAAGAAATCCAGCAAGCCCTGCAAGGTGCCGTCTTCGCCCATTTTGCCCGCCACAGCAACGATGCAAGCGTCGGGGCGTTCAGCTCGAAGCGTTGCCACCAGATCTTCCGAAACGTCGATAGCAACGGGGGTATGCTCGGCTTCTTCCAAGGCGGCAATGATACGCTTGCCGTTTTCCAATGAGGCGTCTCGCTCGGCCGAAGAGCCTCCCATAAGTACCGCGATTTTCATATTCGTCCTCTCAACAGGCCGATTGGGAACCCACCACTAGCGGACCCCCATGGGCGCGATGCAAACTTCGATTTTCCTTCTTGCCCAACAGGCAAAACAAGCCTTCGCCAATGGAGCAAGAAACAAAGCGCATGATTCTATAGGAACCGAATCCCAACAGCGGAAAGCAGGCAGGCAAGAACGCCCGCAGATGCCCAGCCATCAGCTGCAACATGTGCTTCACGTTATTATCTTAAAGGAGAAATGGGGCCAATATCAGCCACGTTGGTCGATAAGCACACCATTTAAGAATGAGAGCGACCGATTAAGCGCATCGAGTGCCACCAAATCATCCTCGTAGGAAAAAGCAACATGCGCCATCAAGGCACCCCCCGCGCTCCATTGCGTGGTGCCCGTAAAGACCCTATTGGGGTCTTTTGCAGCACGCGTTTGAGCATCGATGATCAAATGCTCAAGAAGATGCGGAGTGGAGGTGCTCCTCATTACCGTAGCAAACACTGGGCCTACGCTGTTACGACACGCGTGCTGCCCAAGCGTTGGCACATGGCCCAAACACTCTGCTATCAGCTTGGAGTCTGTCTGCGCATAGCGCTCGGCCGCCACAACGATCTCAACCTCTACCCTGTCGGGGCGCACGCGCACCCGTAAAGCACGAAGGGGCAGCTCCCCAGAGCACACCCCTTCGCTCGATCTCGACCAGTTCATTGCTGCTTCACCAATTTGGTCGAGGCCTTCCCCTGTTCGCTATCAGGGTTTTCTTCGGTGATAACAAGCGTGTCGCGCTCAGGCGAAAACGCATACGAGCCCGAGCCTGTGTATTTTCCGAATGAGAAGCTGATGGTCTTGTTGAACGTATCGAGGGAATACGAATACGAGACATCATCGCTCATCTTGATTTCGGAATCGGTAACGGTGATGGTTGCGCTGCTACCGTCGATAACCCACGTTCCCTGAATGTCTGCCGCATCGTCGTAGCGCAGCCACTGATTCCACGAAAGCAAACCCGTGGCGATTGCCAGCACCGCAACAACAGAACAGGCAATTATTACAAAGCGTCGCGAAAGACGGCGCTTGCGGCTCTTCGCCTTGGCGCTCATGCGAGGCGTTCCCGTCTTCTCAGAGACCGAATCGGTTTCCACGTTCAGGGAAGACTTAGCCTTCTTGCCCTCGGGAACAGAAGGACGCGGCATGGGATGTGCCGCGCCCTTCGAAGAATCCTGGAACAAGCCTTCAGGTTTGCCCGCAGAAGCGCTAGGCACCGAAGCGTTTGAGACCTTCGTTTTGCGCCCCACCACTGAGGGGCGCTTGCTTGTGTTCTTTTCTGCCATGCCTTCGGGCTATCCTTTAGCGGATAACCTCAATGCCGCCCATGTAGGGAACCAGAACATCGGGCACCTTGATGGAGCCGTCTGCCTGCTGGTAGTTCTCGATAACGGCAGCCATGGTACGGCCAACCGCCAAACCAGAGCCATTGAGCGTATGAACAAGGCGCGAACCCTTGAAGTTTTCAGGGTCGCGATACTTGATGTTGGCGCGACGTGCCTGGAAATCCTCGCAGTTGGAGCAGGAGGAAATTTCCTTGTAGGCGTTGTAGGAAGGCAACCAAACTTCCAAGTCGTAGGTCTTGGCGGCAGAGAATCCGATATCGCCGGTGCAAAGGCTGATTACGCGATAAGGCAGGCCCAAAAGCTGCAGGATGTTCTCGGCATCAGCAACCATGGACTCCAGATCGTCGTAGCTTTCTTCGGGCTTTGCGTACTTGACCATTTCCACCTTGTCGAACTGGTGCACGCGGATAAGGCCGCGGGTGTCACGTCCAGCAGAACCAGCCTCTTCGCGGAAGCAAGGCGTAAAGGCGCAGTACTTCAGGGGCAATTCGCTTGCCTCAAGCACTTCGCCGGAATGGATATTGGTGAGCTGCACCTCTGCCGTAGGGATGAGGTACATGCCTTCGCGGGTTTTGAACAGGTCGTCTTCGAACTTAGGAAGCTGGCCGGTGCCGGTAAGCGTGGCGGCATTGGCCATAGCCGGGCACCACCATTCCTTGTAACCACGGGAAATATGCGTGTCGGCCATAAAGTTGATGAGAGCACGCTCAAGACGAGCACCCAAGCCGCCCAGCAGCACAAAGCGGCTACCTGCGAGCTTTACGGCACGCTCAGCGTCGATGATGCCAAGCTCTGCGCCCAAATCCCAATGGGGCTTCATTTCGAAGCCTTCGGCCTCGAAGTTACGCGGGGTGCCCCAGCGACGAACCTCGGGGCTGTGGTCAAACACCTTGCCGCGGGCGGCGCGCAGCTCGCAGCTCATGTTGTAGAAGAAGATCGGCTCCAGGTACGAACGCACGCTGGCAGGCACCTCGCCCACGCCGTACTCGAGTGCATCGAGCACCATGATCGTGTCGGTGTGCGCGTTGAGGAACGCCAGCGCGCGCTCCTCCATGGGGCGGCACTCGCCCGATCCGAGCTGCACAAAGTAGAACACGCCGGGCTCGGTGGCCTCGAACGGGCCGTGGAAATACTCGCCGGAGTGGATGTAACAGCAGTGCTGCCACTGCATCTCCATGAGCGAGCAGATGGCCATGGCGTAGGTCTGGCTAAAGTTGGGGCCGGAACCCAGGATATAGAAGAACTCGTGCTGCTGGCAGAGCTCGGCAAAGCGATCGCCCAGCTCGGCGTTGACCTTCTCGCGGGCAGCGGGCAGCAGCGCATCCATCTGCTTAAGACCGGCGTACATGTCGGCAAGCGCCTCGTAACCCTCCTGCTGGTCGAGCAACTCGGCGGCGATCAGAGCGCCGATGCCCTGCGGCACCTCGGCCTGTGACACGCCTTCGCCCCACGGATAGACCCAGGTGGTCCACTTGCCGTTGTCGATCTTTGAGCCCTCGCAGTCAGTGAGGGCAATGACCTCGGCACCGGCAGCCAGCGCCATCTCGCAGCCGTCGACGACCTCCTGTGTGTTGCCGCTGTGGCTGCAGGCGATGACGAGCGACTTCTCGCCAAGACTCTTGGGCGCCATCAGGCAAAACTCGCGTGCCGTGTAGACCGTCGAGGTAAACGTGGTTGCCTCGCGCTTGAGCAGCTCGTTGGCCGGCATCAGGTCGATCATCGAACCGCCGCAGGCGATCCAAAAGACGTTCTCAATCTTGCCCTTGCGCTCGATAATTTCCTGAACCAGATCGTGTGCGTTCACGGTGATGTTCCTCCTTGTGTGGCGGCTTTGAATAACGGCAGCTCGTACCTGCGGTCATTCTATGTTGTCCTATTTATAGCACGCACGACGACGCCCGTGAAGCCATTTCACCAAACTTGTTCTATCTTGTTCTATCTGTGGGCGTTAGATGTCGAACACGTAGCGCGAGCCCACGATCTTTTGGCGTCCGAGCAGCAGGGGCCGCTCGTCCTCGTCGGTAAAGTACGCCTCCATATAAAAGAGCGGCTCGCCGACCGGCACCTCCAGCAGTGAGGCCGCCTGAGCATCGGCAAGGTGCAGGGGTCGGACTTGAGCGGCGCGCGGCCCGAATGCTCGGCAACGAGTGCAAAGATCGAGTTATCGGCGAGGTCCTCGTCGGCAAGTGTCTGCAGGTAGGGATGGTCAGCCAGCACAAAAGCGTTGTTTTCGAGCATGACGGGCACACCATCGGCCGTGCGCACGCGCTCGACAACGATGAGCTCGCAGCCGGGTTCCACACCAAAAAACGCCGCGTCCTCACGCGTCGCCGCAACCACCGTGCGCGACACCAGGCGTGCTCCAGCCACCATGTCGTTGGCGGCGCAACCCTCGGAAAAGCTCTGAACGTCACCCTTCTGGACAATCTTGCGCTTGAGCTTGGGCGCGCACACAAACGTACCCCTCCCCTGCTGGCGGTTGAGATACCCCGCGCGCGACAGCTCCTCGATGGCGCGGCGCACGGTGATGCGTCCTACGCCGTAGGACTTCGCGAGCTCCATCTCGGAAGGAATGCGCGAGCCGGATGCGTACACGCCGCGCGCGATCTCGCCCTTTAGGTCGTCCATAACCTGCTGGTACAGCGGCACGGCGGATACCTCAGTGCGCTCGGTTTTATCGTCGAATGCCATCGTTACGCTCCATCCCGTGCATGCTCGGACTCAAACTCCTCAATCGCCGCCATAAACTGCTCGCCAAAGGCGTCGGCCTTTTTCTCGCCGATGCCGTTGACCTGGACAAGCTCGTCGCGCGTCTGCGGGCGTAGGCGGCACAGACCGCGCAGAGCCTTGTCGGAGAAGACCATGTACGGTGCCATCTCCAGCTCGGTCGAAATCTCCTTGCGCAGGGCACGCAGGCGCTCGAACAGCTCGGCATCGTCACCCACGCGCGGGCGCTGATCCAGCTCGGCCTCCTCACGCAGCAGATCCACCGCGCGGCCGAGGCCTTGCGCTTGGACGCACGACGCTTGACGGTAAAGGCGAACGCCTCGTTCGCGGCCTCGCCGGCGCGCGGACCCAGCCCCACGACCGGGTACTGCCCCTGCGAGGTAGCCAGATAACCGCGGCCACACAGCTGGCCGATGATGTCCTTGATGCGCCCGACCGATTCGCTCGACAGCTCACCGTAGCCGCGGTCCTCGTCCAGATGCATCTGGCGAATGCGCTCGGTGTTGCCGCCGTGGAGCACGTCGGCGATGAGCGACTTGCCGAAGCGCATGGGTCGCGTGGCCACATAGCGCACGGCAGCGCGTGCCATATCGGTGACGTCCTCGACCTCGAACTGCGTGAGGCAGTTGCTGCAGTTGCCGCAGCCCTCGGCGTCGTCCGCGGCGGTGGTGCCCGCGCCAGCCGCGGCAGCATGCTCGGCCGCGGCCTCGTCGCCAAAGTAGCGCAGCATGTATTCGCGCAGGCAGCCGGTGGTATTGCAGTAGCCCTCCATCTGGCTGAGCAGGCGATATCGATTCTGGAGCGCCCATGCGCGCTGCTCGTCGTCGAGCGCCTCATCGGTAGCATCGCCGCGGTCGATCAGAAAGCGGCGCATGCGAAAATCGTTGCCGTTCCACAGCAAGTGGCAGCTGGCCGGGTCGCCGTCGCGGCCGGCGCGACCTGCCTCCTGGTAGTAGGCCTCGATGCTCTCGGGCACGTTGTTGTGGATCACGTAGCGCACGTTGGGCTTATCGATGCCCATGCCAAAGGCGTTGGTGGCAACCATCACCTGAATATCGTCATCGATAAAGGCGCGCTGGCTTTGACGACGGGCGTCGTTGCCCATGCCGGCATGGTAGCGGCCAACACGAATGCCGCTGGGGCCCAGCGCCTCGGCAAGCTCACCTGCCAGCGCATCGACCGTCTTGCGGGTCGAGCAATACACGATGCCGCTCTCGCCCGAATGCGCGATCACATAGTCGCGCACCCACGCGGCCTTGGCCTTGTCGCCCATCTCCTCGCAGCCAAAGTAGAGGTTCTTGCGATCGAAGCCCGTCACCACCGTCGCAGGGTTTTGCAGGCCGAGCATCTGCTGGATATCCGCGCGCACACGCTCGGTCGCCGTAGCGGTAAAGGCCGCCACGATGGGGCGCTGCGGAAGCGAATCGATGAACTCGCGAATCTGCAGGTAGGCGGGGCGGAAATCCTGGCCCCATTGGCTCACGCAGTGGGCCTCGTCAATGGCCACGAGCGGCACGCCAATGCCGCCGTCCGCCGCGGCCTCCTGCGCAAAGGCTAAAAAGCGCGGCTCGAGCAGACGCTCGGGCGCCACGTACATAAGCTGGTAGCGGCCCTCGCGCGCCCGCTTGAGCACAGTGTTTTGCTGGGCCGGGGTAAGGCTGGAGTTGAGATAGCTGGGTCGCGCACCCGCCGCGAGCAACGCACGGGTCTGGTCCTCCATAAGCGACAGCAGCGGACTCACCACAAAGGTGATGCCGGGCAGCATGAGCGCGGGCACCTGGTAGCAAATGGACTTGCCGGCGCCCGTGGGCATAACACCCAGTGCATCACGACCGGCAAGGATCGCATCGACCATGCGGTCCTGCCCCGGGCGAAACGAGGTGTAGCCAAAATAGGCGCCGAGCGTGTCGAGCGCCATCTGCTGCATGCTATCGGTCATGGTTTCCTAACGTCCAAGTCATCTGCCGCCGATTATACGCCGCCACGCGGACCGGTGCCGCGCCGCTGTCGGCCATGGGCGATGCAATCCGAAAGGAACGAGCGTGGATTTTTGGACACTTTCCGGATGAGTGTGGATAATCTCCCACTTTGAACCCGTCACCAAGCCAAAAACGGGAGATTATCCACGCTCATTCTATGGGTAGTCATTGGGGACGTTCCTGAATGACCAGTCGTTTAAGAACGTCCCCAATGACTATCTTGACAAGCGCGGAAACGTCGCCGGTTGAGCATAAGTCAGCGAAAACGCCCCTAAGCGAGCAAGGTGACGTGAAAGAGGAGGGAAGCGTACTTTTGTACGCGACCGACGATTGAACGTCAGATTGCCGCTTAGGGGCGTTTGCAGCGTCAGCTACGATAGATCGTCCTCGTAGGGCATTAAATCGGCAAGGTAGCCTTTCTCCTTGAGCATCGCCTCGATCTCGTCGAGGGTCTGTTCGTCCTCCGCCGCAATGCGATGGAAGTGATAGCCGCTCGTCACCGTTAGTAGCGGAAAGCTCTTGCCGCTCTCGATATCGTGCAGGTAGCGCTCGACATCTCGACGATTGCGAATGTCCAGGTCGGCCGTGATCTTGCCGTACACGCGGTGATTGACGATCACGTTGAGCACGGCGCCGCCGGCGTCGACGATACTCGTGAGCTCATCGCCTGCCTGCTCCACGCTGTGGCGAACCTTGACCAAGCGCGTGGGCACGGCGGGGCTGCTGGGGGCCTCCTGCAGCACATAACCACGGTTGGTGGCCACGACATCGTGCCCATCGGCACGCAGCAGGGCAATATCCTGAACCACGATCTGACGGCTCACGCCAACCTCGCGGGCAAGTGCGCTGCCCGAAACGGGCTCCTTGGCCACCTCGAGCACGTCCATGATGGCACGGCGACGCTCGCGGGCGTTCATTATTTACCGTCCAGCAGACGCAGGTGCTTAAGCGAGAGGTCGAGGATCGGCGCAGAGTGCGTCAGGGCGCCCGAGCTAATATAGTCGACACCCAGATCGGCCAGGGCGCGAATGTTGTCGGCGTCCACGTTGCCCGAGCACTCGGTCTTGGCGCGACCGGCGATAAGCTCAATCGCGGCGGTCATGTCGTCATGGGTCATGTTGTCGAACATGATGATGTCGGCGCCGGCCTCCACGGCCTCGCGCACCATGTCCAGGTTCTCGCACTCAATCTCGACCGTCGTGGTAAACGACGCATGGGCGCGCGCCATCTCGATCGCACGCGTCACGCCGCCGGCGGCATCGATGTGGTTGTCCTTGAGCATGACGGCCGTCGACAGGTTGTAGCGTGGGTTGCCGCCGCCGCCAATCTCAACCGCCGCCTTCTCAAACACGCGCATGCCCGGCGTGGTCTTGCGCGTGTCGACGAGCACGGTCTTGGTTCCCTCGAGCGCCGCGGCCATGCTGTGTGTATAGGTAGCGATGCCGCTCATGCGCTGCAGGTAGTTGAGCGCCACGCGCTCACCCGAAAGCAGCACGCGCGCATCGCCGCGCACCTGACCCACATGGTCGCCGGCGTGCACCTCGTCGCCATCGGCAACGTCGAGCAGCACCGAGCTCTGCGAATCCAGCAGCTCAAAGGTACGAGCGAACACATCCAGGCCGGCGATGATGCCATCGGCTTTGGCGATAAGCTCCACCGTGGCGGGACGCGCCGTGGGGCACACGCTCGCCGTGCTCACGTCCTCAAACGTAATGTCCTCGCGCAGAGCCTGCAGAATCAGATCATCGACGACGAGCTTCATGGTAATGGGATTCATGGTCTACTCCTCCACGGCCTGCGTGCCGGCGGCACGGGCCAAATCATCGATTGCCAGGGCGTCGGCGCTCAGGGCGCGATGACGGCCATCGAGCGCGGGATCGCCCGCCTGCTCCACGGCCAGCGACTCGCCGGTACGCATGTACCACGCGGCGCGACGACCCCAGACCAGTGCTTCGAGCAGACTGTTTGATGCAAGGCGGTTCTTGCCGTGAACGCCGTTGCAGGCCGTCTCGCCCGCGGCGTAGAGCTCGGGCATCGAGGTGCGGCCGTCCTTGTCGACCCACACGCCGCCCATAAAGTAGTGCTGCGTCGGCGTAACGGGAATGGGCTCGTCCAAGATGTCGCGGCCGTCCTCCAGGCAGCGCGCGCGAATGTTGGCAAAGTGCCCGGTCACCACGTCGCGCTCGACGGGGGCAAAGCTCAGCCACTCGTGCTCGGTGCCGTCCTGCTTCATCTGCTCGCGGATGGCGGCGGCGACAACGTCGCGCGGCTGCAACTCGTCGGTAAAACGCTCGCCGGCGGCGTTGAGCAAAATCGCGCCCTCGCCGCGGCAGCTCTCGCTGATCAGGAACGTGCGACCCGGCTGCGGCGAGAACAGACCCGTGGGATGGATCTGCACGTAGTCCAGGTGCTCCATCTTAATGCCATGCTCCTGAGCGATGTAGCAGGCGTCGCCCGTGAGCTGCGGGTAGTTGGTCGAATGGTCGTATACGCCGCCGATGCCGCCCGTTGCCCACAGCGTGTGGCGGGCATGGATCTTAAACGGCTCGCCGGCATGCGCGCCCTCGGCGGCATTTACCAGCTCGTCGGCGGGACGAACCGAGTTGTTCTCGTCCACGGGAACGGCGACGATACCGGTGCACACCGTGGCGCCGTCACGCTCGCCCGTCAGGATGTCGGTCATGGCCACGTGCTCCAAAATCTGCACGTTGTCCAGCTTGCGGACAGCCTGAAGCAGCTTGGTCGTAATCTCCTTGCCGGTGATATCGGCATGGAAGGCAATGCGCGGACGGCTGTGTGCGCCCTCGCGGGTAAAATTGAGGCTGCCGTCGGCCTTGCGCTCAAAGTCCACGCCCATCGCCAGCAGGTCGTTGATGACCGAGCGGCTCGAGCGAATCATGATGTCGACGCTCTCGCGGCGGTTCTCGTAGTGGCCGGCGTGCATGGTGTCCTCAAAGAAGGCATCGTAGTCCGAGCCTTCGGGCAGCACGCAGATGCCGCCCTGCGCGAGCATCGAATCGCACTCGTCGACAGCGCCCTTGGAGAGCATGATCACGCGCGTGCTCGTCGGCAGGTTGAGAGCCGCGTACAAGCCCGCTACGCCGCAGCCGGCAATAACGACGTCGCACTCCATGTCGGGGTATTGTTTGGTTTCCACAGGAATCCTCTCCCTTGTAATGTGGCATAAGGGACTGCCCCTCATGACACATCGTTCTAGCGTGCTGCGTACTCGAGCATGCGGTCGAGCGTGAGTTTGGCCTGGTCGGCAGCCTCGTCCGACACGCCGATCTGCACCTCGCCCTCGCCCGTCTCCAGGCAGCGCACGAGCTTTTCGAGCGTGATGAGATCCATGTTGACGCAGGTGGGCTGCACCACGGGGAAGTAGAACTTCTTGCCGGTGCCCTGGCAGCGGCGCTCGAGCTCGTAGAGCACGCCGCGGACCGTCACGATAATGAACTCGCTCGCGTCGGACTCCTCGGCATACTTGATGATGCCGGCGGTGGAGCCGATGTAGTCGGCCTCGGCCAGGACGTCGGCCTTGCACTCGGGGTGCGCCAGCACGAGCGCGTCGGGGTGGGCCTCCGTCGCGTCGACGATCTGCTCGACGGTGATGATGTGATGGCGCGGGCAGTAGCCGTTGTTGAGGATGACGTGCTTTTGCGGCACCTGCTCGGCTACGAAGCGTCCCAGGTTTTGGTCGGGAATGAACAGGATATGCTGCTGCGGCAGCTCGGACACGATCTTAACGGCGTTGGAGCTGGTGACGCACACGTCGCTCCAGCTCTTGATCTCGACCGTGGAGTTGACGTAGCACACCACGGCCAGGTCGTCGCCGTACTCGGCGCGCGCCGCGTCGACCGTCTCGCGCTTGACCATGTGCGCCATGGGGCAGTCCGCGCCCGGCTCGGGCAGCAGCACGGTCTTAGTGGGATTGAGCAGCTTGGCGCTCTCGCCCATAAACTCCACGCCGCACAACACGATGGTCTGCTGCGGCAGGCTTTTGGCGAGCTTTGCCAGGTAGAAGCTATCGCCGACGTAATCGGCAACGGCTTGGACCTCGGGCGCCACGTAATAGTGCGCCAGGATCACCGCGTCACGTTGGGTTTTTAGTTGCTGAATGGCCTCGACGAGCTCTGCGGGCACCAGTGCCGCACGCTCCGTTGCCGTCGTTGCCGATGCTAGGCCGGCCGCGATATCGCGTGCAAGCTCCGACGCATCCATGTTCGCGCTCTGTGCCATCAAGGCCCCTCTCTTTTGGCGAATCTTGGGGCTTTAGTATGACACCTAGGTTTACAGCTGACAAGACAGCTGTAAACCTAGGTGTAAAGTTGAAATAAAGATTCAATCATATGGCAGGTCCATTTTCGAACTGGCAAGCTGAGGTTAGCCGGGCTTTCGGTAGCGCAAGGGGCATCTTTCGCCACCGCAATACCGCTTGGCGCGAGTTGCACGCCGTGAGGCGCAAACGGTCCGCACCCCCGCAAGCGGCGCGTACCCAATGTGGCAAAATCGAACTACTTAAGGGGGCCGAATGCTCAAGATTATTGCCTGCGACGATGATGTCGCTTTTCTAGATAGACTGCACCGGATGATCGACCGTTGGTCGACCGAGACGGGCACGACGGTCGATGTTGCGCTCGTCACGCGCGGCGAGGACCTGCTGGCCCGCCATGCCGCATCGCGCGCCGACATCATTCTGCTCGACATGATCATGCCGCTCGTCAACGGCATGGACACCGCGCGCGAATTGCGCCAGGCCGATACCGCCGTGCGCCTGGTGTTCCTCACCTCGTCGCCCGAGTTCGCACTGGAGTCCTACGAGGTCCGTGCTTTCGACTATCTGCTCAAGCCCGTGACTTACGAACGCCTGGCGCAGTTACTCGATGAGCTTTCGAGCATGCGCCCGGCGGCAACCGACGAGCTCGTGATCAAAACTTCCTTTGGCTACCACGCCCTGCGCCTGTCCGACATCGAATATGCCGAGGCGCGCAACAAGCACGTGGTCTTCCACCTGCGCGACGGACGCGACATCGAGGCACTCGAGTCGTTCCGCAGCGTCGAGGACCGTTTGGCGCAAAATGCCACCTTCTTTAAATGCCACCGTAGCTACCAGGTCAACTTGCGCAACATCGACCACTTCGATCGCACGGACATCGTCATGCGCTCGGGCGCGTGCATCCCGCTTTCGCGCAGCTGCAAGCAGGGATTCCAAGACGCCTACTTTGCGGCGCGCTTTGAGGGTGGGAGACACTGATGGTCTCCTCGGTCGAAATGGTCCTTTGGGCAATCCACCACGCCACGACGTTGCTCTTTGGCGTCTTTGCCTCGGCGGCGCTGTGCGGTATCGAAATCAATCGACGCCATGCACTCGAGTTGGTGGGGGTCGGAGTCGCAACCGGCGCTGCCTTTTCGATCGCCAATGCCGTCGGCGGCGAGCTTTTTGCCCGTCAGGTCTATCCGCCTTAATCGCCA
>OGQH01002334.1_pt1 | contig 13489 bp, 9 predicted proteins | sample 1553181 | NCBI WGS metagenome assembly OGQH01 (sample SAMEA2579946, study PRJEB22360) | human gut metagenome | biome: human gut; feature: human-associated habitat; material: faeces | place: Denmark | collected 2008/2010 | reverse complement strand
CCAGCTTAATGGTGCTAACATGATAAGTCTCCTTTTCTTTTCTCTTTCTCAGTTTTTAGTCGTCAATCTGTTTTAATACACGCATATCAGACTCAAAGAGTAATTTGATGTTGTTGATACCGTATTTTAACATCGCAATACGCTCAATACCGATACCGAATGCAAAGCCACTGTACTCATTGGTATCAATTCCACAGCCCTCTAAAACTTTATTGTTAACAACACCTGCACCTAAGACTTCGATCCATCCGGTGCCTTTGCAGAGTTTACAGCCGCATCCGCCACACTGGAAACAGCTTACATCTACTTCTACAGATGGTTCTGTAAATGGGAAGTAAGACGGACGGAGACGTGTTGTTGTCTCTTTGCCAAAAATCTTCTTCACAAGTTCATCTAACATTCCCTTTAAATCGCAAAGTGTGATTCCCTTATCTACAACCAGACCTTCCATCTGTGTGAACATTGGGGAATGTGTCGCATCATCATCCGAGCGGAATACTTTACCAGGAGAAATGACCTTGATCGGTGGTTTCTTTGCTTCCATAACGTGGATCTGTCCTGCGGATGTCTGTGTACGAAGCAGGAATTCCGGTGAAAGATAGAAGGTATCCTGCATATCTCTTGCCGGGTGATCCTGTGGTGTGTTTAATGCTGTGAAGTTATAGTAATCTGTCTCAATCTCTGCACCTTCATAAACCTCGAATCCCATGGATGCGAAGATGTCGATCAACTGGTTTCGAACCTGTGTGACAGGATGAAGATTTCCTTTTTCATGTTTCACTGCCGGCATCGTAACATCGATCTTCTCAGCCTCATATCTTTTCTTTAAGGCATCTGCCTCTAATATCTTCATTTTTTCTTCGAGAACAGTCTCAATGGCAGAACGTGTGTCGTTTACCCACTGGCCTACTTTTGGTCTGTCTTCCGGTGCGACATCTTTCATTCCTTTTAATACTGCTGTAAGTTCACCTTTTTTGCCAAGCACTGCCTGTCTGACTTCATTTAATCGCTCTAATCCGTCAGATCCCTCGATCTCTGCAATTGCTTTCTCTCTGATCTGCTGCAATTTGTCTTTCATCTTCATTTCTCCTTTTTCATAAACATCTTTCAGGACATAAAAAAGGAACCATCCTCCCTTAGTAGGGACGAATGATTCCGCGGTACCACCCTGATTCTTCTCTTCTTTATCCGAAGAAAAGCACTTTGTAGATACGTAACGTGTATCAGGCGTCATCTGCTATTTACAAGATCTCCTGCGTTCACAAATGCGGCTCCTGTGGGAAATTCGATTCCTATCTTACCTTAAGCAGGCTTTCAGCCGGTGACCTGCTCTCTCTTTAAAAAGTATAGTGCTCTACTGACACATTCATAGCCTTTTCCTATTTCTGATGCCCATGATCAGCATCAAATTCAATTGCTATTCTAACACAGCATTTTTCAAAACTCAACCCTTTTTTTCTTTGTCCGGTCACGCTTGAGCCATTTCCGGAAGCTTTCATTGAAGATCACGTTCACTTCTGCACTCATCATCATAATATACATACAAAAATACAGCCAGAGCATGATCAGTGCGATCGTTGTAAGGCTTCCATACATGGAAAAGCCATTGAAATAATCCACATAAATGGACAATGCAAACGAAAACACATACCACGCCACTGCGCAGATCGCAGCCCCCGGGATCTGGCTTTTAAACGTCAGTTTTTTGTTTGGCAGCATAGTAAAAATAATATCAAAAAATACAAATAAAATGCCAAAAAGCACAAAGCCACGAAATTTCACGATCAGATTCGTGATACTCTGCAGCAATGGAATATACTCTACTGCAAGGTCATGCAGCGTATTTCCGAATACCAATACTACAAGTGTAAATACAACTGCAAACAAAAACACGATCGTATAGACGATTGCCCAGAGTCTTAGCACAAACCAGTTGCGGTTTTCCTCAAGGTCATTGACCGAATTCAGTCCATCGGTCATATACTGGATTCCCTTGGCAGCAGACCAGATTGCCACGATCGCCGTAATGGAGATGATCCCAACCGAACGGTTATATACTTCATCCGTGATTGAAATCAAAAAAGCTGAAATGTAATCTGGCAATGCAGTCTGATACATTTTTAACAAAGTCCCCTCCGTGATCGGTGTGTATTGAAGAAGGGAAGAAAACACCATCAAAAATGGAATTGTCGATAATATAATAAAAAATGCCGACTGGGCAGAATATGCATTGATCTTATCCCGCTTACATTTATCAAAAAAAGATTTTCCGTTTCCGATAATCTTCCAAATCAATTTTCTTTCCTCCATTGTTACTGCAATTTATTCATCATCCTGATTCGCAAATTCACTTTTTTCTGTCAGACTGGTAATCGAGACATCTTTATAGAAGAAATGCAAAATATCTTGATAATTCATCCCGGTTTTTGCCAGACCATTGGCACCATTCTGGCTCATGCCAAGTCCGTGTCCGTAACCTCCGCCATATAGAGTGTATGTTTCGTCTGCTTCGTTCACAAGACTGGCAAACGCACTTGGCAGAATCGTCACCTCAGCACTCTCACTTCCATCCTGATACACAATGTTTGCCGCGCCAAGTCCTAGTACTTTACGAATATTATACTCGGAAAAAACTTTTACCATACCATGTTCATAGGAAAGCCGTAACGTCAGGATGGAACCTGACGCACTCCGTTTCTCCACTTCGATGCCTTTCAGCTTTCCAAAATCTGCCATGGAGTCCGTCTCATTTTTACCATTAGATTCATAATATATCACGTTCCTTGGAGAAATGGAATGCCTGTTTTCCAAAATTTGCCGGATTCCGGCTTCTTTTCCGTTAAAATCCGCCTGTGCACTCCAGCGATAATACTTGATCTCACTGTCAAATCCTGTCTGTGGTTTCCGGATATAATCTAAAAATGTTTTCTCATCTGACAGATCAATATCTGTCTCCGGCGTATTTAAGCATACTTTTTTCAGGTACCCATAGTTTTCCATCTCTTCCGGATTCCATACCTCTGCGGTGTCCGTGTAACCCATAGACGTCGAGAAATAATATGCTTCGATCACTTCGTCCGCATAAGTCATTACCTCATGTTTTGTCTCCTCCACCGCCTGTCTGGATGCCTCGCCCGCCTCTACTTTATTATAAACCTGATAGGACGTACTGTCGTTGATATGCGCTCCGAAAGCCGCCAGATCTGCCCTCATAAGCTGAATATAGGCATAGCTTCTCGCACAGACTGCCTGCGCCTTTAATGCCTCTTTTTCATAGGTAGATGGCATCTCACTTGGAACCACTGCGGTAAGATAAGTTTCAAACGGAACACTGTTCACAACGGTGTAGCCCTCCTCGTAACGGCGCACCTCCACACTGCCGGAATATCCGTTTGAGATGGTATTTCCCGCTTCATCACACAGAAAAATCTTCCCATTTTCCGTTGCAGGCTGAATGGAAAATGTATCATCACGTTCTGTAAACCATGTACTTACATCAAGCAGCGTTCCCGCCGCATAGTCCGACACAGTTTCACCAAACTTAATACTTGCATCAACATCTGCTTTCAGATAAACTGCGGAGCGGAATTTTCCACCATCGTCTGCCAGTAACAGAACCCGGATATTTTCGATTACTGCCGGTGTCCTGATCAAAATTGCACAGACTTCTTCTTCCCCGATCACATAGGATACTTCCATGTTTCCGAGAACCACTTTCGAAATCGAACTCTCCGTGACATCTTCCCCTTCTAAAAGTTCATAAACCGGGATCTTCCCGGTATGGGAGATTCTTCCATAGCCTTCAATCTCTATCGTATTTTCATCATAGGACAATAATTTTCCACCGATCTCCTGTTCTTTTTTTCGCACGATCTGGAGCTTTCCATTTGAAAAAACAAGATCCGCCACGCCTTCTGTCACATCTTTTTCCGATGCATCCATTGTAATCTCATATTCTGCACCACCGGATAAAAAAGTAAGTGTTCCATCTTCGACAGCCTTGATATAAGTATTATATACCTCTGCTTCCTCTCCACTGATTCCCGCAATTCCAACACATTTACCATCCAGCAAATACAATCGGTAATTATCCCATGCTGTGAGAAAATGTTGTCCAAACTTTGATGGATAATCCCCCTCATTTGTGACCAGAATGCATCCGCTGTCCGATTCAATCACATCCATCAGCAACAGATCCTGTGTTGTAACTGTTTTTTCATCATCGAGATAAGCAAGGATTTCTGTATAAACAGCGTTCCACTCCCCGCGGTCTAGCGCAGCGTTCTCACTTTTCTCTGGAAGTTGTATGTAATCCTTTAATCCAAGAAACTCTAAAATTTCGCTGGCAGCCTTTTTTGTCAGATACTCCTGTTTCTGTAACAATATCTGCTCCCAGTCCATCTCCTTATATATAGAAAAAGACAGTTCATCCTGCACCTCTTCTACCGGAACATAATGCTCTGAATAAACGTCTTTATGATACCCTTTATTCGTTCCTGCCAATAGCATGCCGCACAATATGAGTAACAAAATGACAAGCAGTCCGATTTTTCTTTTCAAACGCACTTTCCCCCTCACGCACTACCTAAAAAGAAGCTGCTTTCTAAGAAAGCAGCTTCTCGCTTTTGTATCTTCTGTTTTATTCTCGTGTGTATCTTCTATCTTCATTGGTACTTTTATGATTCTTTTGTGTCTCAAAAATGCTTTTGTACTTTCGGAATCTTTTGTACCTCACTATAAATCTTCTGTGTCTTGTGAACGCTTTTGTGTCTTCAAAACTTCTTCTGTACTTTATAAATTCTTTCGTACATTCTATCTTTTGTAATACCCAAAATGCCGTTTCCTACAATTTTGACTCCTAGCCAACGCTAGGTGGGTAACCTCAATCAAGCTTTTGCCTTCCCCCGCCGCCGTAGCGAATTACTGAGGCCTGGCATCCAATTGAAAATGTTGGAATCCCGTTTAAAGTAAATGTAGGTTCAAAATAGTAGGGTGTCGCACATCCCAGGCTGTTTTTTGATAGTCTTATTATACTTTAATGTTCCCTGATTCACAAGCAAAAATTAATGCCGGAACGTAAAAAATACTACCAAAATTACTACTATTTTCTTGTAGTTTTATCCATTGACAAAATGGCAAAAACATGTTCCACCTAGTAAACTCTGGCTTTTTCTATATCGTCCTTTGTGAATGCACCCGGAAACAATTCCCCAAGCGTATACTCCCGATATTCTCCATTCTTTTTGGAAACAAAAATTCGAAACGTATCCGGCTCGCAGAATTCTGCCATGACCTGTCTGCACACACCGCACGGATACAGATAATCGTCTCCATCTCCATTGATCGCAATTGCTGCAAACTCACGCTCTCCCTCATAGACTGCCTTAAAAAATGCTGTACGCTCCGCACAGTTTGTCGGAGAATATCCTGCGTTTTCAATATTGCATCCCTGATAAACCTTACCGCTTTTTGTTAGAAGTGCCGCTCCAACCCGAAAATGGGAATATGGGACATACGCATGCTCCTTTGCCTCCATAGCTGCTTTTATTAACTCTTCCGCTTCCATCCTGTCAAACTCCTGTTTTTCCATTTTTATACTGTTTTTTCCAACAAACGACATATTATTTACATTTTTTATTGTAATCTAATATCTCCTGAAAGTATAGGAATAATTAAGAAGTTTCATGTTTATATGTAAACTTTTTCTAAAATTTTTTTAAATTCGGAACAATTTTCTTGTATTAATTTTAGTACATATGCTATTATAAGTTAACGTGATAAATTGAAGGAGGGCTTTAAATGACAAAAAATAATCCATTTTGTGAGATAACACCGGAGTTAGAGCATCTGTCTGAGTTAAGTGCCAAATGTTCTGTCATTGATCCGGAATTATATAGCAAATACGACGTAAAACGCGGGCTGCGTGACATAAACGGTAAAGGTGTGCTCGTTGGACTGACCGAGATTTCTGATGTATGTTCCACCAAGATGGTAGACGGAGTATCCCAGCCGGCAGATGGTGAACTCTATTACCGCGGCTATAATGTAAAAGATATTATTGCCGGAATTGACGAGAACAGCCATTTCGGATTTGAGGAATGTACCTATCTTCTTCTGTTTGGCAGTCTTCCAACAAAAGACGAACTAAAAGAATTCACTAACATGCTGAGCAAATACCGCACACTGCCTACCAGTTTTGTACGTGACATCATCATGAAAGCGCCAAGCAGGGATATGATGAACACCCTTGCGCGGAGTGTGTTGACACTTTACTCCTACGATGACAGGGCGGATGATATTTCTCTTCCAAATGTATTGAGACAATGTCTTCAGTTGATCAGTTTATTCCCATTGCTTTCTGTTTACGGTTATCAGGCATATAAGCATTATCACGATGGTGCCAGCTTATTTATCCATCCTCCAAAAGAAGAATATTCTACTGCAGAAAATATTTTACATATTCTCCGCGCTGACAGTAAATTCACACCACTGGAAGCGAAATTGTTAGATACCGCCCTGATCTTGCATATGGAGCACGGTGGTGGTAACAACTCCACATTCACCACGCATCTGGTATCTTCCTCCGGAACCGATACCTATTCCGCGATTGCAGCCTCTTTAGGTTCCTTAAAAGGACCGAAACACGGTGGTGCCAATATCAAAGTTGTAAAAATGTTTGATGATATGAAAAAACAGGTGAAAGACTGGTCAAACGAGGATGAGATTGCAGATTATCTGACAAAATTGTTGCATAAAGAAGCATTCGACCACGCTGGTCTAATTTATGGTATGGGACATGCGGTTTACTCACTTTCCGATCCACGAGCTGTTATTTTCCGCTCTTTCGTAGAAAAACTCTCCGAAGAAAAGGGCTATGAAAAAGAATTCAAACTCTATGCAACGGTCGAGCGGCTTGCCCCTGAGATCATTGCAAAAGAACGTAAGATCTACAAGGGTGTCAGTCCAAACGTTGACTTTTACAGCGGCTTCGCCTACAGCATGTTAGGACTCCCGGTAGAACTTTACACACCGATTTTTGCCATTGCACGAATCTCCGGCTGGAGTGCACACCGTCTTGAGGAAGTGGCACACAGTGGCAAGATCATGCGTCCTGCATACAAGAATGTTGGCGAACGAAAAGCTTATGTTCCTATGGAGGAACGTTAAAATAAGAAAACAGTTGCCACTGGGAACACACCGGATATTACCGGTTCCGGTCTGTTTCCATGACAACTGTTTTTTATGTAACTCATATTATAAATGTAAAAACTTTTCTCTCGCTTTCGCCAATGAATTCTGAAACCAGATGAAAGCTGCAAGGAAAATGATCACTTCCAGGATACTTGCTTTTCCAATCGGCATAACGGTCTCATTTAAGACTCCAAGAACCCCAACAATCAATACCAGCGCACCAAACAACATCTCCCGCCAATACAAAAATTCAATGAATCCCTTTGTATCTTTCACTTTTTTTAACTCTTCCTGTGCCAGTACCATGGAATTAATCTTACCACTCTTCTTCATCTGAAGTGCTGACCATATCATATAGGCACCGAATAACGCAACCACCACGTTAAATACAAGCATTACATCCATCTTCTTTTACCCTTCCATTTCTGATTTTACATAATTTTACAAAGATGCACTCATTATAATCTCTCCATCCTTAAGATTCAAGAACAAAATCAATCCATATTTTGCGTTTTTTCGAGAAAAAACAACACGAATTTTGTATATTACAATTGCATGCCCATTTTTTTTAGTGTAAAATAGGTTCTATAAACAAATTAGGAAAAGGGGATTTACTATGAGACTAGACAATGCAAAAATTCTTATTAGTGATGATTCCATACTTGCACGAAAGCAGTTAAAAGATTTTATTTCAAAATATGGTACACCAACTTTTTTCGAGGCATCCAACGGACAGGATGCAATTGATATCTATAAAAAGGAAAAGCCTGATTTATCTTTTCTTGATATCGTTATGCCAGTAAAAGATGGCAATGCAGCAATCCGTGAAATTATTGATTTTGACAAAGATGCAGAAATCATTATCGTTTCTTCTGTCGGAACACAGTCACAGCTGCGTTCCGCCATTGAAGCCGGTGCAAAGGATTTTATCCAGAAACCTTTAAATCCAGAGCAGCTGCATAGCATCCTTACCTCAAGATTTGAAGGGAGATAAAATATGTACGCACAGTTTTTTGGAACATTTTTATTATCTCACAATGTAGTGACAAAAGATCAGCTGCTCAGTGCCCTTGGCAAAAAATCCTCCCAGCATATGAAGCTTGGCACTCTCGCCATTATGAAGGGATATATGACTGCAAATGAAGTAGATAATGTCATCATTTCACAGACACATAATGATTGTCGGTTTGGCGATTTAGCTGTCCGCGAGGGATATCTGACACAGGAACAGGTCGATGAACTTGTCAAGACACAGTATCCGGACTTTCTGTTATTAGGACAGACACTTGTAGAGGAAGGTTATATTAACAATGCGCAGCTGGAAACACTGATCACGGATTATGAATCAGAAAACGAAATAACGGATTTAGATTACAGCAACGAAAAACAGGATGATCTTGACCGGATTCTTGCAAATTTCTTCCATACAACTGATGTAGCTGCAGACGAATACAATGCTTCCTATATGCGATTGCTGTTCAATGATCTGACGCGTTTTATCGGGGATGATTTCACTCCGCTGTGTTTTAACCCATGCAAAGAGTATCCTGTAAATTACTGTGTTTCGCAGACGATCCATGGCGATTTATCCGCTAAAGTTTATCTGGATATGCCTGAGACAACCTGTATCAGCTTTGCATCCAGATACGTAAATGAGGAATTTACAGAGTTTGATGAATATGTTCAGGCTTCTCTGGAAGATTTCTTAAATCTTCATAACGGATTATATAATGTGAATATTTCAAATACACTCGGAAAAGAATTAACATTAGAGGCTCCTGAAGTTGTTTCTGACGAATTGATTGAATTGTCCAGTTCATCTTATTTACTTCAGGTCATGTATCCGTTTGGTGTTATTAATTTCATTTTTGAATTGAAGAAATAATAATGGAATTGTATCAATAGAAAATCAATTTTCAGGTCACAAAAATAAGGCTGCTGATAGTTTTATCAGACAGCCTTATTTTTTCTATTATCGTTTTAATAAGATACAAATGCTAAAAATCTGCACGATCATTTCACGTTCAAAAATTCTTTTACAACCTTTGGCATCTCATCCACTTCACATACGGTCTTATGTCTTACCTCTGCGGTACGGATCTCTTCGATGGCATTTGGAATCTTAACATTTCCAATTTTGCTCAGTTCGTCAACAAGTTCAAAATCTGTCATTGCATCATACTTCTTATCAATCGCATCCATCACGCTTCTTGTAAACTTGAACGGACTTGCAGTAGATGCGATCACGGTCTTGGTGTCCGTATCCTTTGTATCTTTTAAATACTTATGATATACACCTGTCGCAACTGCTGTATGAGTATCAATAATATAACCTGTCTTCTCGTATAAGTTCCGGATCTCTTCTGCTGTTTCTTCCTCACTTGTATAATTTCCATAGAAATCTGCAAGCTGTTCTTTCATTGCAGGCGTAATCTCATACTTTCCGTTTGTATTTAATGCTTTCATGAAATCTGCATTCTTTGCAGCATCATTTCCGGCAATACGGTAAATCAGACGCTCTAAGTTACTGGAAATCAGAATATCCATGGATGGAGAGCTTGTCAGCATAAATTCTCTGTTCTTATCATAAGTTCCGGTTGTGAAAAAGTCGTAAAGAACCTTATTCTCATTGGATGCACAGATCAATTTTGCAATTGGGATTCCCATATTCTTCGCATAAAATGCTGCCAGAATATTACCAAAGTTACCGGTTGGAACTACGACATTGATTCTCTCATCTTTTCCAATAACACCATTTGCATATAATTTTGCATATGCATATACATAATAGACAATCTGTGGCACCAGACGTCCAATATTGATGGAATTCGCGGAGGAGAACTGATAACCTGCAGCTGCTAATTCCGCTGCCATTTCTTTATCACCAAAAATCTTCTTCACACCAGTCTGTGCCTGGTCAAAGTTACCATGGATACCTACAACAAATGTATTATCGCCCTTCTGTGTCACCATCTGTTTTTCCTGGATCGGGCTGACACCGTTCTTTGGATAAAAAACAATGATCTTTGTTCCCTTTACATCTGCGAATCCGGCTAATGCTGCTTTTCCGGTATCCCCGGAAGTAGCAGTCAGGATTACAATATCATTTTTTACCTGATTCTTTCTCGCTGATGTGATCATTAAATGTGGCAGGATGGATAATGCCATATCTTTAAATGCAATCGTTGAGCCATGGAACAGTTCCAGATAATAAGCTCCGTCCGCCTGAACCAATGGTGCGATCTCTTCTGTATCAAACTTGCTGTCATAAGCTGCGTTGATACAATTCTTTAATTCTTCTTCCGTGAAGTCTGTCAAAAACTTCTTCATAACTTCATAAGCTGTTTCCTGATAAGTCATTCCTGCAAGTTCATCTACCGTCTTATCCAATGTCGGAAGCTGTTCCGGAACAAATAATCCTCCGTCTTCTGCAAGTCCTTTTAAAATAGCCTGTGAAGCTGTCACTTTTTCATTTGCATTTCTGGTGCTTGTGTACATCAATTCCATTTTCACAATCCTCTTATCCTTTTTCTCTCTTTCGCTCATTATAGATAAAACGTTCTCTCATGTCAATGCATTAAAGCATTAAATTGTCCGAAATCCCCTGAAAACGATCTGATTCTGCTTTCAACTGGTCACTGATCTGCTGGTTTGTCTCCATTTTCTTCTTGACCTTATCCATGTTTTCTACAAGGATATCGGTATTTTCCGCAGCATTTGCGATTCCTTTCGCACTCTCCTCAATCGCCGTGGAAATATCCTCTACTGACTGTTTCATCACAAGGACAACCTCTTTCAGACTGTTTGCACGCTCCTCGAAGTGATCCATGGTACTATTGACATAAGTTGCATCGGTCCGGTACTGCTCGCCTGTTTTTACGAAGCTGTCATAATCCGGCATGATCGTATCATCAATATAAGTAACAAGCTGGTTTGCGCTGTCAGAAAGCTTTTCCACCGCATCTGTGACCTGTGCGTTGATACTCTGGATATTATTCGCTGTCTCTCTTGTGGAATCTGCAAGTTTCCGGATCTCATCTGCCACAACTGCAAATCCTTTTCCTGCCTCTCCCGCTCTTGCCGCCTCAATAGAAGCATTTAACGCGAGAAGGTTTGTCTGGCTGGATACGCTTAAGATCTCTTCCGTCAGTTCATTGACATGTCTGACACTGGTACTCTCCTCGATCGCTGACTTCAGCGACTCGATGATGCCGGCGATCATCCGGCTTGTATTTTCCTGATTGTTTACTGCCTTCTGTTTTAACTCTTCGGCACGCTCCTGCATAGTGGATGCATAATCATTCATTGCCTTCGAATCATCCGCAATGCTGATCACTTCATCATTTACATTTGAAATATTATCGGTCACGGTTGCAGCGGAAGAAGAAACCTCCTCCATTGTTGCAGAAAGTTCTTCCATAACAGCAGATACATCATAGGCATTCGTATTGGCTGTCTCCACACTCCTTCCGACATTCTGGACGACATCCCCTATCGCATTGGAGTTTGTTGCGATTTTTCCGAGAACTTCCTGTAAGGTGTCAAGGAACACATTCATACCGGATGCAAGTTCTGCGATCTCATCATTTCCCTTTACGGTCACACGTTTTGTCAGATCTGCATGACCGGACTGCATATCTTTGACGATCACTTTCAGTTCCTTTGACGTCTTCCTGATCGGACGAACTACTTTAAAGATCGTTATATACAACGATGCGATCAGACTCACAACAATAAGTCCGATAACGATCAGATTTGCATAATTTCCACTGTCATATACCGTACTCTGGTTTGCAACCACCCGGTCTACATCTGCATTGTAAAATTCAATATAAGACGCAAGTTCATCACTCAATTTATTTGCCGCTTTAAAAAGTTCAAGATTACAGTATTCCTGTGCCTGTGTCTTATTACCGTTCTCAATACTGTCCGTCACCTTCTGGTATGCATCCGTAAAGCCCTGATAATAAGCGGTGATATTCTTCACCCTGCTCTTCTCATCCTCTGTCACTGCCATCTGATCTAACTGTTCCAGCAGACTATTGATCTCTTCCTTGGTTGCTGCGCTCTGTTCGAGCATACTGGCACGGTCATTTGTCGACTTTGTCACACACATGCTGTAAGCAAGGATCTCCATTTCCTTAAATTTGTCCGAGATCTCATTCAACTGTGCTGTTTTTGTCATATAAACACTTGTGATCTCATTGCTCGCCTGATACATGGACTTTAAATTCCGATGTCCGATCACAGAAGATAAAATTGCAATGATCACAAGACAGATAACAGGGATCAAAACTTTCCGGCTCATCCGGCTCTGTAACTTTACGCCTCCTGCTTTTCCACTTTTCTTTTGTTTTCTGTTTGTTCTTTCGCTCATATCTGTTTTCCTCTTTTCAAATTCCAATTGCATTTTTGATCAGAAAATCACTTTGTAATATTATACCAAATTCTTACTTACGAAACAATATTTTACAGCATATCAAATTTATATTTTTACCATATTCTGAATCACTTTCTTACACAGCAAAACAGCAAGTGTTTTTCTGCTGAGCGAACAGTCACCATAATTTTCTTGTTCTTCCTGTTCTGTCATGTTAAAATAGCATATATCATCTCATAAGTGTAAAGTAATCATTTTATGGAAGGAAAACTATAACATGCAAACTGGAGTTTATTCTGCCCAAAAAAAGGACGGAACCGTCTATTATCGCGCGAACATTACATACCAGACAAAACACATCAGTCTCGGCAGCTTTTCATCGGAAGAAGATGCACACTCTGCCTATTTAGAAGCCTGTAACCTTTTGGAAAATGAAGCAGTCACACTTTTTAACATCCACAGTCAGATTCGCCATCTGTCCTTTGACAAAGCAGTATGTCTTTTAAACTTCCGGGATAATCATCTGTATTTTCATAACCCTATTTATCTGCGCAAAGGCTACTTCAGTTATTTTCTTTCCGATGATATGGAACTGAAATTCGACATTGATGATCTGTTTTATTATGCCGGTCATCGCATCCAGAAACGCCAGGGACATTTATTTGTAAGCGATTATGGCATGCAGTACTCCATTTTGTCCCGCTACGGGATCAAACCCTATGCAGTTACCGGCAGAGACTATCTGTTTTTTAACGGTGATACGCATGATTTCCGTTATTCCAACATTCTGAACATCAACCGTTATCATGGTGTTTTCAGCTATGAGAAAAACGGTGCTACGCATTATAAAGTTTTTATCCATATTAACGGCAATTACAAAATCGGAAACTATGCCAGCGAAGCCAGTGCTGCCGTTGC
>OGQH01002312.1_pt1 | contig 13584 bp, 11 predicted proteins | sample 1553181 | NCBI WGS metagenome assembly OGQH01 (sample SAMEA2579946, study PRJEB22360) | human gut metagenome | biome: human gut; feature: human-associated habitat; material: faeces | place: Denmark | collected 2008/2010 | reverse complement strand
GTTTCCGTATTCACGACCATGTTCGTCTATCTAATCCAGCGCGCTGAGACCGTGCATGATGTGCTGCTGACTTTATGTGAAGACGGTTTTTCTCAGGAAGACATCGACGCGTTCCTGGAAGCGGCGCTGCACTATGAAAATGAGGAAAAACCAGACGAAAGGATGTTTTCCTAATACTGACACAGCTTTACAATGTGAATGAGACAGGATGATAGCCTGTCTTTTCATTTGCTTTTCCCCGAAGCAGCGGGAGGTGACAGTATGGGAAAAAAGTATGGATACGTGCGGGTATCCACCAGGGAACAAAATGAAGACCGTCAGTTGTATTCCATGCAAGAGAGCGGCGTGGAGAAGAAAAACATCTTTGTGGACAAACAGTCTGGCTGCAGCTTTGAGCGCCCCGGTTATCTGCGGATGATGAAGAAGCTGAAGCAAGGCGATGTCCTCTATCTGCATTCCATCGACCGCCTGGGCAGGAATTACGAAGAGATCTTGCAATATTTTTATAATGACGTTAAACTGGAAACCATGAAATAATGAATCCTGACGGATTCGCTTTTTGAAGGGGAGCAATATGATCTGGAAGCTTATTGGTAATGTCAAATCCTTTCTTGATAAATGCAAGCGAGACAAGATCAATGCCTATTCGGCGCAGTCGGCGTTTTTTATTATCTTATCCATCATTCCGTTTCTGATGGTGTTCTCGTCTCTGCTGCAATATACATCGGTGACAGAGTCCATGCTGCTTGAGATCATCCGTCATCTGATGCCGGAGTATGTCTCTCCGTTTCTGATATCGCTCGTGGATGAGGTGTACAGCAGATCCATGGGAATTATCTCAATCACGGCGATCATCGCGATCTGGTCAGCGGCCAAGGGCGTCCAGTACATGACGGACGGACTGAACTCGGTCAATGATCTGGAGGAGACGAGGAACTGGTTTGTGCTCAGATTCTGGGCGGTCGTCTATACGGTGGTTTTTCTGGTGGCGATTGTTTTTACCCTGCTGGTTCTGGTGTTCGGAAACCAGTTAAAGGTACTTGCCACACAGTACGTTCCGATTTTAGAACATGCCTCGCGGGTGCTGGCACATTTCCGCGGGCTTGTGATGCTGGCGCTTTTGATCGCATTTTTCGATGTAATCTTTACGGCGCTGCCGAACCGGAAGCTTTCCTTCCGCGGGCAGCTGCCGGGGGCTGTGATCTGCGGGGTAGCGTGGTATGTCTTTTCCTTCGGACTGTCTGTCTACGTGGACTATTTTAACGGTTTTTCCATGTACGGCAGCCTGACGACTATTGCCTTGATTATGCTGTGGCTTTACTTCTGCATGTACATCATGATGATGTCCGCCGAGGTAAATGTGGTGTTCAACGCTTACTTCCGCAAATGGTGGAAGCGCTTTAAAACCAGCAGGAATAAAAAAGCTTGATGTTTTGCACCTGCTGTGCTAAAATGCTATACAGAATTCAGAAAAATCAAAGGCTATGAATGTGTACGGAAGCGATTCCGGGTATCGTAAGATATCAGTAGAGTGCAGGAGACTCTTTCAGAGAGAGCGGGTCATCGGCTGGAAGCCCGTTTAGGATAAGACCTGGACTTGAAGTTCGCACAGGAGCTGCATCTGTGAAGTGAAAGTAGTGGATGACGTCGGATACACGTTACGTATGAATTGAGAGCTTTTCTTTGGTGATACGAAGAGAAGAAACAGGGTGGTACCGCGGAATCATTCGTCCCTAGAGCAGGGATGGATGGTTCCTTTTTTGATGTCTGAAATAGTTTAAAGGAGAATTAGAAATGAAAGAAAAATTGCAGCAGATCAGAGAAAAAGCAATAGCAGAGATTGAAGGGTCTGATGGATTAGACCGCCTGAATGAAGTACGCCAGGCAGTGCTTGGAAAAAAGGGTGAACTTACTGCGGTGTTAAAGGGAATGAAAGACGTAGCGCCGGAAGACCGCCCGAAGGTCGGACAGTGGGTCAACGACACCCGCACCGCCATTGAGACGATCATGGAAGAGAAGATGAAAAAGCTGGAGGCTGAGGCGCTCCGGAAGAGATATGAGGCGGAGAAGATCGATGTCACAATGCCGGCAGTAAAACACGAAAAGGGCAATCTGCATCCGGTCACACAGGTGCGCAACCAGCTCATTGACATTTTTGCATCCATGGGATTTGAAGTGTACGAGGGAACCGAGATTGAGACCGACTACTATAACTTCACGGCGTTAAACACACCGCAGGATCATCCGGCGAGAGATATGCAGGATACATTTTACCTGTCACCGGAATTTTTACTCCGCACCCAGACGTCTGCCGGACAGATTCATGTGATGGAGGCGAAGAAACCGCCGATTAAGATCATCTCCCCGGGCAAGGTGTTCCGTTCCGATGACGATGCGACACATTCTCCGATGTTCACCCAGATGGAGGGGCTTGTGGTAGACAAGGGAATTACCCTCTGCGATTTAAAGGGAATGTTAGATGAGCTTGTGAAGAAGATTTTCGGAAAAGAGACGACAACGCGTCTACGCCCGTCCTACTTCCCGTTCACGGAGCCGTCCGTCGAGGTGGATGTAAGCTGTTTCCAGTGCGGCGGATGCGGCTGTAAGCTCTGCAAGGGAACCGGCTGGATCGAAGTGCTCGGAGCCGGCGTCGTCAACAATAAAGTTCTGGAAGGATGCGGCATTGATACGAATGAGTACAGCGGTTTTGCGTTCGGTATCGGTATTGAGCGAATTGCCATGTTAAAATACGGCATCAACAATATCAAGCTGCTGTTTGAGTCAGATCTTCGCGTATTAAAGCAGATTGACGATTAAAGACGAATAGAAAAGGAGAGTTATCATGTTAGCACCATTAAGCTGGTTAAAAGATTATGTAGATATTGATGTTACCCCGAAGGAACTGGAGGAAAAGTTGTTTTCCTGCGGCTTTGAGGTGGAGGAGCTGATTGAAGTCGGAAAAGACATCAGCAATGTTGTGGTCGGACTGGTGGAATCCTGCGAGCCGATCCCGGATACCCATTTAAGTCTCTGCCAGGTGAATGCCGGAGAGCACGGCACCTTCCAGATCTGCTGCGGGGCAGACAATGTCCGTGCAGGAGGAAAATATCCGCTGGCGCTTGTGGGCGCAACAGTCTATGCGACCGCAAAGGATCATGTGACGATCGAGGGCGTCATGACGATCAAGAAGGGAAAGCTTCGCGGCTATGAATCCTACGGTATGCTGTGTTCCGGAACAGAACTCGGATTGAACGAAGATTTATATCCGGGGGCAGGATACAACGGTCTTTTAGTTCTTCCGGAAGATGCGAAAGCCGGAGCAGACGTAAAGCCGATCCTTGGAATGGATGACTGGATTTTTGATATTGCGATCACCGCAAACCGCCCGGACTGTCAGAGCATTTACGGAATTGCCAGGGAAGTGGCTGCAGTGCTCGGAAAAGAGTGCAGGGAGCCGGCGTTGGATTACACGGAGACGGCGGTTAAAAAAGACTTTAAGGTGGAAGTATCCGCAAAAGATCTCTGCCCGCGCTATATCGCGCACTATGTCCATGACGTGACGATTGGGGAGTCCCCGGCGTGGATGCGCAGAAGACTGGCGTTAGTCGGAATCAACTCGATTTCCAACATGGTCGACATCACAAACTACGTGTTAAAAGAGCTCGGACAGCCGATGCATGCATTTGACTATGCTTATCTGGAGGGCGATCAGATCAATGTCAGACGTGCAAACGAGGGCGAGCGCATTGTGACGCTGGATGAAAAAGAATTTACGCTCAATTCTTCCAATCTTGTCATCTGCGACGGCGTAAAGCCGGTTGCACTGGCTGGTATCATGGGCGGTCTGAACTCCGAGATCAAGGACACGACAACGGAAGTCATGTTTGAGTCCGCAAAGTTCGCGCGCGACAATATCCGGAAGAGTTCAAGAGCGCTCGGACAGTCCTCCGATTCCAGTGCGATGTACGCAAAGGGCGTCTATGAGTACACGACGGTCATGGCGATGAAGCGTGCCCTGCATCTTGTGGAAGAACTGGGATGCGGAAAAGTGTCGTCCACACAGCTTGAAGTCTCCACCGGCAATTCTATCGAGCCGAAAGAGATGAAGGTCAGCGTAAAGCGTGTCAACGGTGTGCTCGGCATTGAGGTTCCGGAGGAGGACATGCTGCGCATTTTATCGGCGCTTCAGTTCGCACCGTCCATCGACGGGGATGAACTTACCCTGCAGATTCCGGCATACCGCGAGGATATGGATTCCTACCCGGATGTGGCGGAGGAAGTGATCCGCATGTACGGTTATGAGCATGTGATTCCGACCTTTATGCCGACGGCAAAAGTGACCCTGGGAGGTCTTAACTTAAAGCAGAAGACGGAGCTTAAGATCAAGCGGGCACTCTGCGCAGCGGGCGCTTACGAGGGAGTCCATTACTCATTCTTCTCCCCGTCCGATCTGGATCTGTTAAGACTGCCGGAAGACGCGCCGGAGAGAAAGGCGATCAAGCTGATCAATCCGATCAACGTGGATTTATCCCTGATGAGAACCACGCTGGCATCCGAGATGCTGTACGCGATTTCCAGAAACCAGAAGAAGGGAATTCTGGAGGGACGCATTTTTGAGCTTGGAAATGTCTTTATTCCAAAGGCACTGCCGCTCACGGAATACCCGGATGAGAGAGAGACCCTCTGTGCGGGCGTTTTCGGAGAGAATGAATCTTTCTATACACTCAAAGGTCTGGCAGAGACGGTTGCGGATGCATTAAACGTAAGCTTTACCTATGAGGCGGCGGAGAGAACCTTTTTGCACCCGTATCAGACGGCGGAGATCTTCTGTGAGGGAGAGCGCGTCGGTTATCTCGGAAAGCTTTCCTATGAGATTCAGGACGAACTTGACATGCGTGTGCCTGCTTATGTGATGGAGATCGACCTCGCCGCACTAAAGAAATGGTACGGCAAGGAGCAGATTTTCACTCCGCTTCCGAAGTTTGCGGAGGAAAAGCGCGATTTTGCGTTTGTGGTAGATAAAAATATCACCTGCGCACAGATTGAGAACGGCATCCGGGAAGCCTGCAAATACGTGACAGATGTGAATCTGTTCGATGTGTATGAAGGCATCCAGCTTGGACCGGACAAAAAGAGCATGGCATTCTCTGTTGTATTTACCCCGCAGGAGGAAGAGCTCACGGGCGAGATGGTAGAAGGATTTGTGAAGAAGATTTTGAAACATCTCGAAGCAACACTGGATATCAGACTTCGTGCGTAAGAGGAGTAGTTATGGACGTAAAAGATTTTTATTATGACCTTCCGCAGGAACTGATCGCACAGGATCCGCTGGAGGACCGCTCAAGCTCCAGACTGATGGTGCTTGACAAGGCAACCGGAGAGGTGGAACACCGCCATTTTAAGGATATTGTGGACTATCTAAGACCGGGTGACTGCCTTGTCATCAACAATACAAAAGTAATTCCTGCCAGACTGTATGGCGTGAAGGAAGGCACTGAGGCAAAGATCGAGATTCTTCTGCTCAAGAGAAAAGAAAACGATGTCTGGGAGACCCTGGTCAAACCGGGAAAAAAATGCAAGATCGGAACCAGAATCAATTTCGGCGAGGGACTTCTGACCGGCGAGGTCATTGACATTGTGGAGGAGGGCAACCGCCTGATCCAGTTCCATTACGAAGGGATTTTTGAGGAGATTCTGGATCAGCTCGGACAGATGCCGCTGCCGCCGTACATCACACACCAGCTGAAGGACAAAAACCGTTACCAGACGGTGTATGCAAAATATGACGGTTCCGCAGCGGCGCCGACAGCGGGACTGCATTTTACACCGGAGCTTTTAGAACAGGTGCGCGCCATGGGCGTGGAGATCGCGGAGGTGACGCTTCATGTGGGACTTGGCACCTTCCGTCCGGTCAAGGAGAGTGATGTGTTAAAACATCACATGCATTCCGAGTTCTACCGGATCGAGCAGTCGGAGGCGGACAAGATCAACCGGGCAAAACAGGAGGGACACCGGGTCATCGCCGTGGGAACGACAAGCACAAGGACCCTGGAAGCTGCTGCGGATGAACACGGCGTGCTTCATGAGACGAGTGGGTGGACGGAGATTTTTATCTACCCGGGCTATCAGTTCAAGGTAATCGATGCTTTGATTACGAATTTCCATCTGCCAGAGTCGACGCTGGTGATGTTAGTGTCTGCGCTTGCAGGAAGGGAACATGTGCTGCATGCATATGAGATTGCAGTACAGGAGCGTTACCGGTTTTTCAGCTTTGGTGATGCGATGTTTATTACCGCAAAATAGGAGGAGTTGGTCCCATGCTGGAAAAGAGAAAACATAAGCGCCTTAAGATGGAACACGCTGGAACTGGCGCGGTTAAATGCGGACGGCACGGCCGACGGCGGCGTTGTGAATGCGGATATCCTGAATATCTCGCGCGGCGGAGTCGGATTTTTGTCCCGCAAGAGACTCGAGGTCGGCAGTTATTATGACACCAGGATCAGCCTGTTCAGCCGGGAGATGATTGACGCTGTGCTGGAAATCGTACATGTGGAAGAGCAGGAAAAGGGCTATTACTACGGCGGAGAATTTATCGGCATATCGGATTCGGATGCGGTAAAGATTGATATTTACCAGGTCTTTCACGACATCTGACCGTGAAAATAGACAAAAAGACACGTCTGATTGTGTGCATTATATACGAAATGACGATAAAATAGTGCCACACTATTGACAATGGTGATCATTAAATTTATAATTGGTAACAGTTAAAGGATAGTTCACACCGCAAGGTGCACTAAACCGGAAAGCTGAATACAGGCTATTTGGGCATGTATGAAGTTTTCCGGTTTTTCTTTTTACAAGAGGAGTCTGTTGTTTGAAAGAGGAGGGAGTCAGATGAGAATCTATCGGGCAAAAGATTATTATGACATGAGCAGAAAGGCAGCCAACATCATATCCGCGCAGGTGATTATGAAGCCGGACTGTGTGCTGGGACTTGCAACCGGTTCGACGCCGGTCGGCACTTATGCACAGCTTGTGGAGTGGTACAAAAAGGGGGATCTGGATTTTTCAGAGGTAAAGACGGTGAATCTGGATGAATATAAAGGACTCGACCAGTCGAACGACCAGAGTTATTTTTACTTCATGGCGGAACATCTGTTTGACAAGGTCAATATTGATTTTCAGAATGTCAATATCCCAAATGGAATGGAAACGGATGCGGACAAGGAATGTGCGCGCTATGAGGCGAAGATAAAAGCGCTCGGCGGAGTGGATCTGCAGCTGCTCGGAATCGGTCACAACGGTCACATCGGATTCAACGAGCCGAACGGACAGTTCGACCGCACGACGCACTGTGTGAATCTGACACAGAGCACGATTGAGGCCAACAAACGGTTCTTTGCATCGGAGGAGGATGTGCCACGGCAGGCGTACACGATGGGAATCAAGACGATCATGCAGGCGAACAAGATTCTGATGGTGGCAAGCGGGGAAGACAAGGCGGAGATTGTAAAACGTGCCTTTTTCGGACCGATCACACCGGAGGTGCCTGCATCGGTACTGCAGCTTCACAACGATGTGACACTGGTGGGAGATGAGGCGGCGCTGTCGCTGATCGGCTCCTGTCAGAGTTAGGATATGGGAATGAAATCATGAAGATAAGTAAAGTGATTAATAACAACGTCCTGTCGGCATTTGATGAAAACGGGCAGGAAGTCGTTCTCATGGGAAGAGGACTCGGGTTTAAGGCGAAGACAGGAGACGACATTGACGAGAGCCGGGTACAGAAAGTGTTCTGCATCGAAAATTCGGCGCTCTCAAGGCAGTTTCAGGAAATGATCTCCAACATCCCTATGGAGCATATGCAGATCTCGGCGGACATTATCTCCTACGCCAAGAACGAGTGCGGCATGGAGTTAAACCAGAGTATTTACGTTGCGCTGACGGATCACATCAATTTCGCGATTGAACGATACAGGAATGGGATTGCGCTGTCGAACGCTATTCTGTGGGAGATACGGCAGTTCTACCGCAGGGAGTATCTCGTCGGAGAGTATGCGCTCCGCCTTTTTGCGGAGAGACTGGATATTCATTTCCCGGAGGATGAGGCGGGATTTATTGCACTGCATTTTGTGAATGCCGAATATAATACGGATATACATGACACTTATATGATCACGGATGTGATTCAGAAGGGAATCGAGATTGTAAAGGCAGAGTATCAGAAAGCGCTGGATGAAAAATCCATGCACTACGAGCGGTTTGTGGCGCATCTGAAATTTTTCGCGAGAAGAATCTTCTTCAGCAAGGAAATGCTCTCCGATGAGGAGCAGGAGTTCTCCGATCTGATTGAACTGAAATATCCGAGGGAATATGCGTGTGCCAGAAAAATTGCCGATTACATCGAAGCGCAGTATGACTGCACGGTGACCAAGGAAGAGATCATGTACCTGGCAATTCATATCCGGAGAATTACGACAGACAGCGATGAATGAGAAAGGAGAGAGGCTGATGTTTGGATTATTTCATAAAAAAGAACAGAAAGCGCTGGAACTGGGAGCGCCGGTAAGCGGGCAGGCAGTACCGCTTCAGGAGGTGAGCGATCCCACGTTCGGCGGGGAGATTCTCGGAAAAGGCGTGGCGGTAAGACCCACGGATGGCAGGATTTACGCGCCGGCGGATGGGGAGATTACCTTGTTATTTGATACACTGCATGCGCTCAGCATGACGACGGATACCGGGGCAGAACTGCTGCTCCATATTGGACTGGACACCGTTGCATTAAAGGGTGCGCATTTTAAGGCGCATGTAAAGACGGGGGATAAAGTCAGAAAGGGTGATCTGCTGTTGGAGGCGGATCTTAATGCGATCCGGGAAGCCGGATATGATGTGATCACACCGATGATTGTCTGCAATACAGACTGTTTTGCAGAAGTAAAAGCGGTGACGGGTGCGGAGGTGACGCCGCAGGATACGGTTCTGATTCTCACATCGAAGTAATCAGTTATTCAATGGTATTTTAACCGGAGCTTTCCGGTATAAAATAAAGGGGCAAATCATATATGGCATAGTGAGAAAGTCTACTGTGCCAGAAAAAGAAGGAGGAAGAAGTTATGATGAAATATCTTCAGAAGTTAGGAAAAGCATTGATGCTTCCGGTTGCCTGCCTGCCGATCTGCGGTATCTTAATGGGAATCGGATATGCACTCTGCCCGGCAACCATGCAGGGTGGTGATATTACAGGTGCAAAGGCGCTGATTGGATTTTTCCTTGTAAAAGCGGGGGGCGCTTTAATTGACAATATGGCATGGCTGTTTGTCATCGGCGTCGGCGTTGGTATGGCAGACGACAATGACGGTACCGCGGCACTTGCGGCGCTGGCATCCTGGCTGATGATTACCAATCTGCTCTCGACGGGCGTTGTTACCACATTGATGCCGTCAATCGCAGAGAATGCGGATAAGACGCTGGCATTCGACAAGATTGCAAACCCGTTTATCGGTATTCTTGCCGGTATCATCGGAGCAACCTGTTATAACAAGTTCAAGGGAACGAAGCTTCCGGACTGGCTGGCATTTTTCAGCGGCAAACGCTGTGTTGCCATCGTATCCGGTGTGGTATCGATTGTCGTGTCAGCTATCCTGTTATTCGTATGGCCGGTTGTGTTCGGCGCACTGATCGCTCTTGGTCAGGCAATTGTGGGAATGGATGCAGTGGGCGCTGGTATCTACGCATTTTTGAACCGTCTTTTAATTCCAACCGGTCTGCATCATGCATTGAACAACGTATTCTGGTTTGATACGATCGGACTCGGTGATCTGGCCAACTTCTGGAAGGGCAAGACATCGGCGGATGTATCATGGGATCTCGGTATGTATATGTCCGGGTTCTTCCCGTGTATGATGTTTGGTATTCCGGGTGCGGCACTTGCCATGGTTCACACGGCAAAGAGCAATAAGAAAAAGATCGCAATCGGATTGGTTGGTTCCGCAGCACTTTGTTCATTCATCTGTGGCGTTACTGAGCCGTTCGAGTTCGGATTCATGTTCCTTGCTCCGGCACTCTATGTAGTATATGCATTATTATACGGTATTTTTACCTTTATCACGGTTCTGGTAGGCTTCCGTGCAGGCTTCAGTTTTTCTGCAGGTGCAACTGACCTGATCTTTTCCGCTTCCCTTCCGGCGGCAAAGAACACCTGGATGATTCTTCCACTTGGAATCGCAGCATTTGTCGTATTTTATGTTGTATTCCGTTTTATGATCACGAAGTTTGATTTAAAGACTCCGGGACGTGAAGATGACGATGATGATGATGCAGAGAAAAGCGCAAAGCTTGAAAATAATGATTACACCGAGGTGGCAAGAATCGTGCTTGAAGGTGTCGGTGGCAAAGAGAATGTAGAAAGCATCGATAACTGCATTACGAGACTCCGTCTGGAGATCAGGGATTACACTAAGGTAGATGAGAAAAAGATCAAATCTGCCGGTGTGGCAGGTGTGGTTCGCCCAAGCCAGAAAACAGTACAGGTCATTATCGGTACCCAGGTACAGTTTGTGGCTGATGAATTTAAAAAACTTTGTAAGTAACCATATTCTGTAAAATAGATTGCCCCAATGAAAAACGACCGCGAAAGCGGTCGTTTTTCGATGCAGACATATATTCAGCGCTCATAAATGGTGTAGTGGTGCTTTTTTAGAAGTGTGATGGCGGCGGCGAGCGATTCGCTGTCGTACATTTCCAGATGCAGCACGCCGTCCTCAAATTCACGATTGTGGATGATGCCGATATTCTTGATGCTTAAATGGTTGCTCGCAAGAATGGTGGCAACTGTGGCAATTCCGCCCGCTTCATCCAGAAGATCCATGTACAGTTCATATACCTGTTTTAAGGTGCCGTTCGCGTGAAGGGTCAGTGAATCCCGGTAGTCTTTTGCCGAGGTAAAGGCCTCCATCAGCGCTTTGCTGTCGGAAGCGGCGATGGCAGAGCGCATATGACCAAGCTCCTCACAGAAAGAGTCAATCAGTCTTAGAATCTGTTCCTGATTGGAAAGACAGATATTTTCCCACATGACGGGGGAGGAGGAGGCAATGCGTGTAATGTCCTTAAAGCCGCCGGCGGCGATGGTTTTCATGGTTCCTTCACAGTCATCGCAGCTTTTCACAAGGTTGACAAGGCTGTAGGCGATGATGTGGGGCAGATGGCTGATGGCGGCAGTGGCATAATCGTGCTGCTCGTAGTCAAGCACCATCGGTATCGCACCGAGAGATGCCACAAGCTCCTTAAAGTCCTCTAACGCAGCGGGATCGGTCTGGGCGGTCGGGGTAAGAATATAGTAAGCATTTTCCAATAAAAATTCCCTAGCATTGGCAAGACCGGTCTTCTCGGAGCCTGCCATCGGATGTCCGCCGATAAACTGCGCCTCCATGCCGAGGGCGGTCACTTCCCGGTGAATGTCGGTCTTGACGCTGCCCACATCGGTAATGATGCAGCGGTCGCAGACGTGTCCCTTTAAAAGACGCAGATATTCCATGTTTTTCTGGACAGGCGTGCACAGAAAAATATAGTCGCAGTCATAGAAATCCGACAGTTCACAGGGGCTGGCGTTGTCGGTCAGTCCCTCTTTGTAAGCGGCCTCTATCGTCGCGGCATGACCGGCTGTAGCGATAATGACCAGATCTTTATGTAGAATACGAAGGCGCTTGGCAATCGAACCGCCGATCAGTCCAAGCCCGATAAATCCGATTTTCTGAAGTCTCATAAATGAATCCCCCACAAGTTATTGATACCCAATTATCATAGACATTTCCGCCTGGAAAGTCAACACGTTAATCTGTGAGAGTACGGAAAGATGCGGCGTGTATGGCGAGAACATGTCCAAATTGTAAATATTGTGTAAATAATAAAAAGAAGTATTCCAAAAATGTTCAAAAGTAATACATATTATTGCTAAATGTTTCTGATATTATAAATACAGTTAGTAATATTGAATAAATAAGTTGTAAAAAAAGACGGAATTTAGTAAAATATATCCATACATAAAACAATTACAGAATATGGAGGGTTTGCTATGAATGTTTACACAACTGACAGAATTCGTAATGTGGTTTTACTTGGTCATGGGGGATGTGGTAAGACGAGTCTTGTGGAAGCAATGGCTTATCTGGCAGGCATGACATCACGTATGGGAAAGGTTGAGGACGGAAATACCATCAGTGATTATGACAAGGAGGAGATGAAGCGGCATTTCTCCATCAATACTTCGGTTGTTCCGATTATCTGGGAAGATACCAAGATCAACATACTGGATACACCGGGGTATTTTGATTTTGTGGGTGAGACCGAGGAGGCGGTAAGTGCGGCTGACGCGGCGATCATCGTGGTTTCCGGCAAGGCGGGAATCGAGGTCGGCACGCGCAAGGCGTGGGAATTATGTGAGCAGTATAAGCTTCCGCGCATGGTTTTTGTGACGGATATGGATATCGATGAGGCGAGTTACCGTCAGGTGGTACAGGATCTGCAGGAACTTTACGGGAAAAAGATCGCACCGTTCCATCTGCCGATCCGTGAGAACGGACAGTTCGTCGGCTACGTCAATGTGCTGCAGCAGCGGGCGAAGCGCTGGAAGGAGAACGGAGAGGTTGAGAAGACGGACGTTCCGGATTATTCAAAGGAGAATCTTGGCATCTGCAGAGAGGCTCTGATGGAGGCGGTTGCAGAGACGAGCGAGGAGTTCATGGACCGCTATTTTGGCGGTGAGGAATTCTCCGAGGATGAGATCCGACAGGCACTGCGTGTGAATGTGGCGGAGGGAAGCATCGTTCCGGTGCTCATGGGTTCCAATATTTTGGCACGCGGCATCTACACGCTGCTGGTGGACATTGTGAAATATCTGCCAAGCCCGGAAAAGCGCACCTGCACCGGCATCAATGCCAAGACCAATGAGGTTTACAATGCGGATTACGATTTCGCAAAGGCAAAATCCGCCTATATCTGGAAAACAATCGCAGATCCTTTTATTGGAAAATATTCTCTGATTAAAGTCAATTCCGGCGTATTAAAGACGGACGACATCTTATTCAACCAGCATAAGGATGTGGAGGAAAAAGTAGGAAAGCTCTACGTGATGCGGGGCAACAAGCCGGAGGAGGTAAAGGAGCTGCACGCGGGCGACATTGGTGCCCTGGCAAAGCTTTCCGGTGCGACGACGACCGATTCTCTCTCCACAAAGACGAATCCGATTCTGTATATTAGAACAACCATCTCCACACCCTATACCTGCAAGCGCTACAAGGCGAAGAACAAGGGTGATGAGGATAAGATCTCGCAGGCATTGCAGAAGCTGATGCTGGAGGATCTGACATTAAAAGCTGTCAATGACAGCGAGAACGGACAGACGCTTTTATACGGCATGGGCGATCAGCATCTGGAGGTTGCGGCGAGCAAGCTCTTCGAGCGCTACAAAGTTGAGATCGAATTAAAACGTCCGAAAGTGGCGTTCCGCGAGACCATCCGCAAAAAAGTCGATGTGGAGTATAAATACAAAAAGCAGTCCGGCGGACATGGACAGTATGGTCATGT
>OGQH01002310.1_pt1 | contig 13588 bp, 5 predicted proteins | sample 1553181 | NCBI WGS metagenome assembly OGQH01 (sample SAMEA2579946, study PRJEB22360) | human gut metagenome | biome: human gut; feature: human-associated habitat; material: faeces | place: Denmark | collected 2008/2010 | reverse complement strand
GCCGGTTCGGACTATCACGGTCCCGGATGGGCCTGCGGCTATAACAAGAGTGCATCTCTCATCTCGGACTGCATCGGACACGGATTCGTCGGCGATTACGACACGTACAAAGACTCCCCGACGACGGCTCCCGCAGCCATGCACACCTCGGCCGTCTGTCACAAACGTTCGAACTACGACACAGAGGAAAACACCGTGGACTGGACGCTTCCGTCCTACTACGATTGGGAGCTCAAACAGACCGTCGCACTTCACCCCGGAGTGAAATACACCTACTACGAATTCACCAACCTACCGCGCAAAATGCACGTACTGGAACTCGACCTGACGAACGACGCCGTGGAGATATCCACCTCGATGGCCGACGACCTCGTACCCAATCCCAACGGCAACAACAACAGCAACAACGGCAAAAACATCCGCGAGACACTTTCGGAAAACTGCAACCGGAAGCGTGCCGAAGGACAAAACATCATCGCCGGCATCAATTCGGGCTTCTTCAATTCGCATGACGGATTCCCCCGCGGACTGCACATCGAGGAGGGACGCCCCGACTTCGTCAACAACAAGAGCGTCCGCACGTCGCTGACCAACCATGCGAATGCCTTCACTTTCTTCAAGGATCGTACGGTGAGCTGCGGCAAAAAGACCTTCTCCGGCAAAATCGAAGTCGGCGGTACGGAATACGAATACCACTCGATCAACGACACGATCCTGCGTTCGGGCAGCACGTTGCAAGAAGCCAACCTCTATACTGCACGATACAAGAAAATACCTCATCCCGACGCTCCCTCGCTGACCAATACGCTCTCCAAAAAGGCGCTCTACGTCGTCGCGAAAAACAAGTCGGGCAATCCCGTGACGGTCAACGACGGCTGGTTCGAAGCCACTGTAACCCAGATCGCGGACGGTCGTTCGACGGAGCTCGCCGAAGCGCCCTATCTGACGGCCCTCGACGAGTGGGCCGTACAGCTCACCGGCGCGACGGCCGAAACGCTCGCCGGAAAACTCTCCGTGGGTTCGACGCTCCGCATCCGCGCAGACGTGACGGTCAACGGAATCTCGACCCCGATTCTGACACAGAACTCCACGATGTATCAGTTCATGGTCGACGGCGAAGACAAGAGTTTCGACACAGACAAATACGACCCGATGACTTACGTGGGCATCGACAAGGCCGGAACGAAAGTCTGCTTCTTCGTCATCGACGGCCGTCAGGACTGGATTTCGATGGGCGTAAAATTCTATGAAATGGTCCGCATCGCCCAAAAATTCGACTGCTGGAACGTAACGAGATTCGACGGCGGCGGTTCGACGGCCATGTGGCTCTACACCGACGGCGCCGGCAAGGTGGTCAACCAGCCGTCCGATGCGAAAGGCGAACGCTCGTGCATGAACTACCTCCACGTGCGGATCAAACAATAATCCCTTAAACAGCAAGAAAAATGAGAAAGTTTTCGAACATCATATCGCTCGCCGCATGTTTCGTTCTTCTTTGGGGATGCGACGAATACGACGACGGAGAGCTGCGGCAAAACATCGATGCCATCGAGCAGGAACTCACGGAGACCGAAAAGCGTGTCGAGCGACTGAACGAAGAGATGAATTCGCTTTCGGCGTTGATCAACAGCAGCTTCATCTCCTACCTCAAACAGGACGACGAGGGCAACTACGTCATCAGCTACCGCGACCACGGCGGCGAAACGAAGACCGTTACCCTCGCCACGCAGGACGACGTGGTAACCGCTCCGATCGTCGGTGCCGGCGAATTCACCGACGGGAACCTCTACTGGCGCACGACCGCCGACAACGGCAAGACCTATCAGTGGCTGCTCGACAAGGAGGGCAAGATGATGCCCGTGGGCGGCGTACCTCCCGCGATGGACATCGATGCCGAAGGATTCTGGATCGTCGACGGCCAGCGTCTCACGGACAAGGAAGGCAATCCCATACTGGCCAACGATGTCAGCAACACCCTCTTCCAGAAGGTGGAGACCGACGAAGAGAGCGGTATGGTCCGCTTCACGCTCGCCGACGGAAGCACCTTCGAGATTCCGGTGTTCGAAGCCCTGAGCATCCGGTTCGATGCAGCTCCCGTAACGGCCGTCCCCGACCGTTCGATACCGGTCGAAATCGAATACACCGTAGCGGGCAGCGAAGCCGAAACGGCGTATGTCGACTACTTCACGGCATGGAACGTAACGGTGAAAATCGACAAATACACCCGTACGATCTCGGTGAAGCTGGACGAAAATGCCGAAGAGGGCAATGTCGTCGTCATCGCCTCGGCCGGCGGCAATACCGTTCTCAAACCATTATTCTTCACCTATGGAACGGCCCAGATCGACCCTCCGACGTGGGATCCGCAGTTCGGAACGGGAGCGGAGGTGGCCCTCGAAGGCGAATTCACGGAATTCGACATCAGGGTGTCGGCCAACATCGACTATGAGGTAACGATCGCAGAGGAGTGTCAGTCGTGGCTCAAACCCGCCCCCAAGACACGCGCGGAGACGGTCACGACGACCCACTCGTTCGTAGCCGACTACTATGAAAACGACAGCGGCGCTGACCGCAAAGGCTCGATCACATTCTCGAATCGCCCCTACGGCATCACCGTAACGCTCGGCGTCCGCCAATCGCCGGTCGTTCCCGACACCCCGACCGAACCGGGCATCGCAACGGGCGCAGACCTCGTGGCCTTTGCCAAGGCCGTCAACGCCGGCGGAAGCACGGATCGTTGGGAGAACGCTTCGGGAGAGGTGGTGCTGCTCAACGACATCGATCTGACGGAACTTACCGAATGGACTCCGATCGGACAGGGCAAGGCCACCGGATCGCCCTCCTACAATACGTTGACAAACCCCTTCACGGGCGTGTTCGACGGCCAGGGTTTCACGATCAAGGGAATCCGATGGACCTTCAACGTCGAGAACGAGACGACCCATCTCCACGGCCTGTTCGGAGCGATAAAGGACGCTACGATCAAAAACCTCAAACTGGGCGCCGCAGGGGATCAAATTACCCTCGCGGGTACGAGTCAGAACGTCGTATCGGCCGGTGCACTGGCGGGTTACGCCGAAGGATCGACGATCGTCAACGTCACCAACAATGTCTCGGTGATCCTCACGGGCGACAATCCCGACGCCACGCTGATGATGCTCGCCGGTATCGCCGGATGCATCAAGTCCACGACCATCGGCGGCGAAACGAAAGACGACGCCGTCATCAACAACGGCGATGTGAAGACCGGTCGCATCACCAACACAGCCAACGGGGGTACGGGTATGAACATCGGAGGCATTTGCGCCTTCACGCTCGGTGCGGGAACCAAGCTCAACTACTGCACCAACAACGGCGAAATAAGCGCTCCCACAGGACGCGGCGGCGGTCTGGTCGGCACGCTGGGCGGCAGTACGACCGAAGAGAACGGCACGGTGATCGCCAACTCGACCAACAACGGAACGATACAGGACGATGCCATCGGTCAATACGGCGGCAGCAAGGACTACTACAACTATAAGCGCATGGGCGGTCTGGTCGGCGGTACGGTTACCAACAACAACCTCCGCATCGAATACTGCACCAACAACGGCAATGTCTTCTCGCAACTGGGATGCCGTACGGGAGGTTTCGTAGGCCACAATCAGGCGACGATCGTCGGTTGCGTGAACAAGGGAACGATCCTGGCCAACATCACTTACGCCTCCGGCGAACCGCAACACGGACCCGGTTGGGCCTGCGGTTACAGCGGCAAGAAGCTCGTCACACAATGCGCCAAGGGAGGTCGTGTCGGCGAATGGGATACCTACAAGGACAATCCGGGCAGCGCTCCCGAGGCCACGAACGACAACGCCCTGTGCTACAAGAACGGCGATTATTTCGATCCGTCGCAGAACTACTAACGCTTAATTCAGACATCCATGAAACGATTTCTATATCTCTTGCTCCTCACGGCGACAACCTTCGTCTACGGATGCAGCGACTACGACGATTCGCAACTCAGCGGACGTCTCGACGACATCAAGGAGCGGATCGCAAAACTTCAAGACCGCATCGCCTCGCTCAACAGTCAACTCGCCGACCTGAGCGAACTGACATCGGGCAACGTCATCACGGAGATGACCGAAGACTCCGAAGGCAATTATATCATCACCTACAAGGACAACAAGAACGAGGAGAAGAGCATCGTACTGGCCACTGTCGACCAGATGCTCAACGTCCCGCTGCTCGGTGTCGAACTCGACCCGCAGAACAATCTATATTACTGGACCGTAACGGCTGACGGCAAGACTTCGCCGCTGCTCGACAAAGCCGGCGAAAAGGTGCCCGTAAGCGGATACACGCCCGAAGTATCGGTCGACGCCGAGGGATTCTGGACCGTCAACGGCGAACGGCTGAACGACGCCGAAGGAGATCCGATCGAAGCCAACGACGGCGAAAGCTGCCTGTTCAAGGATATTGCCCGCGACGCCAACGGCAACCTGTCGCTGACGCTCGGCGACGGGAAGGTCATCACGCTCCCCATCCAGCAGGTACTGAATCTCACGCTCTCGACAGCAATCAACACCACCGTCGTCGACCCGACGGTTCCCGCAACCATCGAATATGAACTCCACGGCGAACATGCCGCGGAAGCACTGGTCGGCATCGCCGAGGCCGAAGGGGTCGAAATCGTCCTGGACAGGAAACAGCAGCGGATCACCGTCACCTTCCCGACCGGATTCGACGATGGATATATGATCGCAATGGCCTACGACATGCAGGAGCATACGGTACTGCGACCGGTATTCTTCACCAAGGCGACGAGCGATCGGATCGAGATCCGCACGGCCGAAGAACTCGTGCAATTCGCCGAAAACGTCAATGCCGGAACGGGCGCACAGCGAATGACCGCCGTATTGATGAACGACATCGATATGACGAAGATCGCGTCGTGGATTCCCATCGGCAACGGTTCGTTCGTCGCCACGGCTTCGGAATCGAAAGTCGAGGGTGCGGCTTTCGAAGGGACGTTCGACGGTCAGGGCCACGCGCTGCTGAACTGCAAGATGACCGGAGCACTCACCTCGGACAATCAAGTCTACGGACTGTTCGGCATCCTCAAAGGCGCCACGGTACGGAACCTCGTATTGGGTGCCGAAAGCGGCGACACGGGGTCGTTCACCGTTTCGGGCAACGGAACGACCTCGACCGGCGTCATCGCCGGCGCCTGCGTCGACTCGAAGATCGAGAAATGCACCAGCTATCTACCGATGGTTTGCGAAGGCAACAACTCGGCAAACAAGCTGATGACCATGGGGCTCGTCGGCTTCGTCTACGGCGCCGGCACGAGCGAGGATACCGTTTCGCAACTGACCGATTTGACAAACTACGGCGCACTGAAAGCGGATCCGGGTGCCGCCAACGCCAACGGATTCACCTCGACTCAGGTCGGAGGCATCGCCGGATTCTCGAACACCTCCCGCACATCGACCTTCGCCAATCGGTTCCTGCGCTGCATAAATCACGGAGACATGACCGTTTCGACAGGACGCGCTTCGGGCATCGTCGCCGCAGCCAACACCTTCACGCACATCGTCGAATGCGAGAACTACGGCGACATGATGAATACCTATGCGGGCTCCAAGGGCGGACGTCTGGGCAACATCACCTGCATCCTCGGCACCCAGTCGATCATAAACGGCTGCACCAACCACGGCGACGTCGTGACGACCAACTCCCAATCCCACGCCGGAGGACTGCTCTGTCTGTCCAATGCCACAGACTGCGAAATCATCAATTCGGCCAACTACGGCAACGTAATCTCCGACCTCACGACCTACCGCGGCACGCTCGTAGCCAATATCAACAGCCTCGGAAAGATGGACAACAACATCGCAGGCGGCGGAATAGGATCCTACAACGGCGGCGACTACGAAATGGTCGCCATCAACGAAATGAATTTCATGGATTATATCGGAAAGATCAAGGCCGGCAACGAAGAGCGCGTGACCAATACCAAGTACGGAGGCGAGGTCTCGACGGCCAAAGGCATTCGCACGGCCGACGATCTCGTGGCTCTCGCGGCTGCGGTCAACTCCGGCAAGCCGCTCGGCGAATGGCAAAACGAAAACGGAGAGATCTGCCTGCTGACCGACATCGACATGTCCGAGGTCGCCGAATGGACACCCATCGGCAAGGCGACCTTCGTCATCGCAAACAACAAACTCACGGTCTCCGGAACCCCCTTCGCAGGACATTTCAACGGCCAGGGTTACCGGATCCGCAATCTGAAAATGGTCGCTGCGAACAGCGAGGAGGGGGCTACATACGGATTGTTCGGAACTTTGGCACCCGGCGCCGTGATCGAGAATTTCTCGTTCGACACAGGCTGTTCGTTCACCGTCGCGTCCACAGCCGGTTCATCGAACGGCGTAGTGGCCGGACTGGTTTACGACGCTACGGTGCGTGACATCACGAGCAGCGCTCCGATGCTTTTCCAGGGTGCGGCGGGCAATGTCCGCATCACGATGGCCCTGATAGGAACGGCCTTTGCCGAAACAGCCAACGTCACGATCGACAACGTGAACAACAACGGCACGATCACGGCCGAAAACCGAGACAACAATACGAACGGAGGCGCCACGGGCTACCACATCGCCGGCATTGCGGGATTCACCACCAACGACGGGGCTTCGCAGCAGAAAGTCATCATCTCCGACTGCATCAACTACGGCGACATCACCTCCGCGACAGGACGCACCGCGGGCATCGTCGCAGCGGCCAACCGCTATACCCAACTGGCCAACTGCGTAAATCACGGCAAGCAGCTGAACACTTGTCCGAAAAACGATGCGGGACGTTTGGGTAACATCGCCTGCAACATGGGCGCAGGGTCGTCGATGATCGGATGTTCGAACTACGGCGATCTCACCTCGACGACCGGTTCCCGCTGCGGCGGCATCACGTCGGCGGCAGGCGACGCGACCTTCGAGAACTGCGCCAACTACGGTACGATCCTGACCGACAGCCCCTATCGAGGTGTATTCTGGGGGTATAACAACGCCGTGGCACAATGGACCGACTGTACGGCCGGCGGCAAGGTCGGAACCTACAACGCCAATGCTCCCGTTTTCGACTCCTATGCCGATGCCGAGCAAGCCAACTACCTGGGGAAACAAGGAGCGAACCAATCGGCCCTTACGAATATCGCCTACCAAATCGGAAACTCGGGCGGAGGAAGCGCGGGCGGCGACGCGGAACTGCGCATTCTCTTCATCGGGAACAGTTTTACGAAAGATGCCGTGGAGCATCTGCCCGGCATTCTGAAAGCCATGGGCATCGACAAGGTGAAGATGACACACATGTATTACGGAGGGCGTACGGTTCCCGAATACAACAACGGCTTCGCCACCGTGAACGACTACCGTTGCTACGAATGCAATCCGGGAGCGGCCGGCTGGACCGAATCGATGAACAAGACGATCAAAGAGGTAGCCGCTTCGGAGCAGTGGGACGTCGTGACCATCCAGGAACACACGGGCAAGGTCAACGCATGGAAGTGGACCTCGGCCGAGAAAGAGGCTTTGCAGGGACTCATCGACAACGTCAAGTCAACGCAAACCGGCGCCATGCCCAAGTTTTACTATATTCTGTCGCAGGCCTATGCCGATCCCGCACTCGTCAGCTATTCGCAACAGACGGTGATCGTCAACAACTTCGCCTCGTCGCAGACGGACATGTACGCCGCCATCGTCGCACAAGGCCAAAAAGTAATGAGCGAAGTCGCATTCGACGATGTGATCGCCACGGGCACCGTCCTGCAAAATCTCCGCACGTCGAAACTCCAAAACGCGATGGACATGACCCGCGACGGGTACCACATGGACTACGGCATTTCGCGTTATGCCGCATCGTGCGCCGTATTCGAAAAACTGATCTCGCCTGCCTTCGGAGGTGTGACGCTCGACGGAAATCCGTTCCGCTATACGACATCGAATACCACCCACGGCAGCTATTCGACCCCTGTTACCGAGGCGAATGCCCCGATCGCCCTGCAAGCAGCGCGCTATGCCCTGACTACGCCCTACGCCGTCACCGACATGTCCCACATCGGGCAGGAAAGCCCCGATAACGGCATCGAGGACACGGAATTCGAGGAGGACCAGAACAAAGAATAATTTTGCAGAAAAAATGAAAAAAACATATATCATCCTATTCGGCGCAGCATTGCTGCTCGGAAGCTGCACCCGAAATCCCGAAACCGGCGAACCGACTCCGCCCCACGCTTCATCAGGACTCGTCATCAAGGCCTCCTGCACTCCGGCAACGCGAACCGACATCATCGAAGGAAAAAGCACATGGGAAGTCGGCGATCGCATTACGGTCGTCTACGACGGTACGGCCTATGTCTACACGGCTACCGAAGCGGGTGCCACGACCACCTTCGCCAGCGATACGGGGATCACGGCCTACGACCCCTCGAAACCGCTGACGGCCTACTATCCCGTCACGACCGTCGAAGGCACCGTTGCGGTGGAACCCCAGCGTACAATCACCCTGCAAGGCACGGAGCAGACCAACACGGCCTGCGCACCGCTGGTCGGGACACCGCTCGATAAGAATCTTGCGGAGGGTGCACTCCATGTCTCGTTCCGCAATATCTTCTCGGTCATCGAACTGCGCATCGATGCCGGCGAATTGGATAGTCCGGCGCAATCGCTCGCCGTGGAACCCGCCTCGCAGGAGGACTTCAACGGCTATCTGACCTTCACAGGTACGGTCGACCCTTCGACCCTCGCCCTCACGCCGGCCCCCGGCGGAACGGGATCGAAACTGACGTTGCATTTCCCCGATAACGCCGATCTGACCCGTCCCCAGACAATCAAGTTCCCCGTAGGGCGCTTCATCTCCGAGGCCGGTCTGAAACTCACGCTCACGACGACCGACGGCAGAACCTACACAAAAAACATCTACAAATCGGGAATACGCACCTACAACGAGAAGAACGGTATCTTCTCGGCCCGACATCTCGCCAAAGCGCTCTACGCCTTCGCGTCTCCGGGCGGTATCGAGACGGCCGACGATCTCATCGAATTCGCCGCGGCAGTCAATGCGGGCGAAAGTCTCGCCCCCTGGCAAGATGAACGAGGCTTCGTCGTACTGCTCAACGACATCGACATGACCGGCATCGAAACGTGGACACCGATCGGCGATGCGGTCTGTCCGCTGACGGGCACCAACGCATTGACGATCGAATCGGGACGTCCATTCACGGGCTTCTTCGACGGGCAGGGGCACTCGATCCGTAATTTCCACATGGCATGCGACAACTCGACTCCCAACCGCGCATGGGGATTCTTCGGCGCATTGGGCCCCGGAGCCGTCGTCGAAAATCTCGTCTTCGACGCCTCCTGTTCGCTGGCGGTCAAAGCCTCGAAAGGCACCGACTGCGGCATTCTGGCCGGCGTGGTCTACGACGCTACCGTGCGCAATATCGTCAACAACGCCCCGATGTCGTTCGACGGCTCGGCAGGCAACGTCCGCATGACGATGGGCATGGTCGGACTCGCCTTCGCCAGCAAAGGCGTCGTACTCGACCGCCTGACCAACGAAGCCGCCCTCACGTCCGAAGACGGCGGCAATACCGGCAACGGAGCGACGGGCATACACGTCGGCGGCATCTGCGGGGTCAGCACCAACCTCGCCAGTTCGGCCAACCCCGTAATCTTCAACGGATGTATCAACCGCGGCGACCTCACGACAAAGGTCGGACGTGCTTCCGGCATCGTCGCCGCAGCCAACCGCTACACGCACCTGACCGACTGTACCAACTACGGACTCAACGACAACGCCTTTCCCAGATCGGGATACGCCCGCCTCGGCAACATCACCTGCATCACCGGACCGGGAATCAAATTCACCAACGTCGTGAACCTCGGCGATCTAATCAGCCGTACGAAGGGGGCCGCCGGCGGCATTCTCTGTCTGGTAAACCACAACGACAACGAATTCATCGGATGCGAAAGCTACGGCCGTGTCATCTCCGACCGCCCCGACAACGACTACAAGGGAACCTTCTTCGGACAGTGTAAAAAAGCCGCGAAATTCCGAAACTGCATCGCACAAGGTGACGTAGGAACCTACAACGGAGGCGATTACATCATGACGGGCGTCAACGCCGACAACTACATGGACTATCTCGGCGCCTACGACGCCTCGGCAGTCGACGTCACTCCGGCGAACATCCTCTATCGTCCTGCCGGAAACTGATATAAGAAAACGAAGTCTTCATCCAACGATAACCTATGAAACGAAAAATCACTCATCTGCTGATTCTCGCCGCTGCTCTCACCGGAGCAGCGTGCGGAGAACAGACCGCCCCGTCGCAAACCGGCGGCCGGGCCGAAGCGATCGTCGCCGAACTGCACGATCCCGCATCGAAAAAAGTGTTGGTCGTCTCACACCGCGGCGACTGGCGCAACTGGCCCGAAAACTCGATTCCTGCTATCGAATCCGTAATCCGCATGGGAGTCGACATCATGGAACTGGATCTCAAACTGACCAAGGACAGCGTGCTGGTGCTCTGCCACGACAAGACGATCGACCGTACGACCAGCGGAAAAGGCCGAGTCTGCGACATCACCTACGACTCGATCCGCCGCTGCAAGTTACGCCGGGCACACAACGTCGTTACCGACGATCTGCGGATGCCGACCCTGCGCGAAGCGCTGGAAGTCTGCAAAGACCGCATCGTGGTGAACATCGATCAGGGGTACGAATATTACGACCTCGCGCTGGCTGTCACCGAGGAGCTGGGCGTCACGGATCAGGTGCTCATCAAGGGCAAGCGTCCGGCGGAGGTCGTGGCCGCAAAGTTCGCCGCCTATCCGCACAACATGATGTACATGCCGGTCATCGACATCCTCAAACCGCAGGGACGCGAACTCTTCGAGGAGTACCAGAAATCGGAAAAGCAGCCGTTGGCCTACGAGGTCTGCTGGGACGAATATACGCCCGAGGTGGAAGCCTGCATGAAACGCATCGCGGACGGCGGTTCGAAGCTCTGGGTGAACTCGCTTTGGAGTTCGCTCTGCGGCGGATTGGACGACGACAGGGCCTTTGAAGGCGGCCCTGCCGCAATTTACGGAAAACTGATTGACATGGGCGCGACCCTGATCCAGACCGACCGCCCTGAATTACTGATCTCGTATCTCCGCAGCCGGGGGCTGCACGATTGACTCGCTGAAACTTATGAAAAAATTACTGATTCTGCTACTGTGCAGCGCCCTTTTCTACTCCGGTCCCGTCTTCGGATGGGGACGCGAAGGGCACGAGACAATTGCCAAGATCGCCGAACGCAACTTGACGAAGCGAGCGAAAAAACGCATCGAAAAATACCTCGGAGGGCACTCGATCGTCTACTATGCCAAGTGGATGGACGAATACCGCAAGACCCCCGAATATGCCTTCACGGACGGCTGGCACACGGCGCCTGTCGATGCCCGTCTCCATTACTCGGACGAATTGCTCAACCCGAAACGCGGCAATGCCATCTACGGACTGGAATCCGCCATACGCATCCTCGAAAATTACCGGGAGCAAAGCGATTCCACCGTGGCCGTCAACCTCAAATACGTCATTCATCTGGTGGGCGACATGCACTGCCCCGCGCACATCAAGTATGCGACCCACGACATGAAATACGACGTACTTTTCGAAGACAAATATCGCAAAGCGCACAAGTTCTACGTCCACAGCGTCTGGGACAACGAGATCATCACCGTCTCGCGTATCTGGTCGGTCAGCGAATGGGCCGATGAACTGGACCGTCTTCCGAAAAGCGACAAACAGGCTATCGCTGCCGGAACACCCCGCGACTGGCTGCACGATGCCGCCGTATGCTGCGAAGTGCAGTTCGAATGGGCCAAACCCGACGCCCGGCTGGGACAGGACTTTCTGAACAAGGCCCTGCCTCTGGTCGAAAGTCAAATCCGAAAAGCCGGATACCGGCTCGCCCGTTTGCTGAACGGTCTTTTCGATTAACGGACTTCGGAATTCATGAATCGGATCAAGGAATTTTATCGCATCAGTCGTCCGGCTCCCAAGCGGGAGCTGGACGACACTGCGTGCGACAGATACTACCGCCGTCTCCGGCTGCAAGCATTTACCGCCGCGACACTCGGATACAGTCTATACTACGTTTGCCGAACGAGTCTCAACGTCATGAAAAAGCCGATACTCGACAGCGGTTCGCTCGATGCCTCACAACTGGGCGTCATCGGGTCGGCGCTCCTATTTGCCTATGCCGTCGGCAAGTTCGTCAACGGATTCATCGCCGATTACTGCAACATTAAACGCTTCATGGCCACGGGTCTCGTCGTTTCGGCCTCGGCAAACGCGCTGATGGGCGTACTGGGCCTCGCCCAGTCGGTCATCCCCACGGCCGTCGTCTTCGTCGCCTTCGCCGTAATGTGGGGGCTCAACGGCTGGGCGCAATCGATGGGCGCACCTCCGGCAATCATCTCCCTCTCACGCTGGTATCCCCTCAAAGAACGCGGAACCTACTACGGATTCTTCTCTGCAAGCCACAACCTCGGAGAGTTCTTTTCATTCCTCTTCGTAGGGTCGATCGTGACCTTCGCCGGATGGCAGGCCGGCTTTTTCGGATCGGCAGCAGCGGGAGCCATCGGGGTAATCGTCATCCTCTGCTGGCTCCACGACACCCCTGAATCCAAAGGATTGCCTCCGGTCGAGACTCTGGCGCATGAAAAGTCCCGGTCCCAAGCCGACAGATCCGTGAAGGAGATCCAGAAACAAGTACTCAAAACCCCTGCGGTATGGATATTGGCGGCTGCCAGCGCCTTCATGTACATCTCCCGCTACGCCATCAACGGATGGGGCGTACTGTTTCTGCAAGAAGCCAAAGGGTTCTCCGACAGCGAGGCCATCTCGATCGTATCAATCAACGCCCTGCTCGGAATTCTCGGAACCGTACTTTCGGGTTGGTTCTCCGACAAACTCTGCAAGGGAGACCGAAAACTCCCCGCCCTGTTATTCGGCATACTGAATTCCGTCGCACTGACATTGTTCCTGTACGGCGGTACAGAGGTGTGGGTGAATGTGCTGGCGATGGTACTCTTCGGAATCGCCATCGGCGTACTGATTTGTTTCCTCGGAGGTCTGATGGCCGTGGACATCGTCCCCCGCAAGGCTACCGGCGCCGCATTGGGCGTCGTGGGAGTAGCATCTTACTGCGCAGCCGGCATTCAGGACGTAGCCTCAGGATGGCTCATCGACGCACACATAACCGTCGCCGCCGACGGCACGAAAGTCTATGACTTCGCCCCCGTGGCGTTCTTCTGGATAGCAGCATCCGTCATCTCATTTCTGCTCCCGCTGCTCAACTGGAAATCGAACGTCTCCGACAAGCAGGCGGAATAGGGCAATTGATCCTCTTCTTCTTCGGCTCGCTTCCGAGAAGCGAGCCTTCTTTTTGCCGCTCCCGCTCCGAAAGAGCGGACGCTCAGACCCGCGACGAACCGGCCTTCTCCATCGCTTTTCGGAATCGGCGACTTCTCCCAGACAGAGTTCGCCCCGGCAGGGTCAT